>Ga0180301_10003604_pt1 | contig 12092 bp, 11 predicted proteins | sample GuaBasSediGuay16_FD_121797 | JGI IMG/M metagenome (GOLD analysis project Ga0180301, IMG submission 121797) | Subseafloor sediment microbial communities from Guaymas Basin, Gulf of California, Mexico - Guay16, Core 4569-2, 12-15 cm | ecosystem: Environmental > Aquatic > Marine > Hydrothermal...
CCCCTTTCCATTATACAGTCTTGAGTAAAAATGTTTTAGTCAAATAAGACCCTTAAATGCATGGAAATGCAAAAATGATACTTCCATTATAAGATTTAACTAGATTAGTTATTACAGTCTAGACACTTAAATATTGTAAAGCTTTCTTATTCGATATGATAAGAGCTACTTCGTCTAGATTCACGAAAGGACGCTTAACTATAATTTTCTCGACATCTTTTCTGCTTAAAAAGGGAACTTGCGAGAGTAGGCGTCTAGACGCTTTATTCACGTTTAATGGATAGGGGACTCCAGTAACAGATCTGTAGCCATGGTCTACAACTACCACGTCCAGTTTTATTTTTAAGGGAAGTAAGTCTGGTATATACGTTAAAAGAGGATAGGATCCGCTTTGACGCGCTAGGGTATTTTTACCTTCGTAAGTTTCAGTATAGAGAGAACGCAGTATAGTACCTTTAGGAACTACTTTTTTTAACATTGGCAAATCGATCTCTTTACGGACTCTATCTTTGAACCGTTTGAAGTATTTCTTGTTTTTTCTTACTAATCTATCTCCGATCAACCACATTCTCGTATTTGGGAGAGGTAGGACTTGTCTAATATTTATACGTCTGACCATAAGGCCTTCATTCAAAATTTTCTTTAAAAAAATGAAGTTTAGTCTATAAGTTTCCGCGTTTTCGCCGATTAGACCGGTCACGAAATTTATACCCGGTAGGAGTTCAGGTAAACCATTCCATCCTCTCTTAGATCCATATGCGTTAATTATCTTTATAGCTTCAAAGGCTTCTTCAGGCATGACCTTTAACCCGTTTAATTTGATTACCTTAGGATCTGCGCTTTCAATTCCCATAGCCGCTACATCGCCTGGTGTATGGTATTGCAAGAGTATTTTTGTGATTTCTATAGCCTCTTCTTTATGATGAAAAATTGTGCCCGGGTTGACATTATCTATATGAAGAGTTTCCAGGCGAGGAGCCACAGACCTTATCCCTTCTAGAAGCTTTTTGATAGCTGATGGATTTGGCTTTGGAAACTCTTCTTCATTAGCCTGTTTAGACATATATATGTAGAAATCGGGTTGCCTGCCAAGTCTGAAATGGCGGACTCCCATGTTGTAAAGAGCCTCTACCTCTTTAACAATATCGGATATCGACCGAAAGGTTACTCTCCCATATTGTGGTTCTATACAGAAACTACAACCGCCAACTATCCTCCTTGGACACCCTCTAAAGGTTTCAATTTCAGCAATCAGATTAAAACCGTAGTTCGGATGTTGAAGAACTATTTTAGCCCCTTTTATCGCAAAATTTGAAATTTCCGAATAACTCTTACGCCGTATGCTAGGATCTATATACTCCACTCTTAGCTTTTCCTTTATTAGATGGTATACTACCATTTCAACGTCACCAGTCGCTACTAAGTCGAAATACTCCTTAAACGTAGACGGTGGTGTTGCTATCTTCCCTCCCTCTTCACCAATACCAAAACGTGCAACAGGCCCTCCAAGAATTTTTATAGGCCTTTCGAGTAGTTTACTCCAGAGAAGAAGCTCCTCAACTTTGATAGGCTCTCCTCCTAGATATTTTCCAGGCACGACTACGCCAGCTATGAAAACCACTACATCCGCTCTACTGGCAGTTTTCATGAAAAGATCTAAGTTACTCCTAACCTGGTCTACTGTGAAATAAGTTATATTCGCTCCAGCTTCGACACTCCATACAGCTCCAGCAATATATCTGGGGTAAACATCTACATAAGGCGGTACACCAAGTCCTGCAGGCTCGTCAACGTAGCCGTCTAAAATGACAATTTCCATGCTTCTCTACTTAGAAACTATATACACCGCAATTATTTATCATATTTGAAATGATCCCATCCTTTAGCCTCCAAGGGAGTTTCTCTGTCCTCTTTTTTAAGACACACGCCGCTCCCCTCCTCCACTTTACCTATAGCATATAGATCAACATTCATCTTTTCAGCAAGACAATGCAATTCGTCTAAATTTTCGGGACTCACAGAGTATATGGATACATATTCCTCACCCCCTTCGTAAAGAACGGAAGTGAGCGGATCTAAACCCCAGGCCTTCAGCTGGGCGCAGACATGGGAAGGAATTGGCGTGTTTTCAAGAACTATTTTCACTTTACTGGCTTTAGCAAGTTCATGAAGAGACCACGCCAGTCCATCGCTGCTATCTATACCTGCATTAACTATATTGTTTTTTAAAGCCTCGACACCGAATTTTAGAGGTACCTTAGGATAGAAGATTCTCTCTAGGACTTCTCTCCGAAGATCCTCATTTTCGATTTTATATCTTCCGAAAAGGGCTTTGTATGCTATAGAAGTATATCCAAAAGTTCCCGTAGCCACTAGAACATCTCCCGGTCTAGCCCCATTCCTCCTTAAAATCTTGTCGGAGATTCCGATCAGCATAGGAGCTACGATGATTTCCTTAGCTAGACTAGTATCTCCTCCCCAAATGTAAATCTCGTATTCGCGGCAAGCTTTGGTAATGCCCTCATAGAGCTCTTCCACGCTTGCTAAATCCGCATCTTTAGGAATCCCTAACGATACTAAACCGCCTAAAGGCTTAATTCCTTTAGCCGCGAAATCGCTCAGATTCATCACTATAGATTTCCAACCAATGCTCGAAAAGGGCATACCTGGCCAGCGATCAGCAGATTCTACGAACATATCGGTCTTCACAATTAGAAGTTTCCCCTGAAATTTAACAGCTGAGACATCGTCATAGCCTAGAATTTCATGCGGATCTCTATCTAGAATCTCTAAAAGCCGCTTAATAAGAAGAAACTCTCCAATATCACATACTTTCACAAACTCACCCGTTCAAAATTATAGTGCGGGGGCCGGGATTCGAACCCGGGCAGGGCTTCCCCAGCGGAGTTCCCATCTTAAGATCCTGAGTCCGCCCCCTTTGACCTAGCTCGGGCACCCCCGCGCCGAAAAATACTCTCAACTACACTATAAATTCCTTGCGGAGATTTCTCTCCTCGAAGTTTTTCTATGAGAAAATCGATTGCCTCTCTTATATAATTATATAAGTTTTCAGATACAAGACCTCGTTCAAAAGCTTCTTCAAATTCTTCAATATCTATAATTTTGACTTCGCCATTAGAAGTAACTACAACATCAACTCCTAAATCTACGTACCAAAACATTTGTGAAGACTTAACTTCAATTGGCAGGTTTATGTTGATGTAGGCGCCTTTGAAAACTCCATCCTTAGAATAATAGAAATGAGGAAGCAATAATTCGCCCGTAACTAGATAAGTGATGACATAATCTCCTCTCCTCTTTTTGACTCCTAAGCCATCGTAAATACCGTTAGACAGAATTAGCCTTTTAACCTTTAAAACCCCATCGTCGATATCCTCGCATAGCCCTCGTAGGTAAATGGATTCTCCGTTTAGCCGCTCGTGTTCTATGGTTACCTCTCTTCTAGCTTTCTCGTAGTCGTGAACTTTTTCCCAAATCTTCATAGACATTTTTTCTCTATCACAGCAATCCAATAAATATTCAATCCAATCGATAACCGTCGAATCGAAATCAGCTATAGATTTGAAATAATGATGCCATTTTAAGGTGTCGACTACCTGATTTCTTAATTCATCGAGTCTCGCTTTATCATCCAGCGAGAAAATAACTTCAGCAATAGCATCTCCTCTACAGAGCAATCCAAGCTCTTCTTCACTGCAAAAAGACAGTTGGAGCCCTTTCTTTTTCAATTCCTCCAACTCTATCATTAAATCTTCCAGCTTTCCGAAGTTTGCATTACTTCTCCATCTTATGCCCCAACCTTCTCGACGGAAAAAGGTACTCAGCGTATATAATTCCTCTCTCCTCTTCCTGCTTTTTATATGCCTACTGAACGAAATCCTCCCATGTGGCATTAAACGGGCATATCTCCCTGAAATGACTATGCCCAAGCCGAGGATAGGCGGTTTATCGAAAAACGGTTTTTTAACATATACATCTACTATCTGTCCCTCTTTAAGTCCACTACTATACTCCAGTAAACCATATCCTCCTTCTATCTCAACTTTCCAATATTCTCCCTCTCTTCCTATAATTCTCCCTTTATAACAATCGTATATGCCATAGGGATACTCTCTGAAAATGCTTAAGGGAAAAGTCTTTCTAAAAAGTTCAAGTATGCTTTTTACAACTTCAAACCTCCCTATGATTACCACACCTTTTTTATCATCTCTGTCCTTAACCGTAGCGTCTGCCGGAGCTTTACTTGGCTCTAGAGAAAAACGTCTAGCTATAATACTGCCCGGTTGAGTCACTACAAAACCGTTAGAAAGAAAGAGTTTAGTTAAAGCCGTGGCGTAGATTCCCCGTACCCTTATATTCATTAAAAGTCCCTAATCCCTAACCTGCTCAAGAAGACTTATAGCCTGCCATATAGCGGTACGCGCGAATAAGGGCATATTAGGATCTTGCGATACTTCATCCAAAACGCTTATAGCATTAGCCGCTCTCAACCCCGGAGATAAATCCCTTCTCTGCAACATTTTTATAGCTTCGCTCGCCGCTCTCCTTATATTTCGCGGAACACCAGTATCCTCCGCCACTCGTTGAAGAAGCACAGTAGCTTGTTTAAACTGTTCTATCTCCTCACTCATGCGTTAACCCCCCTGTCAAAAACTAAAAAATCTACAAATGATTAGACATTTAAACCTTACTCTAGCAATCTTTAAACTGATATTGTTTTATGTATTTATGAGACAGATGATCCGAAATGCTTGTGAAAAAGACCTAGACGAGATATACAAGGTAGAGCTAAAATCATTTAAAATCCCCTACCCTTGTCATTACCTAAAAATGCTGCTGAGTATAGCTCCTACCTACTTCCTAGTAGCTGAAGAAGAAGGTCGAGTTCTAGGATATATCTCAGGCATAGTTAGGCTTGGAAAAATAGGCCACATAATATCTATAGCTGTAGATCCTGACCATAGAGGGAAAGGCATCGGAGAACGACTAGTCAAAGCTCTTCTAGAAAAATTCAAAGAGAATGGCATGAAAAAAGTTAGACTTGAGGTAAGAATATCTAACATTGCAGCGATAAATCTCTATAAAAAACTAGGCTTCACCATAGAAAAACGTCTAAAAAACTACTACCCAGATGGAGAAGACTGTTACATAATGACCAAAAAACTATGCTAACGACAGAATATCTCTTTAATTTAAAAGATAATGCCCCGGCCGGGATTTGAACCCGGGATCCTCGGCTTTCTTCTATAGAGGCTCGAAAGGCCGAGATACCTAGCCTATAACATTTGGCCTGGCTATACCACCGGGGCATGCCGTGATTAAACTAAGACCTTCAATTTATATATTTTTCTCGACTCTGCTCAAAATAAACTCTTGTTTGGAAAATTAGACAGCTACTAGCATCAGCAACACTAACAAACCGATAATTGAACTTTATTAAAAGAATAGATGAGCGCCCCGGCCGGGATTTGAACCCGGGTTCTGGCGGGTGACAGCCGCCCACTCTAGGGGATGTAAAATATTTTACATCCCATACTAGACCTGGCTATACGACCGGGGCTGTAATCTATTTTCTCCTGGTGTTTATATACTTTACTTTAAGACAGGATAAATGGAGAATACCTATAATATTCAAGCTTGTGCATTGCTGTTATTAGGAGATTCATCATGGGATATTCTGAAGAGATGGGAGAGGCTAATGAATTGGGGGAGAATAGTTATCATATTCTCTAGCATCTTATAGAAATTTTAGAAAAAGGATAGAATTTATCTTAGATTATTAGCTTCCATGAATAGTGCCCAGTATTTTTCATTTCTAAAGGCTAGAACTAGTGGTGTGGGGGATTTGATTATAACACCTGGTTTTTCTTTGCGCCATAGACCGTGTGTTTTCTTATAGCAGTTTTCACAGTATGGTATGCCTGGTAGAGTTAGCCGATATCTGCCTTCGGAGATGGATATGCTGTCTCCTTCTTTGGTGATTCTCCGCATAGGTAGCATATACTAGGCCAGCGAACCGCTCCTGAGAGCATAATAGCCTCGTATACAGGGTCGGTAGCTATATTCGCTCCGACTTCTAAAGACTGATGCAGTCTCTGTTCTTCCGTGCCCTTGAAAGCATACACTCTCTTATTGTGGTCTGCTATAAAGAGCATATCCATGCCTATAGTTGGAGGGAAATTCCTCTGGATTTGGAATTGTACGCCAGATCTCCATCTTTTTGTAAGTCTTGAAATATTTACGCCATATACTCTTTTTCCTGTTGTAAAGAGGTAATCGCCACTTATAGCTGGAGGACTTACTATGTCGTCTACAACTGTAGAGTAAAGAGTTAAACCTTGGATCAGAGAGAGCGGTAGATTGACCGAATAGTAGCCGACAATCTTTCCGTGAAACCCCCATCCTAGGAATATAAATATTTTGTTTGTGGCTAATGAACAGGGTCTTAGAGCTAGTGTTGATTTACTTCAATCGAGTATTTTACCCTCAGACTTGCTAGTATAAATATTTATTAAATCTATGGATGTCTCTGATAGTGGATAGAGAACATAAGCTTTTAATTTATTGTCAGGAGTTACCTCTGGGAGAGTTAATACTGCTGGAGGTGAAAGCAGGTTATCCCACCAGGCATAGGCGCCTTCATACTTCCATAATATTGAACCATTAACAGCGTCTAGAGCATAAAGCCTGTGTTCTGACCCTCCCCATTTCACCTTTCTCCCTTTTATCAAGACTTTATCAAAATAAACTGTCGGAGAGGAAAAATATTCGCAGTCCGTCGCTTGCCGCCATTTAACTCGGCCACTAGCAATATCTAATGCATAAATATGCTTATCTTTATTACCAAGAAAAATTGTTCCATTAGCCACGGCCGGAGATTCTCTAATACGTTTTCCGACGTCAGTCTGCCAGATCAACACTCCTTTTTCTGCATGGATTGCGTACAGGTATCGGTCCTGTGCAACAAAACTGTGTTATTGGCTACAATCGGTGAACTCTCGATTTTCTTGCGGATATTAAACGTCCATCTCAATTGTCCAGTATGAGCATCTAAAGCATAGATTCTCCCGTCCTTGCAGCTGAAGAAAACCATGCCGTATGCTGGTATTGGTGGAGAAGTTATGCGATCTTTTGCCTTAAATTTCCAGACCTCAAAGAGAGGAGGTCTTATAAGGGAGCCGTCACAGCTAGTATTTCCAGGGTCGTGCATAAGCATTGGCCATTCAGACACCTTATGTTCTATCATAATCACCTCAGTTCTTCATAGATATAAATCGCTGTAGCGACTGCTACAATGACAAGTATTCCAAAGAGCAATGGACCAAAAGGACCGATTACTGCTTCTAGAAAAGCCTTAAGTATAGCCAAAAATGCTATAGTAAATAAGCAAAAAATGATATAAGCTATATCGCGTATTATATTCAAAAATCCCATTTTATCCTCTCTTTTTTCATTAATATAATTAATTGAAATTTAATGTATAAAATATTTTATTGTATCTTCTATTGTAAGTAGAATTTGTCTTTTATTGTTTTTTAACATATTTCGATTAATCAAACATTACTATAGTGGATTGTTTATTTTCATATATTATGGCGCCCTATCTTTCTTTATTTAAAAAAGAAAAAAAAGATCATTGAATTTCTTGAAAAGAGAATATATAGACGCCGCGGCCGGGACTCGAACCCGGGAGGCGCGTATGCGCCAGCGGGTTAGCTTCGGGGCCTTGTATGGGCAAACCCGCCGCCCTGGCCAGCTAGGCGACCGCGGCTAAGATTAATATCATAGTTTAATTTATTAATTTTTCCGCATGACTCTAATGCTAGTAATATCTAGGACTGGTAAGGAGAGACGAGTGGTTGTTGATTTAGAGGATGCTCTTTTTCACTTGGATCCTGAAGTAAAGGCCTGGTTTACAGGTTTTCCTGGGGTTTTACTAGTTAAATTACGAGCCGAAGCTGATGATATTTTAGATGTTTTGAAGCGGTTTAGAGTAAAGGATGTTTTAAAGGTTAGGCCTTTTCTTAAGGTTTGGGATATATCTCGAATTAAAGATATCTGTATTCCTATTAGTGAAGTTATTGAAGCGGGTTCCTTAGGTGTTAGAGTTTATATTAGGGGTTATGGTTTGAGTAAGAGTTTTATTGAGAAGCTAGTTTTTTCGTGTTTGGAAAAATTGAAAGTGAAAATTAATTTTGCTTCGGGTAAAATTTTAGTAGTGGATGTTATTAGGGATATAGTCGGAATTTCTATAGTAGATAGGAGAAATGCTTGAAAGTAATGGATGATAAGTGCGAAGGTATAGTTTATAGAGACCCAGCTCTACTTCTCATCATTGCCGTCTCTAAGCTTTTTAATAGGTGATTTAATGACTTCTTTGATTACGTGAAAACGAAAGGGTTAAAGGTGTAATGAAAGTTCTACGTGAAAATAGGTTTAGGCATTATGCCGAAAGCCTGACCTTGAATATTCCAGAAGACAGAAATAATAGCCCTTGATTTTTACTGGAAATATTTTAGGTTTACTTGAATACAAGAGCGGGTTTAGCTGGTATAGCCTGTTTCGCCTTCTTCTCCGTGCTGTTTTTTTCCTCTACAATTTCCACTTTTAGCCCAAATTCTTGAGACAAAAATTCGCATGCTTCTTCAAAAGTCCTTCTCTCCAGCTCGGGGTTTACAAGCATGTTAAGTAGTTTTTGATTTTTCAGGAAGTATAGGGCTACGCGAGATACGTCTTTCTTACTTATACCATCTCCATAATCCATTCTTATAACTTCTCTGATTGCGTCTCTTAAAGGCATTCCTTCTTCGATTTTCGCGGCAATGTTTTTAGCTAGCTGGTATTTCCACGAGTCAGCTAGGATTATAATCATTTTTTCCGGTCTTTTTTTGATTATTTTTAGTACATTTTTAGCATCTTCCATCAATTCTTTCAGTATTTCTTCGGCTTTCTCGATTTCAGGCTTTATCTTGTTCTCATCGATTCTAGGCCATTCAGCTACGCTTATAAAACCTTCTTTTCCTATACTGCTCCATATTTCTTCGCAGATGTGAGGAGTAAATGGAGCCAGAAGTAGTGTCTGTATTTCTATGAACTTCTTTAATACTTCTTTGTTTGGGTTTCCTCCACATCGTTTAAGATACCATTTGAATTCATTTTGTAGATTGAAAAATCCCTTGACAAGTGCTGATTTGAAATTAGTTTGCTCCATTAGTTCGTCTACTTCCCTTATAGTTCGATTTAAAATGCTTTCAAACCACTCATCTACCTCATTTTTCGATTCTCTACCTTTTCCATAGTTTTTCACTGCGAACGAATACCATTCATAGAGTAGATCGACCGCCCTATCGGCTAGTTCGGGCTCGAAATTTGCGTCATCTAATCCGGCGTCACCTGCGTATGCTTCGGCAAATCTAGTGGCGTCGGCTCCCCACCAGTCGAGAGCCTGTCTAAGCATTATGAAATTTCCTAAACTTTTGCTCATTTTTCTTCCTCCGACCATTATCCATCCGTTAATTCCTATTCCTTTGGGCCAATGTTCTCTGGGAAAGAGTGCCACGTGGTGCATTATGAAGAATACTAGATGATTAGGCATCAAATCCTTTCCCGAGATTCTTAAGTCGACGGGATACCAGTAGAGAAACTCTCTTCTCATATCTTCGAGCAACTCTTTTTTGATTCCCATTTTCCTTGAAATTCGCTCTGGATCTCCTATACCGTAGAATATATAGTCAAAGAAACTGTCATCTATTTTGTTCCAGTCTATACCATACTTTTTTGGATGTTGTAGGTATTTAGAAATAGTGTAGTAAGCCATGTATATTGTAGAATCGCTTAAAGATTCTAAGACCCAATCTTTATCCCATGGAAGCGGAGTCCCTAGCTCTCCTTTATGCGCACACGCCCAATCTTCGTACCAGTCTACTTGCTTATGGAAAAACTCCCTAACATTTTCGGGTAAAAACTTCATAGAATCTATACATTTATGAGCCTTTTTCTTCCATTCTGGATCGCTGTATTTAAGGAACCACTGATCTTCAACTATCTTGACATGAGTGCGAGAGCCACATCTACAGTATACTTCCCTTGGGAGCGTCCAGTGAACTATGGCTATGCCATTCTTCACCATATGCTCTATAAGCTCTTTCTTTACCTCGTAAACCTTTTTTCCGGCCCAAGGTCCATATATGGGTTTTAATATTCCTTGATGGTACTCTTTTGTATAGATTTCCTTAGTTGCTTTATCGAGTTTATCAAAATCTTTTTGATTAGAAATTCTCATCTTTTCCACAATTTCAATTGCAGGATAATCTCCAAAGCCTTCGAGTTTAATCAAGCTCACTGGTTTAATAGACTCGACTATAGAAGGATTCACCTTATATTTGTCTAAGACTGAGGGATTCTCCCTTAAATCTTTAAGAGCTACATAGTCATATGGGGCATGTGCAGGGACCGACATCACGACTCCGGTACCCAGTTTGGGGTCTACGAAGCTTGCTGGTAAAACTGGTACTAGTTTTCTCGTAATCGGATTTAAAGCCATGCGGCCGATAAACTTCTTTCCCTTAATCGTTTCTTTCACGCTTACTTTATGATACTGATCTCTTAATTCTTCAATTATAAAGGGAGATAAGATCCACAATTCTCCATCTACTTCTGCTAACACATATTCTTCATCAGGATTAATCCAGATATTCACGGCACCATAAACAGTTTCCGGCCGGTAAGTTGTACAAGGATAGATTACTCCATCCTCGCCTTTAAATTTAATTATAACTACTTGCTCTGGTCCTATTCCAACATACTCGTCAGGCCTATCGTGGTCGCCTACCACTTTCAATTCCTTGGGACACCAGACTACAGGATGCTTTCCTTTCACTAGCAAGTTCTTACTCTTTAACTTTCGATACTGCCATTCTATGAACTTGCTGTAGGGAGGGTTTAGAAAAGTAGTATGGAATTCTCGTCTCCAATCTATAGATAATCCATACCGCTGAAAATCTTCTCGCCATGCTTTCACAAAGAACTTTACCCAATACTCGGGTTTTTCAAATTTTGGTATGTCCTCCTCTTTGATACCCATCATTTTAAGAGTATGGAGTATTTTAGGATCTCTTTCCCTAACTCGTAAAGCTGAAGCTACAATAGGGCCTCCCGTGGCGTGCCATCCTTGGGGGAAAAGAACGTTAAAACCTTTCATCCTTTTGTATCTGGCAACAATATCGACTCTTAAAACTGTATACGCAGAACCTAAGTGAGGATAAGCGTTAACGTACGGATATGGGAATGTTATGAAAAACTTTGGCTTGTGTGAAGGATCTACTTCGAAAAGTTTTGCTTCGTGCCATTTTTTCTGCCATTTGGACTCTATCTTCTTTAAGAAATTAAGGCGTTCGACGTTTACGCTTCGTTTAGCAAAAGTGCATCACCACAGTTGTTGTCTGTTGATGAGAGATTTAAATTTTTCTCAGTAATACGATTCTAGCGGGACGAGTAGGTGCCTTAAGGAAATAAGCCTTTTGATGCCTCTTATCGAGGCTATAAGGCTTAGCACTCTTTTTCCTAATCCTTTTGCTATTAATAGCTCTGCACAGTAGTTTCCATCGATATGCATATGAAGATTTCCTATAACAATATCATTGTATTCATGTCTTATTTTTGCAATTCTCCTTTCTATATATCCTTCATTAAAATCGTATATCACCATAATGGCAGTCAGTACAACTCGTTTCTTAAACTCTGAAAACTCGTATTCAGTTATTAATCTCCTTATAGCATCGCGTATTGCTTCTGACCTGTTTGAATAGCCTAGTTGGTCTATTAATTTATTGAGCTTCTCTAACAGTTTGACGTCGAGTGAGAAACTGATGACTAGCGAGTCCATCATTATTAAAATACTATTATATTTTTAATAAACTTTATGATACTTACTCATAGATGATAACAGTAAATTTAATATAGATATTCGATGCTTAAACACTATGTCGACGACTCGGAGTATTTTTCATACTGTGGAACTCGTATTGCAGTATTATTAAATGCTAAAGGTGAAGATATGGACTATATACAAG
>Ga0180301_10003605_pt1 | contig 12091 bp, 11 predicted proteins | sample GuaBasSediGuay16_FD_121797 | JGI IMG/M metagenome (GOLD analysis project Ga0180301, IMG submission 121797) | Subseafloor sediment microbial communities from Guaymas Basin, Gulf of California, Mexico - Guay16, Core 4569-2, 12-15 cm | ecosystem: Environmental > Aquatic > Marine > Hydrothermal...
AGAGTGAAGAGTGAAGGGTGAGGGGTGAAGAGTGAAGAGTGAAGGGTGAAGGGTGAAGGGTGAAGGGTGAGGGGTGAAGAGTAAAGAGTGAAGAGTGAAGAGTGAAGAGTGAAGAGTGAAGGGTGAGGGGAGATGCTTTCCCTTTACCAATGCAAAATCGGCCCTTGCTTCCTCATCTCCTTGAAGACAGCGATGGCGAGCTTCACAATTTCGGGGTCGAATTGAGTGCCTGCACCTTTTTTAAGCTCTTCAATTGTCTTCTGGAAGGAAAATGCTTTTCGATAGGGGCGGTCTGAGGTCATAGCATCGAAGGCGTCGGCGACGGCGATAATCCTCGCCAAAAGAGGAATATCCTTTCCCTTCAGTCCATTGGGATAACCTTTGCCATCATACCTTTCATGATGATGGCGGATGATTTGCAATCCTTCTTCCAAGAACTTAATGTGTCTTATTACATCCTCACCCATTTCGGGATGACGTTTTATGGCCTTATACTCCTCATCGGTGAGCTTTGACGGCTTATGGAGGATGGACTCATCAACTCCAACCTTTCCGATGTCATGAAGCAATGCACCAAACTTGAGTATCTCAATCTCTCTTCTTGAGAGGTTGAGCTTTCTGGCAATTTGCAGGCAATATCTGGTTACCCTCACGGAGTGTCCGCGGGTATATCTATCCTTCATATCGATGAGCGTGGTCAGGGCTATAACTGTATCCAGGAAGGATTGTCGAAGATCCTCGTAAAGGTAACTCTTCTCAATGGCCACGACGGCAGAGTTTGCCAAGGTAAGGGCAGTTCTCAAATTATCGTTTGTATAAAAGGGCTTGTCTCTGGCATTGCAGAGAACCAGAACCCCGCTTACCCCTTTCTTCGTCTTTAAGGGGACGAGCAAAAGCGTTCTCGGAGCTAAACCCACGAACTCCCCCGAGGCGCAAAAGCGAGGGTCCTTCTCGTAATCATCTATGATGAGGGGTTTTCCGCTTTTCGCTACCAAACCAATTGCTCCCTTGCTTAGCGATTTGGGGTCGTTGCTAATTTTCGAAAGAGAAGCTCCAAGGCTTGCCTTAGGCAACAGTTGTTCGTTTTCCCTGTCCATGAGGAGCAAGAAACCGTATTCGCTTGTGACCTCTTTCAAGGTCAACTTGAGCAAAGAGCTTAACACATCATCCAGTATCAAGGAGGAACTGATGATCGTGCTCGCCTTAATTAATGTCGATAGCTTCTCAATTTTTCGTTGAACATTTGAACGAAGTTTAAAGTTCTCTATGGCTGTTGCCAGTATATGGGAAAGTATTGATAGCGATTTGAGCACCTGATTATTCATTAAATTATCGCTTAAAGGACATAATACCACTATGGCGCCGACTCTTTCTCCACCAGCGATGAGGGGGATGATGAGGAAGTTGTCCTCTGTCAAATGACCTAACTGTTCAATTCTCTGTGGATGGGGAATGATGGTAGGTTCTCCCCTTTCAAGGCTCCAGTCGATGATTCCCTCATCAATTAAGTTGAAAACGGTCTTCTGGGAAGATCTGGAAAGGTTGCGAACATATCTGAGGCTAAACTGGTCTTCCTCCTCATCCAGGACCAGCACAAGATAGCCCCGGTAGTTGAGGGAACTTTTGAATGGTTTTAGAGCTTGTTCGACGAGATTTCCTATCCCCTCAGCATGGGTAAGGGATTCGAGAAATGTTTGTAAATCCTTAAGTTTGTCTGGCGGCATTTATCCTCTCTTATTGAAGATATCGAACAAAGCTTTGCTCTTTTTCATTTCCTCTTTGAACAAGGATAGGAAGTACTCAAGGTAAGTTTCGTCGAGATCCGGCCTTAATGATTTGAGGTTCTTCCAGGCCGCAGGGTCGACGAAGGGAATCTTTTCGTCTCCTCCGGAGCCTATTGAACTCATCCTTGTGAGAATATCGGACAGGTGCACAGTGGCGGTAAGTTGTGGATTTATTGTAGCTTTTTCGGGACGGTGATGGAACTTGATGGCTTCCTCAATTTCTACAGGCAGGTTCCACCTTTTAACCAGCCAGCCACCAATTTCGGCATGGCTTATCTTCAAGACTTTCTGCTCCGCCTCGTAAATTGATATATCCTCTAATTGAACCCTTTTTATAACTTCGACGAAGAGGCTATGCGCATATTGATCCAGGACGATTTTTCCAATGTCGTGAATTAGTCCAGCGATGAATGCCTTTCCAGAGACGCGATATCTTAAAGCTCTTGCCAGCATTCTCGCCGCTATGCTCGAGCCTATGGAGTGTTGCCAGAACTTTTCTCGATCAAAATACCGGGACGTGCTGGATTCCGGAAAGACCTTCAAGATTGAGATAGCGAAGGCTATGTTTCTTATCTCGTTAAAGCCAAGGATTACCAGAGCATGCTCAATTGTGCTTATTTGGCGAGGAAATCCATAATAAGCGGAATTTACAATCTTAAGAATTTGAGTGGCGAGGGATTGGTCTTTTGAAATTACCTCGCTTAGCTGACGCACTGAGGTTCTGGGGTTGGATGTGAGCTCCATGACCTGTGAGGCTATAATGGGAAGCGTGGGCAGGGTGGAGATGTTTCCGATAATTTGCCTTATCTTATCCGAACGAGAAATGTTTTTCATATTTTCCTCCGCTTTAAGTATCGGCATTTTTCCTTGCAGCCTTGAGTTTTTTGAGGCCTCAGGGAAGAATTATAAGGGATTATATAGGAGAGCTTAAGGATGTCAAGCTGAAGTTGACTCAAACCTGTGCTCTGGTATTATAAAAAATTGAGAGCCACAGAACATCATTACAAAGGGATGGGTGAGGTTATGCTCACCTTCAAGTATCGGTTTACAAAGCGAGGTGCAATAAATCCATGTCCTTGGTGATGGGAGAGGAGGTATCAAAATCATACGGCGAGAATCTCATCATAAGGAAGGCTTCCTTTCAGATAAACCAGGGAGAAAAGATTGGATTTATCGGGGACAATGGAGCGGGCAAGAGCACTCTCTTGAAGATTATCTCCGGTGAGATCAAGCCTGACGGAGGAAAGATTGAAAGAAGCAAGGGTTTGAGAATAGGGTACCTATCTCAGGAAGTAGACCTCGACTCCAAAAAGAGTATTTATGAGGAGGCAGAGGAGGTGTTCCGTGAGCTTTTGGCCATTGAGAAGAGAATGCACCAGTTAGCCGGGATGATGGGCGAGGATAGCAAAAACCTTAAACAGATCATCGAAGAATACGGAAAGCTTGAGGAGGAGTTTGAAAGCAAAGGCGGTTATGACTACCAGGCGCGCTTGAAGATGGTCTTAAGTGGATTTGGCTTCAGAGAAGGGGACCTTGAGAGGTCGGTGGAAGGCCTCAGCGGGGGAGAAAGAGCCCGTCTTTGCTATGCCAAGCTTTTGTTAAGCGAGCCGGATCTGCTTTTGCTGGATGAGCCAACCAATCATCTGGATCTGGAGGCAATCGAGTGGTTAGAGGAATACCTTGCAAGCTATAAAGGGGCTGTGGTAGTCGTCTCCCATGACAGGTATTTTCTGGATAGGGTGGCAGAGAAGATATGGGAGCTCGAGGGAGGAATCTTAAGGTGCTATCAGGGTAACTACACTCGTTATCTGGAGCAGAAAGAGCAGCACATCTTGCAACAGGCAAAGATTTATAAGCTTCAGAGAGAAGAGATCAGGCGTCAGGAGGATTTTATCAGGAGAAACATCGCCGGACAGAACTCAAGGCAAGCTCAAAGCAGAAAAAAGATGCTGGAGAAGATGAGGAAGGTTGAAAAACCTATCAGGGGAAGGGAAATAGTGGTTGATTTCTCTTCTGAATTAAGGGGTGGCAACAAGGTGCTCGAGGTATCTAATCTTAGCAAATCGTTTCCCACAAAACCTCTTTTTAAAAACGTAAGCTTTAGTCTTCAAAGAGGAGATCGATTGGGAGTGATAGGACCTAATGGCACGGGAAAGACCACCCTTCTGAGGATAATTATGGGAAAGGAAAGAGCGGACAATGGTCGGGTAAGGATAGGAAAGGGCATAAGGTTGGGTTACTATGATCAGTACTTAGCTCAGCTTAATCCTCAAAGCACTGTCCTGGAAGAGGTTCGGTCCGCCAGTCCACAGATGAAGGATGAGGAGCTACGCACCTTTTTGGGCAAGCTCCTCTTTACTAAGGAGGAGGTTTTCAGCCCCATAGGAAACCTGAGTGGGGGTGAGCAAGCGAGGGTGCTTCTGGCAAAGCTTATGCTGAAGAAAGTGAACTTTCTCATCCTGGATGAGCCGACAAATCATTTAGATATAAAATCCAGAAAAGTTTTAGAGGAAGCTCTTCTCAGGTATGACGGCACCATTCTCCTCGTCTCTCATGACAGATACTTTCTGGACAAAGTAGTTCAGGCTATCCTTTATCTGGGTAGAGATGGCGAGGCCAAGCTATACCCGGGAAATTATTCTTATTTTCTGGAAAAGAGAAGGAAGGAGGCGGGCTCAGTAAAGAGGGAGGAAAAGAAAGATTCGGGCCAGGGAGAAAAGACTAAAAAGAAATCCGTAAAGGAGACGTCCTCCTTGAGCGCTCTTGAGGAAATCGAACTTCAAATCGAGTCCTTTGAAAGGAAAATGGAGGAGATAGTTGCAAAACTTAAGGATGATGCGACTTACCGCAATATAGATGAGGTGAACAGGCTGAGCGAGGAATATGAAGAGGTGGCCAAGAAATTAGACCTTCTTTACGAGGAATGGGAGAGGAGAGAAGATTTTAAATGAGACTTGCCTTCATTTTGACGGCAAATTCTTCTACCTCCTCAAGCAGATGTTTATTTTTTAGATTTTTCTCGATAACCTTGATGAGGGCGCTTCCCACGATTATTCCATCTACCCAAGTCCTTATTACCTTTACCTGTTCAGGAGTGGAGATTCCAAATCCAAGGCAGATCGGCTTGTTCGTATATTTTTTGATTCGCAAGATGAGCTTTCTGACGGGATAAGGGACCTTTTCCCTCGCTCCCGTGGTTCCTGTCACGGATACCACGTAGATAAAGCCTCCAGAGAGCTGACCGACCATCTTAATCCTCTCATCGACGCTTGTGGGAGCTACGAGAAGGATCAGATCAAGACCTTCCTCATCCATAAAGTTCTTCAAGCTTCCTGCCTCTTCTAAGGGAAGGTCGGGAATGATGACTCCATCCACTCCTGCTTTTTTTGCTTCCCTGACGAACTGCCTTATTCCCATTTGATATACCGGATTAAAATAGGTCAGAAGAGCAAGGGGAATTTCTGATCTTCTCCTTATTCTTCTTACCACTTGCAGTACCCTTCGTAGGTTCACCTTACTGTTTAAGGCGCGCTGGGAAGATGCTTGAATGGTGGGGCCATCGGCTATGGGATCTGAGAAGGGGACGCCCAATTCCACGATGTCAGCTCCAGCCCTTTCTAAGGTAAGGACTATTTTCTCGCTCATAGATGGGTCCGGATCACCGCAGGTGATGAAGGGAATAAACGCCTTTCCTCCTTCCTTTCTTAAGCGGGCAAATTTTTCATCTATTCTGTTCATTTTCCCCTCTTGAGAATTCCTCTATAATGTGCATGTCTTTGTCTCCTCTTCCTGAAAGGTTCAGGATGACGAGCTTATCTTGAAGCTTGGAGGATATCTTCTTAGCGTAGGCGATGGCATGAGCGGACTCTAAAGCGGGGATGATTCCCTCAGTTCGGGAGAGCAGGAAAAAGCCGGAAAGCGCCTCCTTATCCGTTACGGTGGCAAACTTTGCCCTCCCCGTTTTCTTGTAATAGGCAAGCTCTGGTCCCACTCCTGGATAATCAAGGCCAGGAGCAATAGAGTAGGTGGGCTTGATCTGTCCGTCTTTGTCTTGAAGGAGATAGCTGAGGGCGCCGTGAAGAACACCTTTTTTGCCTTTGGTGAGGCTGGCAGCGTGCCTACCTGTATTGAGTCCTGAACCACCTGCCTCAACCCCTATAAACTCAACCTTGTCCTTATAAAAAGGGTAAAAGAGCCCTATGCTATTGCTTCCGCCACCTACACAGGCGATAAGACAGTCGGGAAGCCTTTTTTCCTTTTGGAGAATCTGCTCTCTTGCCTCCTTTCCAATAACTGACTGGAAATCTCTTACCATCATGGGGTAAGGATGAGGTCCAACCACCGAGCCCAAAACATAAAAGGTCGTCCTTACGTTAGTTACCCAGTCCCTTAAGGCTTCGTTTACCGCATCTTTAAGAGTCTGCGAGCCACCCTCCACACATCTTACCTCAGCTCCCAAAGTTTCCATTCGAAGCACGTTCAATGACTGCCTTTTTATATCCTCCTTTCCCATATAGACGATGCATTCCATTCCAAGGAGGGCACAGGCGGTGGCGGTGGCCACACCATGTTGGCCTGCCCCTGTCTCAGCGATAATTCTATTTTTCCCCATTTTTTTCGCCAAAAGGACCTGCCCCAAGGTGTTGTTGAGCTTGTGGGCTCCTGTGTGAAGGAGGTCTTCCCTCTTAAGATATATCCTTGTGTTCCCCAAGGAACGGGAAAGGTTTTCAGCAAGGTAAAGGGGGGTAGGTCTTCCAGCATAGTCCTTCAGATAGCTCTTTAGCTCCTTCTGGAAGGAATCTGCTCTTGCTACACTAAGATAAGCTTCCTCCAGCTCCTTTAAGGCTGGCACCAGGACCTCGGGTACGAAGCGACCGCCAAATTCTCCAAAGTATCCTCTTTTATCAGGTAACATTTTTCCCTGCCTTTCTTATCGCCCGACAAAGGTGGCGAATTTCTTTATTTTTAGCTGAATCTTTCCCGTGCCGTCAGGCGAGCTCAGTCCGGAAGGTGAGCTTACGCATACTATGTCTCATTACCTGCTCCTCTTTTTCTAATCTAATCTGTCTTTCTTCTCCCGTAAGCTTTCAGAGAAGGTGGGACAGATATGAGCACCCTCACGGTGATCTCGTAAACTGTATAACAATTATATTAACCTTCCAGGAAACTGTCAAATCTTGGAGGGTGAAGAGTGAAGAGTGAAGGGTGAAGGGTGAAGAGTAAAGAGTGAAGAGTGGAGGGGTTACATCTTCATACCAAAGTTGACTAACTTTCGGTATTAGTGTATGAATTATATAAGCCAATTTGACCAGTTTCTCAGACAGCACTAAAAAGCTATGGAGGAGAAAAAAATGTGCAAAAGGTGGATAGAGGCTTTTTCGTTGGTGATCTTTGCGGCAGCCTGCTTTGCGGTGGTCAGTTTTGGTGAAGAGAAGGGAGAATTCGGCGTGGGTGTAATCTTAGGTGCACCTACAGGGATCAGTGCCAAGTTCTGGATAGATAAGTGTAATGCCATTGATGAAGCAATATCCTGGAAAGATAATGGCGATATTCATTTTCATCTCGACTACCTCTGGCATGATTTTGACCGATTTAAGGTAAATAAAGGTTTCCTGCCACTTTATTACGGAATAGGGACTCGCTTCAATTCCGGTAAGAAAGCTAAACTCGGATTGCGAGGAGTAATTGGAGTAGCTTATCTTTTTTCCGATATTCCTTTTGAAGCATTTTTTGAGGCCGCCCCTTTCGTTCAGTTGACTCCCGCAACCGATGCAGGATTGGATGTGGCCATCGGGATACGTTATCTCATTTATAGACAAAAGGCGGGAGAAAAGAGTGAAGGGTAAAGAGTGAAGAGATAATTTGCTTTCTTTGAGAACTAAGATATAATTTAGCGTAAAGGAGAGAGAAAATGGAACAATTGCTGAAAAAAGTCATTCTGGCGGGTATAGGAGCTTTAAGCCTTACCAAGGAGGCAGTGGAGAAACTGTTAGATGAGCTGGTAAGGAGAGGAGAGATAGCCTCTGAGGAAAAGGAGGGCCTTTTAAAGGAGCTGATTAAGGAGGGGAAAGAGCGAAAGGGGGAGATAGAAAAAATGATGGAGAGGGTCATCTCCCGGGCTGGAATAGCCACCAAGGAGGATGTTGAAAGGTTAGAAAGGAGAGTGAAGGAGTTAGAGGATAAGATAAAATAAAATGCTTTCTTGAAGTATAGGAATTTATAAATATTAGTGAGGGGAAGCAGCGAAGCGTTTCGTTTTCTTGACAAAGAGATAAGTTTATGCTACTTTCTTTCTATCCTGGAGAGGAAAAAGGCGAGGATGGAGAAGAAGACGTTTGGGGTGGGGCTTTTCGGATTGGGAACGGTAGGAGGAGGAGTAGCTGAACTGTTGCTGAACGAAAACTGGAAAAGTAAGGATTACGAGTTTGTCTTGAAAAAGGTAGCTGTGAGGCATTTGAATAAGAGAAGAAGTATCTCGCTTCCCTCTCGTCTTTTAACGACGAATCCACGGGAGGTGCTGGAGGATCCGGAAATTGACACGGTAATTGAGGTGATGGGAGGGATAAGCCCAGCTAAGGAGATAATTATAGAGGCTCTTCGCAAGGGTAAGAATGTAATAACCGCCAATAAAGCTTTGTTAGCTCGATCGGGGAGCTTGATCTTTAAGGAGGCTACGGAAAACAACTGTTACTTAGGGGTGAGAGCTTCTAATATAGCCAGTTATCGCCTTATAGAAAGCCTGGCTTATTCGCCTTCAAAGATTGAAGAGCTGATAGGAATTTTTAACGGGACGTGCAACTATATACTGACGGAGATGGAAAGACGGGGAGAAAGCTTTTCTAATGTCCTCAAAAAGGCACAGGAGATAGGTTATACGGAAAAAGATCCTTCTGATGACATAGATGGCTACGATACAGCTCATAAACTTGTTGTGCTACTTGGTTTGACCTCGGGCCATTTCTTACCCTTAGAGTCTCTTTTTGTAGAGGGAATAAGGAAAATTACCCTTCAGGATATTCTCTTCGCCAAAGAGCTGGGATACAGGATAAAGCTTGTTGCTATTGCCAGAAGGAAAGGGGAGGAGTTGGAGGCTCGAGTTCACCCGGCTCTTCTACCTATAGGTAGGGGTTTAGCCCGATTAGATGGAATAGAGAACGGAATTGAGATAAGAGATGAGACAGGGGTAGAGGTAGGATTGCAAGCACCGGGGGCGGGTAGATATCCCACGGCTACGGCCATACTGGAGGACCTTGTCTGTATGGCTGAGGGGAGAAAATTGGTTTCTCCATATCAAAGAGAACACCTCACCCTGAAGAAGATGGAGGAGGTGGAGACCAGGTATTACCTGAGATTTAATGCTCTGGATCAGGCAGGAGTGCTGGCTAAGATTTCTGGAATCTTAGGTAGTTATAACATAAGTATTAAGGCAGTACTTCAAAAAGGAGAAAGGGAGAGCGAAAGATCAGAGTTTGTACCTGTGATAATGCTTACCCATAAGGCAAGGGAAAAAGATGTTCAGAATGCTATTCGAAAGATAAATAGCCTTTCTGTTATAAAAGGGGAAACCCTGCTAATTCGAGTAGAAGAGGGAATTTTTTGATATAGATTGAGGAGGTAAAAAAGGATGCCAGTTATCACTATGAAGGAGCTGTTAGAGGCGGGAGCTCATTTTGGTCATCAAAAGAGCGCATGGAATCCAAAGATGAAACCCTATATTTATCAAGAAAGAAATCGGATGCATATCATTGACTTAAGCAAGACGGTGAAGAAGATAGAGGAGGCCTATCAATTTGTAAGGGGTTTGGCAGCGGAAGGAAAGAAAATACTATTTGTGGGAACCAAACAGCAGGCGAAGGAATGTATTGAAGAGCAGGCGAAAAGATGCGGAGCCTTTTACGTTAATACCCGATGGTTAGGGGGGTTTCTCACCAATTTCTCCACTATCAAGAAAAGCATAGAAAAGCTTCACAGTCTGGAAAGACAAAAGGAACAGGGACTATGGGAGACGCTTCCCAAGAAGGAAGAGATGACTTTGCGTAGAAAGATGGAAAAGCTTGAGCGGAATCTAAAAGGTGTTAAGGAGATAAATGAACTGCCAGGGGCCATCTTCGTGGTTGACCTGAGAGTAGAGGAGACAGCCGTCAGAGAAGCGAGGAAGTTAAACATTCCCATCGTGGCCATTGTGGATTCCAACTGTGACCCTACCTTGGTGGATTATCCCATCCCTGCCAATGACGACGCCATAAAGAGCATCAGGTTAATTACTACTAAGATCGCTGATGCTATAATAGAAGGAAAGGCGCTTTTGAAGGAAAAAGAAGCCGAGATGGAAAAGGCTAAGGAAGCTGAGGAGAAGGTAGAAGAATCTGAGGCAGAAAAAGGTGGGGAGGAAAAAGAACTCCAGATGAAAGAGGAGAAGATAGAGGAGGTCATCAGTTCCGTCGATCCAGCTGATGAGAAGAAGGAAGAACAGAGATGAGACAATAATGAAAGGGAGGATTATTTATGAGCGTTTCAATGGAGAAGATAAAAAGACTTCGGGAAGAGACCTCAGCAAAGCTCATTGATTGCAAGAAGGCCCTCGAGGAAGCGGGGGGTAATATAGATGAGGCGAGAAAGATCTTAAGAAAGAAGGGAGCGAAAATTGCTCAAAAGAAGAGCGGCGAGAAGACCGGCCAGGGCACAATCGCCTCCTATGTTCATCATAATGGAAACGTGGGGGTATTGGTGGAGGTACATTGTCAGTCAGATTTCGTAGCCAGAACCGATGAGTTTCAGACGTTTGCAAAGGATATAGCTATGCACATTGCCGCCTTTAATCCCCGGTGGATCTCTCCTGAGGAAGTTCCGTCTCCGGTAATCGAGGAGGAAAAGGACATCTTAAGAGCTCAAGCCCGGCAGGAGGGTAAGCCGGACAAGATTATAGAAAGGATTGTGGAGGGAAGGATAAAGAAGTTCTACAGTGAGAAGTGCCTGTTATCTCAGCCTTTTCTTAAAGACGAGAAGAAGACGGTAAAGGAGCATCTGGAGGAGCTGATTGCCAAAGTAGGTGAGAACGTGAGGATTCATCGCTTTACAAGGTATGAGCTAAGACAGGAATAGAGAATGGCGGGATCTCAGCTCAGGTGGAAAAGGGTTCTTCTCAAGTTAGGTGGAGAAAGTCTTAGCCAGGGAAAAGAGCATCCCCTCTCTTTTTCCCGAATTAACTTGATCGTCAGAGAAATCAAGGAAGTCAAGGATTTGGGGGTGGAGATGGGGATAATGATAGGGGGAGGCAATATCCTTCGAGGAGAGGTGGCCGGTCAGAAAGGAATGGATAGGACTACCGCTGACTACATGGGGATGCTGGCCACCGTTATCAACGCCTTAGCCCTTCAAGATGCTCTTGAGAAAATAAAGGTGCCTGCGAGGGTGCAGACAGCCATCGAGATGCAGAAGGTGGCCGAGCCTTATATTCGAAGAAGAGCCATAGATCACCTGCAGAGGGGAAGGGTAGTCATCTTTGCCGGAGGAACTGGAAATCCCTATTTTACCACTGACACAGCTGCCGCCCTTCGGGCTTTAGAGATAGGGGCGCAGGTATTCTTAAAAGCCACAAAAGTTGATGGAATTTATTCCTCGGATCCTCTCAGGGATGCAGAGGCGAAAAAATTTGACCGAATAGGCTATATGGATGTACTTAATAGGAAGCTAAAGGTTATGGACGCTGCGGCAATTTCGCTTTGTATGGATAATAACCTTCCGATCATCGTCTTCAGCATAGAGAAAAAAGGAAACATCAAAAAGATAATCTTAGGGGAAAACATTGGAACCGTGGTGAGTAACTTCGAGCTTGGGCAAGGGGGAAAAGATGAAGGTAAAACAGATTTATGAGGAAAGTAAGAAAAAGATGGAACAGGCTAAGGAGGCCTTGGTGAAAAGATATACTACAATGCGGGGGGGGAGGGCACGAGCTGATCTGGTGTCAGAGATAAAGGTTGAATGTTACGGTTCAAGGATGCCCCTTAAGCAACTGTCCAACATATCCGTGCCTGAGCCTCGCCTCATAGTCATAGAACCCTGGGATAAGTCTTTAATTAAGGACATAGAAAAAGCCATACTGAACTCTAGCTTAGGTATAAATCCCACTAACGATGGAAATGTAATTCGTCTGGTCATTCCCACCTTGACCGAGGAAAGGCGCGAGGAATTGGCGAAGGTAGTAAGGCAATGGGCAGAGGAGGCAAGGATTTCCGTCAGGAACATTCGTCGGGAGGCAAGGGAGAAAATAGAAAAGCTGGAGAAGGAGAAGGAAATTTCTGAGGATG
>Ga0180301_10003606_pt1 | contig 12087 bp, 12 predicted proteins | sample GuaBasSediGuay16_FD_121797 | JGI IMG/M metagenome (GOLD analysis project Ga0180301, IMG submission 121797) | Subseafloor sediment microbial communities from Guaymas Basin, Gulf of California, Mexico - Guay16, Core 4569-2, 12-15 cm | ecosystem: Environmental > Aquatic > Marine > Hydrothermal...
CATACGATGAACACCGCTGCAGCGTACAAAGCTGCGAGAGACACACATTCGCCGGCTCCGGTTTTGTAGCCTTCCTTAAACTGAAATGCATTCATAGCTTCTACTGTTTCGGTCTTCCAGTACGGTATAATATCACTGTCATATTTATCCAGGCCGAAGTGTCTGCGGATATCAACATCAAAGTAATATTGGTCACCGTGGTAACCGAATAAAGCGTTGCTTTTGGTGATATCATCAGGGCAAATAAATTTATCAAATCTTTTGAGTTCTTTTGTCCTGCTGGTAAGCCCCCATGTTTCGAGGTCAAGGTTGAATTCGTACTGATCCATTATGAATTGCTTTAGGCGCATTAATTTTTTGTAGGTACTTTTACCCTCCAGTTTTTTAAAGCAATCGAGTTGCCGCCATTGCCAGATAATCGGGCTCATAATATTGGCCAGAACCAGGCTGTACATCAGTTCCGGAAATACAAAGATTTCCATATCCGACAGCGTTACAGCCGAACTGTATTTTTCCAACTGCTGTGAATTCATTTATGCCTAATTACCCCGATTATTTTCCAGCCAAAAGACCGTTCCATTTTAGACTTTGGCGTAAAAATGGCAAGAATTAAGTTTAGATGGGTTTCTTATAGCTGTGTATTTATATTAACGGTCAAACCAGCTTTGAGTTCGCAGACATATCTTAACTAGCATCAGCATTACCGGCACTTCTATCAAAACGCCCACAACCGTTGCCAGAGATGCTCCGGATGACAGACCAAAAAGCATTGTAGATGTGGCAATAGCAACTTCAAAATGGTTGGATGCCCCTATCATTGCAGACGGAGCCGCATCTTGATATCGAAGTTTAAGTATTTTGGAAAGACCATAACCGATTGTGAAAATCAGGCAGGTTTGTATGAACAGTGGTATAGCAATCCAGAGAATTGTTAACGGATTTGAAAGAATAACCTCCCCTTTGAAAGAAAACAGCAAAACCAGAGTAATAAGCAATGCAATGATGGTAACAGGCGTGAGAACGTGCAGGAACTTTTCCTCAAACCATTCTTTTCCTTTAGTTGTAATAATCCATTTCCTGGACAAATAGCCTGTAATCAAAGGCAAAGCTACATATATCGCAATCGAGAGCAACAGGGCCTGCCATGGTACCGGCAAACGACCTACGCCAAGTAAGAAACCTCCAAGCGGGCCATATAGAAAAAGCATTGTTAAAGAATTGATGGCAACCATTACTAATGTATGGCCGTCATTACCCTTTGCAAGATAGCCCCATACAAGTACCATCGCCGTGCACGGTGCTATTCCAAGAAGAATACAGCCGGCAAGGTAACTTCGCCAAAGGGGGACTTCGAGCATTTTTACGCTGTTTTCCATAACAACAGTTCCTACGCCATAAGTCGCCCCTACGGGCAGGTCGAGACCGAACGGCATCTTAACTATATCCATCGCATCGGGACCGATGAGGCCGTAAAAGACCGTGCCGAGGAAGAACAGCGAGATGGCGTACATTGTGAACGGCTTGATAGCCCAGTTTATAAAAAGGGTCAAACCGACGGGTTTGATACTCTTGCCTGCCTGAAGAACTTCGGTGAAATCGATCTTTACCATAATCGGGTACATCATAAAAAACAGGCATATTGCTATGGGGATGGAGACAACGGGCGCCTTGTTGATATAAATAGCCATTCCGTCCAATGCTTTGGCAAAACCCGGAGTGAGTTTACCCAGGACAATTCCACCCATGATGCAAAGTATCACCCAGACCGTAAGATATTTCTCAAAGATATTTAATCCTTTTTCCTTACACTGTTCTGCTTTCTCTTCGGTCATATCTTAATTCCCTGGTTTTTTGTTTTGAATGCAGTAATGTTAACACTAATAATATAGTCGCTAAGCTTTGCACCCTGCGGCAAAATCTCTTTTACTTGTCGGTAGAGCGGATCGTTACAATCATCCATTACGTCAATACTGTATGCCTTTTCGTCTATCTGAAGGTCATGCAAACCAGCCTTATTTATCATTTTTATAGTGTCATTGACAAGAACCGTACCGGCGACGCAACTTACTATCGCGGCAGCGGACTTTAAGATTTCTTCCGGTAAAGGTTTCTTTAACGCCAAGTCAGATATGCAGGCTTTTCCTCCATGTTTTAATACGCGGGCAATTTCATTCCATATCTGCTGTTTATCAGGTGAAAGATTGATAACGCAGTTTGAGATTACTACATCGATAGATGAATCTGCGACAGGAAGATGCTCAATTTCGCCAAGTCTGAACTCGACATTGGAAAGGCCTGTTTTTTCTGTAAATTTTGAAATGCCGGCCCTTGCTTTACTGAGCATTTCCGGGGTCATATCGATGCCGATAGCCTTGCCTTTCGGTCCCACTTTACGGGCAGCTATAAAGACATCGAAGCCGCCTCCACTGCCCAGGTTCAGAACCACTTGTCCCGCCTTGAGATTGGCGATGGCGGTCGGGTTGCCGCAGGATAGACCCATATTGGCGCCTTCGGGCAGAACTTCCAGTTCCTCACTTGTATAACCTATTGCTCCGGCGAGCCTGTCGGGTGCTGAAGAAAAACAGCAGCAGTTCGATTTGCCTTTTGCTATATCTGTGTATCCTTTTCGGACTGTTTCCCTGATTTTTTCGTTTGATTCAGCAGTCATATAACAACTCAAAATTCCTTTGATATATCTTCAAGCATTTTATCCATCTGGTCGGCAGCGCCTTTCCTGACCATTTTGCCGGTTTTAATAGCTCGCTGAATTTCCTTCTCTTCGATATTAATTTGACGGGCCTTACTTACATGGTATTTCACACACGGCTGGCAATTGGCGGAAACAGAAGCGCCGATGGCAATGAGTTCGGTGATTTGTTTATCGACCATTTGAATTTTCCCTTCTTATATTCCATTGGAGTATGCTCTTTTATATTTGTATGGCTGATTTTGAACAGGACTCTTCAGCGCAATGAAGGCGACAAGGTCGTTTTTCTAATGTACGACTCAATTTCACAATCAGATGCTACCTTATAGCGCAGTGGTATCTGCTTAGTTATTGGCAGCAACGATCTTTAATGCAACTTCAGCCACTCGGCGCCCGAGGCTTCTGGCGGTGGTCATGCCGAACTCGTCATCGGTAACGTCGTTTTTCCCGCTGTTCCATACAGTTGCTCCAATACGAGCGCTTGGTCTGGCGCCACCAACTATAATCATTTCCTGACCGTATAGGCAAGCCTGTACCGACTGTATTGTAATCTCCTGACCGCCGTTGCGGGCTCCACCAACTGCCAGAACTCCGGCGACCTTGTTGCTCAGGGCAAAGTTGTTTTGTCGAAAGGTAATGCAGCGGTCGAGAAACGCTTTGCATAGGTAAGTCATATTGTTAAAGTAAACCGGTGTACCAATAATGATTCCTGCTACGTCTGGGTCGGAGAGTTTGGGGACGAGTTTCGGGAAATCATCCTGTTGCCCTTGCTCAAGTGGTATACCGGCAGCAAGGGAGCCGTCGATTTTCATCCCTGCTAATTCTATCAAATCCGTTTTTATTTGTGGATTTACGGCTCCAGCAGCCTCAAGGCAGACTTTCAGAGAGGCCGCAGTGGTTTTTCCTTTGCGCGGGCTGCAGCAAATGCCGACAATCCGAACGGTCTTTGCCTGCGGCTTCGTTGCAGCCTGTGCTGGTGCTGCCGTTGTTGCTGCTCCGGCAAAGATTGCCGCTCCGGCTGTTCCCATAAATTTGCGTCGCGTAAAGTCAGTTTTCATTGCCAGTTCCTTTCAAATATTTTCTGTTCCTTAAGATTATTTTGTAATTTGCCTTTCACCAAAACGCTAAGAGTATCATATTTAGAACTGTATATTGCTATTTTGTTATGGCGTCAGGCAGTGTATATTAGGTATAAGCCTCCCAGCAGAAGGAGAATGCCGCAGATTTTTTTCACAATCAAGCTTCCCTTCGACTTCTCATTCCAGTTCATATAACCCTGAACGATTTCGGTAAATGTCCCTGCAAAGATAATAACGGAACAATGTCCTATGCCGTAAACTAATAGAAGCAAAATACCGTAGAGTAGGTTTTTCGCAGCCAATTTAAATGTGACTGCCAGCATTGGCGCCATATATGCAAATGTACAGGGGCCTAATGCGATTCCAAAAACAAGACCTAAGATAAAGGCTGCAAGCGTACCTTTCTTTTTCATTCCAACCTGCCCGGGGCCTGACCATGGCATAGGTATTACTCCGAGAAAGTGTAAGCCTCCGACAAAGAATATCACAGATACAAAGTAGTTGCCGAAACTTCCAATGTTGCCCATCATACGACCGGCCGCAGCGGTAATAGCGCCGATTGCTCCGATTGTTATTAGTATTCCCACTGCAAATAAGGTTGAAATGTAAAAGGCCCTTTTAGTTGATATACGTCCCTGTCCGTCGATAAATCCCACTATCAGCGGAATACTGGCTAAATGACATGGACTCAGGACTATACTGAGTATTCCCCACATAAGTGCAGCGCTTACGGCTATCAGCGGCGTACTTTCAACTGCTCGTGTTAATGTTGTAAATAGTTCCTGCACAGTATGTTGCTCTCTGTTCAATTCGATTTTTTAATAATAGCCCACGGGCCTTTATTTCGGCGAACATTCGCCGATTTTGCAGGCTTTCTGAATCTGTTCCGCCGATAGTTTCATTTTATTGGCCAGGGCCTCTTGAATGCTGATTAGCTTTCCTGTTTCGAATGGATTCTGCTCGACCCATTTTTTCAGGTTTTCGGCACTGACAAAAAAACCCTGATGAAAGCAACCTGCCGAAGCCCAGGTACCATCCGGTTTTTGACGCTGGCCGAACCATGCCACGGCAGTTGACGGTTCCAGCGAAGCGATGCTGCCGTTAATGGTTTTGACTACAATTGGTTCGCTCGTCAAGCGGTCTTTTTCATGGACTTCTATATCTTTTCCTGTTCTTGCGGCGACACCCAGGGCACAGTGTGAACAACAACCCCATGTCTGAATACCGCTAACCAATACTTTCGCCGCATCCTGTGGATAACAGGCTCGATCGCAGAAACCGCAGCGGTGAGAGAGTTCATTTTGCTTAAGCGCTTCCAATGTAATGATGTTACCACCGGATATTTTTTGTGCCTGTTCTGCTTTTTCTGTATTTGCGTATGCCTGAATCGCAGGGCGTCCATTTTTGTCTGACCCCACGAGAAATACGGCCTCGGTCAGGGAGATTGAATTCCCTGAAGCAGAATCTTTGACGGTTACTTTCTTCTCGAAATCAGTTTTGTCTTCTGTCAAACAGGAGTACATGATAAAGTAGCAGTGTGGGCAGCAAAGACACACATCTCCTTTTTCAGTCTTTACAGTAACTAATGTCTTTAGATTGATATCCCCGTCACACATATAGCAAACCTGGTCTTTGCTGCGCGTGTCTGGGGCAGCTGGCTTAAGACGGTTGAAGTTAGCTGTTTTCACTTCGGAAAAATCGAAACCGAACTCTTTCCATTTGGCAAGGATATCTTCTTTTGAAAAGAAGCCTTCATGACGAAAAAGTTCTTTGCCGGATGTGTCAAAAAATATTTGCGTTGGGATTAATCTGATACCGTATTTCTTTCCAGCGTCGGGATTTTTCCAGACGCCAATAAACTCCACATTGAAAATTTCAGCATATTCTTTCTTTAGTTCTTCAAGGATAGGTGCCATCATTTTGCAGGGGATACATTTGTCGGCGCCGAGATCAATAAGGCGTGGCAAAACTTTTGGTTCTTCGGGTTTTTCAGTTTCAGCTTCCTGGATTTTTGCAGCAGTAATATTTTCAACAGGGTCGCCGGGGGCTTTAGGTTCTGAATTGGTCTTTTCATTATTTTTGAGAATGATTACTGCCCCAACTGCAACTATCAAAATTATAACTATAGCTGTTTTTGTGACCTTGTTCATAATTGGTTTGTCTTTCTTTTAAGTGAGCGAGGTTTAATCAATCATTTTTTCAATATCTTCAGGGCAGGGAACCTTCCCTGCGATTTTTACCTGTCCATCAACCGCAAGAGCAGGCGTCATCATAACACCAAATTTCATAATCTCATTGATATCTTTGATTTTTTCAATTTCATATTCGATACCCAAAGCATCGGCTGCGGCTTCTGCATTTTCCACCAGTCTCTTACATTTGGGACACCCTGTTCCTAAAATCTGGATTTTTTTCATTGCTTAAGCCTCTCAGAAAAAAGCGCCAAAAATGATTCCTGATATCGTGGCCATAGCGACCACAAGAAAACTGAACGCGACGGTTTTTTTAGTTCCCATTACGCTTCGAATTACCAGTATATTCGGCAGCGACAGGGCAGGCCCGGCCAGCAACAGGGCCAGGACAGGCCCTTCGTGCATACCGAGTTTCATTAAAGCCTGCGTAATAGGAATTTCGGTTAATGTGGCAAAGTACCAAAAGGCCCCGATAACACTGGCTACAAGATTGGCTCTTATACTATTATCGCCGACCCACTGTGCTACCTGCTTTTCAGGCAGCAGCACACTCACGAACCCGACTATGAATACCCCGCCGTAGAGCAATGGTACGAGCAGTTTGGCGAAACCCCAGGTATTGTGCATCCACTCACGAATTTCTTCACGCTCGAACCATCGCCAGGACATAATAATCACCGCCAGTCCCATCATACCTGCCAGATACCAACGCAGGTGATAAATGGCTAGTACCCAGGTGCGCTGCTCCTTTATCTCGGCAATCTCACTTTTATCAAGCATAATTTTGTCGCCTACCTTGTCGTCATCAAGGTTCTCTTCAAGCTGGAAGCGAACCGAATCCTTTGTTTCGTGAATGACCACGGCTTTGAACTGACGTCCATTACTTGTGCTTACAATCACATTCCCGGGATTGTACCAGTCACTAAAGACAAGGAATAATATCATACAGGCAAGATAAAGAGCCGTTTTACCGATGTGGCGACGAGGTTTTTCTGGCTCGGGCATTTGTATGGCAGCTTTGGCCTTTGCCTGTTCACCTTTGTGAAAAATAACTGACATCAGCAGCCCAATCACGACAGAAAAAAGTACGGCTCCGATAACTCGTCCGACACCAATAGATAATCCCAAAACGCGAGCACTCAAAAAAATAGCAAGTACGTTTATGGCTGGTCCCGAGTACAAAAACGCCGAGGCTGGTCCCAGACCCGCTCCAAGCTTATAAATACCGGCAAACATAGGCAGCACACTGCATGAACAGACCGCCAGAACACAGCCGGCTACCGATGCTACGGCGTATGCCAAGATTGGATTGGCTTTCGGTCCGAGGTAGCGCATTACTGAATTCTGCGACAGGAAAGTGATAATAGCTCCGGCAATAAACAACGCCGGAACAACGCAAGCAAGTGTATGATTACGTGCGTACCATTGGAGTAACCGAAACGCCTCCTGAATGGCCTCCTGAATTTTTGGATTGCCCAGCGGCAGGGCGTAGGCGACTACGAAAATGGCAGCAAGGGCGGCAAATATTTTCAATTCTTTTTTCGGTTCCATAACAAGACTTTCGAACTAAAGTGCTTTTAATAGTATTTTGTTGTCCTGTGCCTGCTGTTTTAAACAGGCAGTTGCACATGAAAAGAAATCAAGAAGACATGGTGTCTTGAGTTTGTAAAAAACCTTTAGTCCTTCCTTGCGGTACTCCAGCAAACCGGCTCCGGTCATAACTGAAAGATGACGAGAGACATTTGACCTTTCGGAACCGATATATTCTGCAATATCACAAACGCATTGTTCATCGTCCTTTAAAAAATCCACAATTGCCACTCTCAGTGGATGAGCGATTGCCTTCGCTATCTCGGCCTGTTTTTGAAACAGCAAATTTTTTTCTTTACTTAGCATGTTTTATGCTCCTTAAAATTACTATGTGATAATATACTCACATAATCATATAAAGTTCAAATAAAATCAAGTTTTTTTTATTTCACCATTAGGTCATCGTGCACAAAAGCCAATTAAGGCACAGTCTTTACATTCCGGTCGGAAGTTGCCATTGCAGTTTTCCAGAATTCCAATCCTACTGAGCGCAAAATCGTACCTGACAGGGTCGGATGGTTCAATGTTAGCGAAACTTTCCGTTATTTGTATCGCTGTTGACAGGGAAGCTGTCTTTCGGTTGTGAAAGCCCAAAATCCTGCAGAGTCTATTCATGTGCACGTCTATCGGCACAATCAACCTTGATTTATCTATAGATTTCCATAATCCCGAATCAACATCATCTTTTCGCACCATCCAACGCAGGAAGAGGTTCAATCTTTTACAGGCGCTGCCTAATGCTGGTCGAGCCAGCAAATAACTCAGGCCTTTTGGTATATTACCACTGTGGGTTTCAGCGTATCTGTTCAGAAGACAGTTACAAAATCTTGATAATGCGGCAATGACATTTTTATCATCAGGACTATAACCTTGAATAAAAAAGTTTTCGATGCTTCCAAATTCTATAAGGACATCACTTAGCAAATCCAGCAGGTTTGATATGTCATCACCGGTGGTAAACCTGTGTCTGAAACCTTTTATTTTCCCTCTCTTCTTATTATCGAAGTTTTGGACGAAATTAAAAGGGTTGTTTCCCATGAGTTTCAGCAGACCGCTTACGCTCTTTTCTATTTGTTGTACTCGCCCATAGGCAAGAACAGATGCCAAAAAGCCTGCTATCTCCATATCCTCCGGATTGGAATACTTATAGACGAATTGCAGCGGATCCGGTTTTATGAGATGACGGTGGTTGTACCGGGCATAGAGATTTTCCAACACCTTCTTAATTTGGGCGGTTTGTTTATTCACAGAGCATCGGTTGTTAGAATTCATCAAAGCCCAATTTTTCTAATCAAACCACTCGTCTTCGCGGTCAAATGCCGGTATACAGATATTGACGATGCGCATCTTTCCCAGAATTCGGTGGCGACAGCCTGCTTTGATAAAGATTGCGGTTAGCGGTTTGACAGGAGACAATTTGCCGTCGAGTTCTATCTGTCCAGTTCCTTCGAGGACAAAATAAATCTCGGTTAGCTTTTTATGATAATGTGGCTGCGTCTCTTCTTTGGTGTCAACTATATGCAGTGTAGCCGCAGAATTCTCTGGGTTTATAAAGGCTCGCCGAGACAGGCCGCACGGGCACTCTACCGGCTTGAGTTCATCAAGCTGTGCTATCATATAATTTGACATTTTTGTTTTACCGCTTAACCGGCTAATCCTGAACCTTTATTTTTCCAAGCTGATACCAGCCGTCGGGCTCTCTGCCTGCTATGGCAAGTTTAACCTTTGGCTCATAGCTGAACCTGTCAACAATCCCAATCTGTATGTTGTATTCACCCGTTGGCATATCCAGCGGAAGGAAAACGGCGTCGTCGTAAAGATTATCACCCGGCATCCAGGTTTTAATATTTGCATCGGTGACCAGAATTTCAGTTCTCTCGTCATTCTTCAGCCTCAGTGCCAGAAGGAAGTTCTTGTAACAGGGAGCGACGCCTTTATTATCCCACCATGTGGTGAAGTCCAGCTTGCCGTTCGGCCGTACCACATCCGGATGGGTAAATCTGCGGAGCACGAAACGGTATCCCATTTTCTTGAGCCATTCGTCAACCAGCGGTTTCCATTCTTCGGGTACGGGTGAGCTTTTGGCGTTAAAAGAAGATATGTGCCATTTGAGAGTCTCATTGAATATATATTTTACATCATCCTTGTCATACCCCTCCCTTTGCTTCCAGCTTGTAAACGTCCCGCATATCTCTAAATTAATCGGCGCTTTTTTCCATGCGTCTTTCATGCCGAAATTAATAATTCCCTGTGGATAATAATCGAACATATGCGTCCAGCCGTCTTGTGTTTTTGCCCAAAAGCCCATATCGCCGATGCAGTCCACACGCCAGCCGACATTTGCCTGGGATAAGCCATACTTGTTAGTTGTTTCATCGGTAAGGAGCATAACCAGTGGTGTTTTCTTAAACGTGTCGGTATAAGCATTTACCAGTGCTGCACGGGTTTTAGGTGTCAGTATTGCAGAGCCTCTGCCTTCGCCCCAAAATCCAACAATGGAAAGGTCAACAAGTTCAAGTGCCGGATGTCCGTCATATCTGTTGCCTATAGCCCTTACCATATCGCTGAAATATTTTGCATAACGTGGGTCTTCGGCGTCAACTGTCCAGCCGGTGCCGTCGGTCAGCCATTCTGTTTTTTTGCCCACCATCTCGCGGTACCATTCGGGAACGTCTTTTTTTCTGTTTTTGGAATCTTCACGCACTTGTCCGTATGGTGCTATGCGCAGCATAAGAGTTTGCCCTCGCTGTTGAGCTGTTGCCAGGGCCTTATCCAGCAACTCGAAGTTGTATTTACCCATCTCCGGTTCGATATAACGCCAGTAAATTCTTAAATATGCTATCGATGTGTCTGGATAACCTTCGTTTTTCAGGTTACCGTCAAATTCCTGATAATCGATAGGCATACCTTCGGTCCAGCCTTTTTTATTCAACTTATCACCGTTAAATCTTTGAAAGGTGGTGAAGCCGATTCCGGGATTGTTCAGGACGTCATCGATTTCTGTCGGACGAACTTTAGTTATCTTTTGTGCCGATGCTGGTACCATCGCGGCTAATAAGATTGCGACTGAAATGACTGCAATTAAATTTCTGATACTCATAACAAGCTCCTTTTATAAAAAGTTAAAAAAATTACTGATGTGTTCCTGCATAAGCTATCTGGGCGCGAGTTATGGCTCTGCGCTCTATTAATGGGTTACTTGATAAAGCTTTTTCGAGATATTCCTGTGCTCTTTTGGCCTGACCTTTGGCTTCATAAATCTTCGAGAGGTAATAATATCCAAGAGGTTCATCCCTTCGGTTATCGAGCAGTTGCTGTCCCTGGGTTTCAAGTTCGGATAAAATTTTGTTGCTCTTTTCCATTTGTCCGAGTTCGCGCAGTGCCAGTGCCTGATAGTAACTGCCGATGTTTGGTTTTTCGCTTATTTCATTAGCTGTGATTTTTAACAGTCGATTAGCTTCTTGCTCATTGCCAAGTTCTTTATAAAGTTTTGCCATTGGATAGTACAAAAATCCCCTTAGGTTAGGTTCTCGCGGAGCAACACTAAGATTATCCGGGTATTCGCAGGCCTTCAAATAGAATTTGATTGCTTCAGCAGCAGTCTTGGCGGTTCTTGCCATTCCAATGTAAGCCTCCATATAAATATTGTGAATCCCGTACCGGCCTTCCCAGTTATGGAAGTAATGTGTTGATAAATAATCGAGGCTTTCCTGGTAATTGCCGGTCTCAACCATCAGATCGAGTGTATCGGTCAACAAATCGTCCCTGCCTTCAACAACCTTTATGTGCTTTTTAAGAAATGCAAGCCGCTCCGCTGGTTTTTGTCCTAATGCTTTTTTTACTTCGTCAAGTTCCATCAGGATTCGCGAATCTTCCGGGGCCATCGATAACGCCTTTTCATAGCACCGTTTCGATTCCTGTAAATCCGCATTCGTCTTAAATAGACAAAGTCCCAGATTCCGCCAGGCCCTTACATTACCATTATCGAGTTTCAAAGATTCTCTGAAATATGATGCGGCATCATCAATCTGGTCTAATCCGGCATAGACCAGTCCGAGGTAGTAATGAGTTCTGCTGTTGTCGGAATTATACTTCAGTGCTTCTTCAAACACTTTTATTGCTTCAACACGGAATGGAAATACATAATCCACCGATTGGGCACTTGCTTTTTCAAACCAATCCTCAGCCTGTTTGGTCTTACCTGTTTTGCTTGCTGAGAAACCCGCGTAATAACTTGTAAGAGCCGTATTCTTATTGGGTTTGTCGTTGTATTGTTGCAGGACCTCAATAGAATCTTTATATAAACCGGCATTGATGTACTTGCAGGCCAACTCTACATAAAACTGTGGGTCATCCATAAGGATATTGTTCAGTTCTTTCTTTAGTTTCTTATTATCTTTACCTTGCTCACCAAGCGTTAATATCAATTCATTCAAAGCAAATGGGCTTAATGCATCCAGCTGCAAAGCGTGCTTAGCTGTTTGTTCGGCGGTTGTCAAATTACCATTCAATCTTAAGA
>Ga0180301_10003607_pt1 | contig 12085 bp, 10 predicted proteins | sample GuaBasSediGuay16_FD_121797 | JGI IMG/M metagenome (GOLD analysis project Ga0180301, IMG submission 121797) | Subseafloor sediment microbial communities from Guaymas Basin, Gulf of California, Mexico - Guay16, Core 4569-2, 12-15 cm | ecosystem: Environmental > Aquatic > Marine > Hydrothermal...
TAATATCGCATTTGGTAATTATAGCGATTACAGCGATGTCCCGTTCTCAGATGTCTCGTTTAGCAACTTCAGCAACCACAGCGACCAGACTCATAGCGACGTTGCACACTCAGATATCGCCTTCAGCAATATCCCATTCAGTAATATTCCATTCGCCGACTTTAGTGATACAGTAACGGCTTAAAGCTAAAACATTAAATAGTTTTTAGCTATAACAAGTTATAGGTGTAGGATATGACTCTTTTAGTAATGCCCACTCTATCTTGTAACTTCAAATGCCTGTATTGCTATAATCGGTTATTGGGCAAGAATGTTCCCGAGTTCACCAAATACGATCCCGAGACTCTTGCAGCTAAGGCTATAACTCTAGCTAAAACAATTAATCATCAGGAAATAGTATTGCATGGAGGAGAGCCCCTATTATGGAATATAAAGCACCTCCATAAATTCATGGATATTATCAGCAAAGCGGGTTATAGGATAGCCATACAGACGAACGGGTCCCTTATAACGGATAAGCATATCCAGTTATTCAGGAAATACAATGTAAGTGTCGGCGTATCAATTGACGGTTTTCCAGACATAGGTTATGCTAGGGGACTATATAATGAAAGGGGCGAGCCCCTTATCTCGAAAGAGGTTAATGAGAGAATCGTAAGTAATGTTCTTAGAAATATTGAGAAGCTTGTTAAAAACGGTATCAATGTAGGCGTTATAATTGTTTTATCAAAGTATAATTTCGGGGACGACTCCAAGATAGATCGATTAGCTGAGTTCATAAAGTATTTGAGGAAAATAGGGGTTACTAGTGGGAGGCTTAACCCGGTTTTTGGATTTGGTAGAATCGAGCCCTATGAATTGAGTTGGAAGGACCTACTCTATGGATATAAACTACTATGGTATAAGATAAGGGACCTTGGTGTATCTTATTCGCCTTATGTCGATATATCTAAGGCATTACTAGGTAATTTTAGGGATGTTGTTTGTTGGTTTCACGGGTGTGGTTTCTTTGACTCATTTGTTTGGACCATAACGCCCTATGGGACAATTGCGCCTTGTGATAGAGCATTAGGGTTTGGTAAAATACCCTTGCGAGCCGATATATACAATAATCCAATAGCTAATAGCAAGATTAGAGTCTATGCATTACTACAAACAGAGCTTAAGAATAGTAGAAACGGGCATATCCATAGAGGGGGCTGTCCCTCAGAATCGCCGAACGGGGATTGGAGGCACCCGAGTAGGTTTTGGAGAACGTGGGACGAGCTAATAGAGTTTATGAGCGAGGAAATAAGGAAAATTATTCCCAACATAAAGCTTCCTAATAATTATCCTAATAAGTTAGAATTTGTTGAAAAAATCGATCGTGGTTGTGCATGGAACATTTGGAGAGGGGGGTTTGCATGCCCACAATCGAGATGAACCCGTTCTCAATAGCCATATTCTTTGACGAGAAGAAAAAAGCCGAGATAACAGAATTACTTAATTGGTCCAACGCTATACTATACAAGATAGAGTTTCAACTAATAAAAGACGGATATAGAAAATGCAACTTCCTCCACATTGACCCAATGAACCCCGAAAGCATGAGGATTATAGTAGAGAACAACTTCAAATATAGGGTTTTAGAGCAAGTAAGGAGATATTCGGGCTTTGCTCATAAACACTATAAGCCTCGAAACATGCAAGAAGCTCTTTTATTCGCAGCGGTATGCATTGATGATAAAAGTCTTGATAAGTTCTCGAAAGCATATATGAGGGGGGACCACAAAACCATTGGCTTAATGCTTGGTTATCCAAAGTGTGATGTCAAGTTCTTTGTCAAGCATTGGGGCAAACACCTAGACCTAATATACCCGTCGGCTATGAATAGCAAGAGAAGCGGGGACATAGTATATTTCGATCCAAGGCTTAATATCATGCTTAGATATGTAGGGGCAAGGATTATCCCGCATTTCCCATGCAACTTCCAATGTAGGAAAGCCATAGAATTCGCTGAAATTATCCTTGAGTATTTGAGGAAAGATAATCCTACATATACAAGTAAATTACTAGAATTATTATCCAAGCCCCTCATATTTAGCCAAGTAAACGGTATTATTCAAAGCGAGGTTTTCGAGGACGAGGCCTTTAAAGACCCCCTCATGGTTGTAATACAAAGTGGATATAGTACTGATACATTCAGATTAAAAATGGTCCCGGGTTGAACCCATGAGTGAGGAGTTTAAGCCCTTCATAGAGAAGACCATTAAAATGCTTCCTAAAGAAGCTAAGTTGCTATGGCTATCATTTACGGGAAGCCGGACATTTGGTTGGGGACTGAAAAACTTTGATTATGATATTCATGGTGTTTTCTATTATCCCGATTGGTTTGACTATGTGCATTATGGAGGTAATGTCGGGGGCAAGGGACTAGACTTAAATCTCCATAACTTGGACCATGTTCTATATATGTCGTTCTATCACCCAAGCTTTGAGACAATGGTTAATCTCAGCAACCCCGTCTATGTATCCGATAAGAGAATCTATGAGTTATTCGAGAAATACATACTTAGCAACATTAATGAGTTATTCTTTTGGAGATCAATGGTAGATAATCAACTGAATTGGTTAAGGGGCTATTTTCACCCTAGGACGGCGTTGCATACATATAGAGTTATTCTTCAACCAATATATTTCATGAAGTATAGGAGGATAAAGCATAATATTTTCGAGATAAACGAGGAACTCGGCCTCGGCCTCAAAGGTATTTATATTTGCAGAGACCTATACAACGAGCATAAGAGGGGCGATAAAGAAGTCGAAAAACTTGTTTGGGACGAGATTAACCGACTTCTTGAAATCTATAACGAGGTTGTCCACAACAAAGCATATAGCTCGGCGACTAATTGGAGAGACAGCGCTTATAGGGAATGGTATGAGAAAGCAAAGAAGATAATAGACCAATTCATGGAGGAGTTTAAGAAGATTATAGGAGAAGCTTAGCCAAGTTCTTTTTTCCCAGTCTTCTCCCCCATTCTCAGCAGTATAAATTAATAAAATGAGGTAGATACATATATCTATGTGGGGGGACAAGCTCATGGTTAAATATAGCTCTGAGATAAAAATAGAGGCTCTTGTAAAGGTAAATGGTAAAATAATAGGAGTAAACAGTCCCACGACAGCGCTTAAAAACGATATTGTTAGAGAAATAGGCTCATGTACAAAATTCATTACTGGTATTGACAAGATTTGCCTAGTTGATGACCAAGATACTGAAAGAGATTGCACGACTTCCCTGACATTTACGGATAACGCCCCCACTAATGTAATTGTGCAAGGAAGTATTCAAGCAAGCGCACCCTATACCGTTAAGTATATTGAAGTATATAGTGGGGAATTCGTTTACTTCCTAATATCTCATACAGTTACCCTTAACCAAGGCGATGTATTAGATATATCGATTGAGATATCGGCGTCAGTAACTTGCTCATTAAGCGGGAGTGTAACACAATCCTCATGCGATCCAAGCAACCTTATAATGTATCTACTCAAGAGGCTTATAGGGCAAGAAACACCATGCATTTGTCTGAAGAGAGCAAAACTAATGTATTATAGCGAGACAGAGGGGAGATACGTCTCTGGTTTAACTATTGAATTGACCCTAGACTATGATATTACCTATAACAAAGCAACGGGGTCCGGCTCTGGAACTAGTGTAATAGACTTCTCAGCTAGCTATTTAGAATATGATAATGGAGAAGAAACTCCGGTAATGATGATAGTGCAAATGTTTGACCAAACATTACCGATATATGTCGATACTGTTGTAACCGTAAGCTTTGAATTCTCGGTAACCTAAGGAATGTGGTTAGGAAAAAACAATATTGTATAGTTTCCAAGCAATAATGTCCCACCTAAATGTTTTACTTAGTGTTTTTACTCTATATTCTTCAAGTTTTTTCTTATATTCTTCATAGTTGTCAAGAATATCATTGATTTTCTCAACGGCATGGTCAACAACAACGGTATAACCATATCCCACATGCACTATGTTGTTTGGAAGAGGCTTTACTCTCCTACCTTTCTTTATCCTTAAGAATTCGGGAACGTAATCAGTCCACGAGCCCCACTCATTAGCGACACATGGAACTCCACGAGCCAAAGCTTCTAAACAGCAATGCTCAAAGCCCCCGCCCCTGCTAAAGTTTAATACTATATCGGCTAGATCATAGAGCATTATTTTTTCATAATCGCTAAGCCATCCATACAGGTTAATCGCTCCCAAATCCATGACTTGCTGATACTCAACGGGATTCGGGGCCCCGGATTTTATAACGAGTACTATATCGTTTCTTTCCTTCCTAAGCCTCCTATATGTTTCCCTTACCTCGTTCCATCCCTTTCTATCGGCGCTATGCCATAACCAGTATAGCAATATTTTCTTGTTCTTTCTTATCTTGTAGAGATAAATATTCATAAGAGAGGGCGAGGCCTTTGCAGCCGGGACAATTTCCCATGTATTCGGCAACTCATACCATTCGGGGTCCACGCCGTGAGGCAATAAATATATTTTCTTCTTGACCCCGGATTTCTTATATACATCAACGCATAGGCTTGAATGAGTAATGACTTTATCGGTTAAGTTAAGCAAATCGACAGCGAATTGGCTCAATCTATCACTATCACATACATCTATGCCTATCAGCTCGTCCCAGTTCTTCCTCCACCAATCATAATAGTCTTTCCTAAATCTTCCAAAGTAATCGGTCCTACTCTGAATTACTCTATGCATAATAAATATTGCGGGGTGAATAACGACTTTCTTCTTGCTTACCGGAACAAATGTAGGTAATAATAATTCGTCTAACTCATATACTTTGAGACCGTTGATTTTCCTAAGATATTCTATGTGTTTTTGAGCTATCAATGTAAATGACACTCTATGGAATTTAGGATAAGTATAGAACAACTCCATAACGGAACCCCCTATATTATTTCTTTCTAGCAATACAAATTATGTTTGTTCCCCCGTCGTTCCTTATGTCTTCTACCTCGAAACCAATGCTTTCAAGAAGCTTCTTTAATGTAGGTATTGTAAAACCGGCTTTGTGAGCGTTTTCACCATAGTCTTGAGCCCCGTAGACCCAAAACGATATTGCTTTCCAACCGCATAGCTCGAAAAAGCAATAATCTGGGTTAAAAAACGTCTTCTTTGCAATAGCTTCTAGGTCTGGGACTTGTATGAATATCTTGCCCCCGGGCTTGAGGACTCTATAAATATCTCTTAAGAGGTCCTCGACTCGTCTCCAACTAATATGTTCTATACAGTCCCTTGCAATTATCTCGTCGACGCTATTGTCTGGAAATGGGGTTAAGAGCTCTTTTTCTAAATCCATTACTAGGACCTTGGGATGTGTTTTACGGACATCTATGTTGATGTAATCAAGCCTAATATCAGCTCCACAGCATAGATTAAGCTTTACCATAGCTAAGACCCCTTGTCCCTCACTATATTATTTTATAATTGATTATGAATGCGATCTCGGAACCGGAGCTCGTATCACTCCATTCAATAACAACGGGGTCATCAATGTCTCCCGGTATTCGAATAGCTGGAAGAACTGAATGTCCATATTTTGAAGGATAAATAGCTGTTATTATTTTACCACTATTCTGGAACCTCGCATATATTTTTCCACTAGTTGAGTTTGTTCCTAAGAATGCTTTCCTCACGTCTATTCTTTTACCAGACGGGGGCGTTATTACGACTTTGGGAGAGGTCTCTGTATCTACATTGATGATACCGGTTGCAGCTTCTAAATCCTCTTCAATATCTTTTGGAGTAGTCTTTAATCGTCCATATTCGTCGATCGGTTCCGAGATAATGACTCCTACATTGCCGTACATATCCATTCTTAACCTTACAACAACGTCTCTAGTGTCCCTCATATACTGAGTTAGTAGGGACTGGTCAATGACTTCTTTGAGGTCTTGCTTAGCGGGCTCCATTATGCTGTAAAGGTTTATGGGGTCCTCGTCCCTTAGAACTCTCTTACCACCCACATAGAGATCGTTGTAGAAGTATCCATAATGGCCATAGAGTTCATAGAAGGGGTTGTCGGGGGCTCCTTGTCTGGCAAAACCATAGATCATTTCCAAGGCGTCAACTACACTATTAGCCCAAGTCGATGTCGCTCTTTGGAGGGGCTTGACTTTTAGGTTTTCAAAAACCATAATCTCACCTACTTAATCTTTTCCTTAACATTCTTAATCTCTCTTTCTGTCTCAGATCGCTATACATCCTTATCCTTCCCCTGAACCTATTATAGAGCTCCTCCAAGATAACGGGGTTTAATCCTTCTTTTGACCATCTACCGATCCACCAATCCTTTAACTCGTCCTCAGTCATTGCGTGGAACATTTCGTCGCCCCACCTATGTCTTTGACTAAATATACCGTATAGTTGTAAAACAGCGCTTTGATATAGCCTCATCTGAATAGGGTTAGTAATACCCTTGGTTCTAAGAATGGTTTTAACGAGGTTCTCAATCTTATACCTTAGATAAGTTGGGACGGCAAATGTCTCGACTCTATCACTTGGACTAAACTTCTCTCTTTCCCCACGTCTCTGGTAATTAGCAACTAGGTATGGTGTTGATAAATACCTTGTCTTGAAGTTTGACACAATTATATCGGCTAATTGTAGTTTCTGGAACTTATCTATATCGTATGGGTGTATAGATTCAGGGATATCCTCTACCCAATAGAAGTAATCCCACGATACTAAGTCCCAATAACCACCTATCTGGGTTTCGACAAGATCATCATATGGTATTTTCCTGACTTCTAGCTCATATGTTATCGTATTTATTTTCCCGGGGCTTCCCTCCTCCGCCCAACACGATCTATCCCACCATCCATAGTCCCATGTAAATCCTTTCTCCTTGACTTGGGTTATTGCTTGTAGTCTATTGAATAAATTAGCAACTAGTTCTTTGTGCACATTAAGGGTCTCTGCTGTCTGATCAACTTTTGTCTTAGAAGTCGTTATATCATAGGGCTTCTTCAGGAAATCAAGTAATGTTGATCGTAAAAACTCGTAGACAGCGGGGGGATCATAATAAGAGTTCCCATAAGTTGTTTGCCCAAAAACAGACTTCCTAAGCCTTGTTTTTGAAACGTTTTCACGATATGGTTCTTCAAATAGGGTCTCGGGCTTTTCTATTACTTCCTCGTACTCGGGGGCTATTTCCTTAATCTCTATCCTTAGTTCTATTGGAACAGGTTTAAGGAGGACGCCCCTAACAAATTCTTCGGGTGAAGGTAATTCTATGTCCCATAATAGATTGATTGGTATTATTTCGTCAAGCTTTATATCGAGAAGCAAAGATAAAACTAGGCTTGACCACAAAGTATCTGATAATATCCAATCCCCCAAAAATCCTATTAGGTCGTATGTTGTGTATGTTCTCTGGATTAATGTCCAGATAGCATCATCTGATAATACTTTTGACCAATACTTTGTTTTTTCCTGCATAATCTTTCTTGCTTCTATGGACGAAACGCCCAATTCCCCACACCATTCTTAATATCTGTATTCTTGCTATATTCACTTTTCCGTTGCCTCCGTTCGTCTTGCTTCCATTCTTATAGACTATTGGTTTAAGACCGCGTTCAACGGCTAGTTGAATAAGGAATGCATATATGAATGCCCTTAATGCGACATATAAGTCATATACGTTTGGGATTCTGTCAAATGGTAAACTTGCAACAAATGCAATACCGGCTATGATCAAGCTATCAATAATAATCCACTTAATTGGTTTTGAGGGGTTTCTATTCGGGGGGTCGTAAGCCATGTCAAGCAACCCTATTCACCTTTTTCAATTAAATTTTTAACTTCACCTATTTTATTATTTAACTTATCAAGTCTATTGAGTATATCGGTTAAAGACTTTTTAACGTCAATAAGTTTTTTCCTAATATCTTCCCTAAGAACGTCGGGAGGCTCTTCTTTAGTCTCTCTCCTAGACCCACGCCTAGGTGTACTCATATATTTGCACCTATATTGTTATTATTGTGGACCATATATTTTAATTATCCTTGCTTTCTCTAACTCGGCGCCGTCGAGAATCAATTCTATCTCGGCGTCTGTTAATCCATAGTTTTTGAGTTTCTCTAGTCTCTGTCTTAATTGTTCTTTAGTAATGACTCCCGCTGAGTAGGCATATACTAAGCGGTTCCTATACCATGCTATTTGTCTCCAGACAAGTCTATTTCTTGCAAGCTTCTTGTAGTACTCGATTTGTTTCTGGTATTTCGTTATATCGATTCCACGAGCCCTTAACACGTCTTCTAGTTGTTTCTCCCACTCTGGAATATAGTAGGCGTCATAGACGGCTTGTCTAATGCTTGGTATTAGATAGGCCATTATCCTATATGTTTTCCTAAGCTCTAGTGCAACGTTGAAGATTCCTATTTCTCTCTTGGTCCAACCGCCCATCTCCATTATCATTTGTATCTTTTTCTTGATCTCGTCGGGGACTATGAAGTATTCGTATATTCTCCTATACTGTGAAACTATCTCGTTAACCTCGCTTGCAACTGTCTTTACCGAGATATACCTTATCCATAACTCGGCAAATTCTTTCGGAATCCTTCTAGCCTCTATAACTTTCTTTACTAGATCTGAAGGTATTACTATGTATTCAGCCATTGCCGCGAGCTGCGATATTGTTGGAAGGGATTCCCTCATAAGGTCTAGGGCAACGGCTAGCTCTCTAATCCTCAGCTCTGTCTCAGATATTCCATAGGTCTTGAATATGTTCTTAATGGCTTTGTCAAGGTCTTGTGGAATAGCGACGCCATAGCGCTGTATCCTCAGATATACCGATAATAGATACCTTACATCGTCGGCAACGGGCTTAATAGCAATGTATTGTCTCCAAATAGGTCTCCATTCCTCTGGAACCCTTCTTATATCAAAGACTTTGTTGATGAGCTCATCGGGTATTACCATGTACTCGGCAATGGTTGCAAGCATTGAAGGGGTCGGAACATATTCTTTGCTCTCCTCTATCATTGATTCAAACTCTATCTTCTTAGTTATAATGTCTAGTTCTCTCTGAGTAAAGCCGTATTCGGGGGCTTGTTTCAAATACTTATCGAGGACCTCTTTTGAGACAACGCCCTTGACATAAGCCTTTATGACATAGTATAATAGGCTCGCATAATCAGATTTGACGGGTCTAACGTGTATATATTTAACCATTGCCGTCAATAATACCTTGTTAACTCCAAGGCTCTCAAGCTTCCTGACAAACTCGTCCATGAATTCCTTAAATCCTTTAATCTCGTAGAGGTCCACATACTCGCTTAGAGTCGCTAGGAACGAATAAGTCGGCTCAAACAACTGTCTATAACGGCTTGCGTCTGAAACTAATTGTTCAAGTGCAACGCTTAATTCTCTAATTCTCTTCTCTCTATCGGTAAAGCCGATAAGTCCCATTAGTTCTTGTACTTGTTTCTCAATGTTCTCGGGTATTGCGACACCATAGCGCTTTGCTCTGTAATAGTCTCCAATAGCTTTCTTGATGTCGTCGGCTAAAGGCTTTATCTCAATGTATCTCTTCCAAATAGGCCTCCATTCAGTCGGTATTTGTCTCTCCTCAAACGCCTTTTCTATCACGTCCTGTGATATGACTATGTATTCGCTTAGAGTCGCTAGCTGTGAGGGCGTGGGGACATACTCCCTTCTAACAATTCCTAGGACAGCACCGGCAATAGCTTCAAAAGCGTTTTTCTCGATCGGGGTTATCGGGATAAATTGCGAAACACCTTCTATGAATGCCTTAATGTCCTCATCTTTCACGTATCCGTAAGCGATTCTATATAGGAGCCAACCACTTATACGATACCACCAATACCTTGCCCGCTCTCTCGCCTCGATCTCCTGTATCATTGAGAATAATCTAATCCTTATATCCTCGTATTCCTCGTCGAATGCTATTGACATAGTCTTGCCCGTTATAGCGTTTGTTAGTTTTCCATAGTGTTTATTCAGTATTGAAACCGCTTCTTTCAATATCCTGAATGCTTCCTTGCCGTCAATCACTAGGGCCCTAATACCGCTTAAGACGTATTTCTCAATCTCACGGTATAGGGTGAGGACTCTATCAATAGCCATTCTCAACTCTAGTAAGCGCCTCTCATGTGGAAGCCAACGGACGGGTAAGTTGATGTATCCATCTTTCCATTCCTTACTTACTATGTCCCAATACCCTACCTTGTAGGATACAACCAATAATCCACTAAGGTATTTCTCGACATCGAGAACGTTTAGTAATCCCTCACGGAATAGGTTGAGCCACCCCGTCCTCAGCAATGTCATCTCGTCGGCAATAGCCATAATGTTCTCGGCAACCGTTGTTATCGGGACCCATGCCGGATGTAAGCCGGTTCCTTGCAATAGCTTTGAGAACCATACTAGGTTAACCTCAATAGGTGATTGTGCATTATTGTCTAGTAATTGCGCTAATGCTTGGACCATAGGCTTGTATGACTTGAACGTAACCCCGGCTTTTTCTAGTCTATCAGCCATGTATATGAATATACCGTATCGGCTCATCCAACGTAAGTCAATTTTGCCGGGAATATCGGCTGCAACATCGGCCATAATCCATGAGTCAGCCGTCCAACCTCCTAGTTTTGAATAAATCTCTCTACCAACGTTTTTGCCATATAGCTTTGTCTCGGGTGTGAACCATGAGAAGTTTGAATACTCTAGCCATTTGAAGTAAGTGTTTAGTGCAAGCTCAAACGCTTTCAAGTGATCCGGCGTCTCCATACTCTTTTGGATTTCAAGCGGGGATACCGGCTTACCGGCTCCTACCTCCTCAGCTTCTCGGTCAAATATCTCTTTAATTACGCTTGGAGGATTGAACCACAATAATCCCGCTGTCGCTCTCATGTAGAAACTCCATAGCTTTTCAAAGCTTGGATATTTGAATGTCAATAGATAAATTAGGGTTGTTAGGTCCTCGTTCCAACCACGTATCCAACCTAGACTCTTCATTATGTCAACGCCGGGGAAGACGTCGCGCTGAGTCATTCTTGCTAGCTCGCTGTGAGTGGGTAACTCGAATAATGTTGATAAGAATAAGGTTCTTGGAACTCCAAATCTATCTTCGAATTTGTATATTAGGTTTTGCCCCGTATCGCTTAGATAATCGATATACCACTTGGGGAGTCCATACATTTTCAAATGCGCCCGCATTGTCGCAATTATCTTGTTTAGGAGTTTGGTGTCCTTTAATCCATTAGTTAATACTAGTTGCCTCCTCACCCAATCCTTAATCTCCCTAATGCCGGGGGTTTCTACAAACATGTTGACAATAGCGCCTTTCTTCAACTCGTCCTTTAGTAGATCGCCATACATTTCCGGTATATATTCTTCATAGCTAGATATGAACTTCAACCTGTATGCATACTCAACTGGTCGCATTAATGTTGTTCCAATACCGACAAATGTTCCCGTCAGGAATGAGGGATAGAAGTCCCTAAATCCTTTAACGAGGCTATCAAGCAATTCGGATATCTTTGGTTTCCATGCTAAGCCCCCGGCTTTTGAACCTAGGGCCTCGGGCTCGATAATGATTTCGATGTCTCCTAATGCTTTCGGCAATGAGCTAATAGCATATACTAATAATGTTGACTTCCAATACTCTATCAAGAACTCTCCAGCTATGTGAAAGACTAAATCAATTCCTCCCTTTGACTCGCTCGTAAATACTTTGAACCATAGATTACCTATTTGCTCGGTAAATGCCTTAAGGGGCCCAAACAATACTTTCTTCATAACATTTTCAAAGAATTCTTTGAGCCCCATACCTATGCCAATTACTGTATTTGTTAGGAATTCTATTGCTCCCCTTGCTCCTTCACTTATAACTTTCCATAGAGCCTGTAAACCACTATATATTTGTCCTCCAAACCATTGAAGACCCTCCCATAGCTTTGTTCCGATCCACTGTAGTCCATGCAGTATTGGGTTAAACATGTTTTCTTGTAACCATTTCCAAGGGTCTTGTGTGAATTTCTGGAA
>Ga0180301_10003608_pt1 | contig 12084 bp, 8 predicted proteins | sample GuaBasSediGuay16_FD_121797 | JGI IMG/M metagenome (GOLD analysis project Ga0180301, IMG submission 121797) | Subseafloor sediment microbial communities from Guaymas Basin, Gulf of California, Mexico - Guay16, Core 4569-2, 12-15 cm | ecosystem: Environmental > Aquatic > Marine > Hydrothermal...
GCATTAAAATTTTGCAACTGGTGCAACCCAAAAATTTACGGTCCCTCTCCCGGACGATTATAGTAATTCAGATTGCATTTAAAAGAGTGAGTAATATCAAATTCAAGAGGATATACATTTCTTGGGAGCGGTCTGTCTGTTTCATAGATATAAAGGTAGTAAAACTCCCTGCTTGAGGAACCTGTTCCCCTGGCATTAAGATATGAATAACTGAGTTCACCAGTTAAACCATAAAAATTTCTCATTGTAAATTTTATATCAACTCCCTTGATCTTTGAATAATCTTCCATTTCCTGAAATGTTACAGTAGCAACCTGACCATTGAAAATCGTGCTGTACGTTCGAGTAGCAAGCAAATTTTCTACGTCTTTATAAAATGCAGAAATCTGCAGTCCTAAATCATCAGTAAATTTATGTTTTAATCCTACTTCATAAGCAGTTGTATGTTCCGGGTCCACATCAGGATTACCAACAAGTGGTAGTCCACTCGTCAGGTCAGTTGATAAATTCTGATATATCTCGCCATATTGGGGAACGAGGAAAAAGTGACCATAATTTGCATACATAGCGGTTTTGTCTGAAACGGCAAAACTAATTCCAAAACGTGGACTGATTTGATGTTTAGCATCAGCTCGCTTGTAATCTACATCTCCATCACCTTCAGTCCCGGTAGGATTTGTATCTGGGTCATAATTATCTCCATTTGGATCAGGATTTAGAATAGGATCATAACCGGGTTCATCTTCATCTCCAAGTCCATCGCTTCCCGTATCAAAATTATCCGGATTCCACAATGCATTGGCATGTGCATGAAAATAATCATACCGAGCACCAATATTAATAATCAGGTCTTCATATTCGAATTTATCTTCTAACCAGGCAGCACCTTTCATAGGTTTGTAATCATAAGAATCAAAATATGGATTTTGATTTGCAAATTGTATATCTACATAATGCAAATCGCCTGCTTCAAGTTTCCATCCGAACTTTGCTTCATTATACAGATTTAACTGAGAGTTTAAGTGAAATTCAGCAGTATAAAGTTTTGTATCTTGATCGTGATATCTCGGTCTGCCGGGTCCGTAAGTAAATACATTAAACATATCTTTATCTTTATAATAACCATTATGCAAATTACCATTATATGCCCAAAGATCATATATTGCTTGAGAGTCAGGATGCATGAAAAGATATTTGGCATACTCATGTCTATCGAAGTATTTGCAATGAGCTGTAGTATCGGATGCATCATACCATTTAGATGTGGATTCAAGCTCATTCGGAACGTACCAATAATGCGCACTATGATAACGTTGGTTCATCGCCTCCGATTTATATGAACCTTTTTCCCAGGATCCAGTTTCCATATTATAGTAATGTTTTGTCGCATAATAGTAGTAAAATGCTTGATCTTCATAGCTTGCGTTAATAAGAGGAGTTCCATCAGGCATCAAAAATTCACCTTTAATGAGAGGAATACCGTTTCCTTCTATTGGAGACCATACACGCTCTTTTGTATCATACCAATCATTGGAGATGGCATTATTAACCCAATCAAGGCGCGAAGAAATATAATGAAAATCTTTGTAATTTTGTCCCTCTCCCGATGCAAAACGCCTGTATGTATTATAATAAGAAACCAAAAATTCCCACGCAGTATTTTTCGAAATAGTATTTTGAAGTTTCAAACTGAGCCTGCCGTGACCGCTTTCACGATTATAATACGACCTGAGCCAATCACCTCTCGAAATGCCATGACTGTACAGGAGTTCATCTTTATCAGAGAAACTTCCGCTTAAGGTCACTTTAAAGGGTGAATTATATGGTGAATAAATTAATTTACCTGTACCGTTTGGAACTTTAACACTATTATGAGTCTGAAGAATTGGCTTAGGATTCCTATCATCGGTATTTTCATAAGTGGTAGATAAAAAATATGTAACATTCCCATTTGTTAGAGGAATCGGACCATTTAGACTTGCACGATATTTATCAAAGCCGAAATCCAACTTTTTATCCATTCTAGAAACCCATTTATCAGTCTCATATTCAAAATGACCGGAATGTTTTGTTTTTTTACCCTTCCTGGTAATAATATTTACTGTACCGGACATTGATTCGCCGTACTCTGCCGAAAAACCACCAGTTGAAATAACAATCTGCTCAATTGCATTGTTATCAATTTCAATTCCCACACTGTGATCAACAGGATCGTTTGTATTTACGCCATCCACATAAAATGCTACTTCACCTGAACGACCACCTCTAATATGAATCCCCCTTGCCCGTCCTGCCTCTGTTTCAATGGCACCGCTGCTATTTGCTAAAACATCCGTAAAATCAGATACAGGCATTCTTTTAATCTCTTCACCAGTAATTTCTTTTTGAGCTGAAGGCGACCTAACCGCAATAATTGTCTTCCTTGCTTCTGCAACCACCTCTACTACTTCTCCTTCAATCGCCTGAACATTCATCTCAAAGTTCAAAGTAGTTGTTTGACCGGGAAAAACGGATACTCCTTTTAAAGTTTGGGTAGAATATCCTATATAGGTTACTCGAACATCATAAGTACCTGCGGGAATATTAGGAATGACATATTCTCCGTTCATATTAGTTGCGCCGCCCTTACCTAATCCTGCTGGAAGCACAACAACATTGGCACCAATAAGAGCTTCATTACTATTTGCATCTACAACACGCCCTCTAATTTTTCCCGCTACTCTATCGGATTGAGCATACAAACCAAAAGTAATAAAGAAAATCAAAAATGATAATCTTAAGCATCTATTCGTCATAAAATTCTACTCCCTCAAAAAAATAAAGAAATTTCTTTTGTTTCTAATACATCTATTAAAAATTATCATATTATCATTGGTCAATTTTATTGAATTGGAATATTTTTGTCAAGAATTTTCGTGTTATGAATTTTGAAAGAAATTTTCAGAGTTAAATCCAAATGATCTTATTTGTGAAATAAAGTTTCGGAGACCCATCTAGGGATGGATTCTTACCGGTTTTACAGCCATTCGATCTTTTGTCTAAACTATGAAGCCATCAATCTCAATGTTTTATTTACTCCTTCTACTGCATTCCGGGCATAAAGGTCAGCATTTATGGATTTTGCATATTCTTCAGTTACGGGAGCTCCGCCAACAATAATTATTGATTTGTTCCCATTATCTCTAAGAGCTTTAACTATTCTCTCCATATTCACCATTGTAGTTGTTAATAAAGCAGATAAACCTATTACATCAGGTAAATGCTTTTTAGCCTCTTCGACAAATCTATCCACTGTTATATTAACTCCCAGGTCAACGACTTGAAACCCCGCACCTCTAAACATTATAGACACGAGGTTTTTACCAATATCATGTAGATCATCCTGAACTGTTCCTATCAGTAATTTACCTTTAGGCTCAACCCCACTTTCTGTGAGTAGTGGTTCTAACCTCTCAATTCCTTTTGTCATAGCCCTTGCCGCAATAAGTACTTCCGGAATAAAAATTTCGCCATCTTTGAATTTCTTCCCTACTACCGACATTCCTTTAATTAAACCATCATTAAGAATATCCTCAGTTGGAAGTCCTTCCTCAATAGATTTCTCAATTAGTTCAAGAACAATATTTGCATTTCCAATTTGCAGATTTTCCGATATTTTTTCTAAAATCAACATGATAACTCATTTATTCATACTAATACAAAATTAAACTAGCTATTCAAAAAAGGATAATTGTAAAGTTACACAAATAACTTAAATTTCAATTACGTTACCTGACAATTTAGCAAAAAAATAGATTATAAATTAGGTTCCCTAAAAAAATTATGAACCCGGACATTGAACAGTTTAAACTTACATTAAAAAGAGGAAAAGCTGATTACATCCCTGTAGCAGAACTAGGCATTCATCCAATTATTAAGGAAAAATATTTAGGCAGACCAATTAATACCTTAAAGAATGATGTTGATTTCTGGTATAAAGCAGGGTACGACTATATTAAACTTCAACCTAAAGCAAATTTTAATCCCGGAAAACTTTTATTACAGGACAATGAAAACACAACATTTAATGACGATGGAACAGTATCAAGGAAATGGGCAACGGAGGGAAAAGGAATCATCACAAATTTTGGAGAATTGGAAAAATATCAATTTCCCAAAAAAGAGGATTTTGATTACTCCAATTTTGAAAAAGTACAGGAGCTACTCCCGGAAGGCATGGGTGTAATAGGACAATACGGCGACATCTTTACAATGGTTTGGGAACTCATGGGGTTTGAAAATTTCTCTTATGCATTATTTGATAATCCTGACTTAATTGCTGTGTTATTTGATAAAATTGGAAATTTGGTTCTCAGTATGTTTGAATACTTCGCTCAAAGCGATTCCGTTGATGTTATATGGTATAGTGATGACATTGCCTACATCTCTGGACTTATGATGTCGCCTGGAGCACTCAGGAAATATTTCTTCCCATGGTTAAAAAAAATTGGCGATCTGGCAAAAGAATATAACAAACCATTCATTTACCATTCAGACGGGAACCTTTTTAAGGTTATGGAGGATATTATCAATTCGGGAGTAGATGCCCTTCATCCAATTGAACCACAGGCAATGGATATTGCAGAAGTAAAAAAACGCTACGGAGATAAACTCAGCCTAATCGGACATGTAGATGTAGATTTGCTATCAAGAGGAACAAAAGAAAAAATACGGGAAAAAGTAAAATCCAATATCGAAAAAGCCGGGTATAATGGAGGATACTGCGTCGGCTCGGGTAATAGCATTCCGGATTATGTGAAGTTTGAAAACTATGTGGCAATGCTTGAAGCAGCGAGGGAATTAGGTAAGTTTTAAACCTTGCGAAGGTTCCGAACCTTCGCAAGGTTATGTAATCACAACTTACAATTGAAGTCACGATGAGATTAAAAATAAATTAACAGATAACAATAAAATAAATTTTCTTGATTGCAAATCTCAAAATTTGTAGACTTTGATGTACTCAGTGTAAAAGTGTTCAAAGATAAAAGTACTTTACGAAGCTAAGGGTGACAATATGAATATCAGACATTTGCCTCTACTCTCAATATGCATTTTAGGGACAATTACAGCATCAATTTCACATGCATCAGAAGTTGATAAATGGGAAATGTATGCTCCTGTTGGATTCACAGATATTGGAGTTTATAACGGAAGGTTATTTATCACCACTTCCCGTACTGGAATAATCATTTATGATCCTGCCAGTGATGAATTCCAACAGCTAACAAAAATAAATTCTAAACTCCACTCGAACTTTCATAGCAAACTATTGGTGGATTCTCAAAACCGTCTTTGGGTAGGCACTTATGATAACGGCGTTGCTATGCTCCAGAATGGAAACTGGACAATATATGATACCACTACGACTCCATTTAGAAATGGGATATGGAATATAAAAGAAGGATTGAACGGCAGTATCTGGTTCCTCAAATATAATCAGGTGATAGAATTCCAAAATGATGAGTGGATACTACATGATTCTCTTCTATTGAATTCCCCTCTCGACCATTTTTACGATATAACATTTGACAGCTCCGGTGGAATTTGGGTGTATGGAGACTCAATATATTACATTGGAGACTTAATGCGTTACGAATATCTTCTTGGTCAGTATAATGGCAGTAAATGGCGTATATACACTGAACACGATTTAGGTCATTACTTTGGACACATAAAAAAGATTCAATATTCTGGAAATAAATTGTGGGTATTAACTTACAATTACGGAGTTTCTACCTTAGAAGATAGTATTTGGACTCAATATTCACATTATCCAGATCAGGTCCTCTTAGGTCCGGATTATAGAGATATGATTTTAACATCAGATTCCACCTGTTGGGTTTTGTGTTCATCTGGATTTTCCTACTTTGATGGATATTCATGGATAAATTATCCTTTCGAAGAATACGATTCAACCTATGCAAACTTGGACCCTTATAAAATCAAAGTAGCAGAGAATGGCGTCCTATACGGATTCATCAATTCAGGTTTTTGGCGTAACAGTATTTTCACCTTTGATACACACAATCTGGAAATAAAAGCTCCTTACTTCGCTGATCATATATATGACTCGGGCATCTGGGCAATAAATTTTGAAAATGCAAATACAACCTGGGTTAGTACCTACAATGGTCTCTACAGTTACACAAACGGGGAATGGGATGTCTATAAATATAACGGATATGGACAAATCCGACCTAATGCAATTGACCATAATGGTATTGTTTGGATTGGAACGCACTATGATGGAGTTCATGCTCTGGATCGCTCTACCAGTACCTGGTCCCATTACACTACTGAAACATCAGAGTTACCCGCTGATCCAATTAGAGCCATAGCCATAGATTCTCAAAACCGCAAGTGGATTGGCACCTGGGGTGGAGGCTTTGTGATCTTTGATGATGAAGAAAATACATGGGAAATTTTTAACACTGAAAATTCATCACTCTTGGATAACGACGTTACATTAATATTTATCGAAGAAGATGAAACAACTTGGATTGGTACTTATGGAGGTGGAATTTCTCGGATCATTCAAAATGAATGGACCAATTATACAACATCTAATAGTTTACTTCCCTCAAATAATATAGTTGCCATTAATCAAAATCCTGACGGCTCTATGTGGGTAGGGACAAATGGGAAAGGCTTGATCCGAATTGAAGGAGAAGAAATGACTATATTTGATAAATCTAATTCGGGTATCCCTGATGACCATGTTGGAGGTATTGCCTTTGACAGTGAGGGAAAAGTCTGGGTCTCTACATATGAAGGAGGCATCGCTTCCTTTGACGGTACAAACTGGAATGTTTTTAATACTCTTAATTCCCCTCTTTCGACTGATTATATTTGGTGCTTGAATATCGATTCAGATGACACAAAATGGATCGGCACTTGGGGTGGAGGTCTTTTTCTTTACAATGAGAATGGTATAAGTGAGATTGATATTAATGAAGTACAAAATCATATATCTAAATCAATCTCTATCAGTAATTACCCCAATCCCTTCAACACCACGACAACTATCTCTTTTACAATACCTTCCTCTGGCGGCACATCTATCGAGGTATTTGATCTTCGAGGAAAACTTGTAAAAACTCTATTAAATAAAGAACTCCGAAAAGGCTCTTATGAAATTCAATTTAACGCTGATAAACTATCATCTGGTATATACATTTGCAAGATTTCAACTCAAAGTTCACACATAAGACATCATAACACTCGAAAATTACTCCTGATAAAATAGAATCCAATTTAGCATGATCATTTTTAATACACACCCTAAAACTAGTATTAATCCCAACACTTCTTGAAACAACATTTTAATTTACCTTAAGAAATCCATCCTTTATTTTATCAACTTATCTATATATATTTTAAAGCACAAAAAACTAATGAGGAATCAGATGACAATCACTCAAAAATCTTATCAAGCTTATCCAAAATTGGTAACAGTAGTTGGAGCAAAAAGTGGAGAAAAAGTCAACTATATGGCTGCCGCATGGCATACTTATCTCTCACATACTCCGCCACTTTACGGCGTTGCCATTGCTCCCAAGCGTTTTACTCATGACATGATTATCGAGTCGGGCGAATTCAACTGCAATTTCCTGCCATTCAACAAACTCAAATTAATAAATTCAACCGGTCGAATCTCTGGTAAAGACTGCGACAAAATTGAAATACTCAATCTCCAAATAGAACAAGGAATAAGTATCAACACCCCTTTCATTTCCGATGCTTATGCAGTAATTGAATGTAAATTAAAACAAAGATTGAATTTAGGAGATCATACTTTATTTATTGGCGAAATTGTACATACTAAAGAAAAGGGAAACGCGTTCAGAGAAAACGGAATATTAGATTGCCAGAATATTTCCCCAACTTTCTATCTCGGTAGCGATACTTATATCACAACAGACAAATCCAGCATCAATATCTTACCTCATGATTAACTAACAGATTACCCATCTAAACTATGAATTTTACTTTACGATTAAGAGAAAAGTCTCCTCTAATTTTAGACGGCGCTATGGGAACAGAATTGGATCGAAGAGGAATTTCAATCAAGCTCCCCTTATGGTCTGCCGGTGCACTCCTCAAAAATCCTGAAATAGTAAAGCATATTCACATGGATTATATTAGAGCAGGTGCTGATATAATTACAACCGACACCTTTCGAACGAATTCCAGAACTTTTCTCAAAGCAGGACTCTCAAAGAAAGATGCATTCTCAGCAACAATAAAGGCTGTTTCAATTGCAAAATCAGCCGTGGAATCTGTAAAACCGGATAGGAAAATATGGATCGCCGGGTCAATTTCTCCACTCGAAGATTGCTATCAGCCCAAACTTTCCCCAGATTATGATACTGCACTTATAGAACATCGAGAAAACGCAATGTGGCTTGCGGAAGCCGGTGTTGATTTTATACTTATAGAAACAATGAACACTTTACATGAAGCACTTGCCGCTTCCAAAGCATCTATTGAAACCAAACTTCCGGTCATAACTAGTTTTATTTTAAACAATAATTTAAATATTTTTAATGGAACCGAGCTCTTTATCGCGTATTCAGAGCTAAATAACCTTGGAATTCAAGGTTTTTCAATAAATTGCACACAACACTCTATTATTTCTCAAGCAATTGATAAATATCATCACAAAATAACTCTGCCAATAGCAGCCTATGCTAATGCCGGTATTTACGATAAAGAGTTTGGATGGAAAGATGATCCTGCTTTTACTCCGGGCAGCTATGCAGATATTGTTAGTTCATGGATCTCTAAAGGAGTGAAAATAGTTGGGGGATGTTGTGGAACAACACCCGAACACATAAAAAAAATATCTTCCAAAACAAAAAGTCCAGTGTGATGGGGAATCACACCGGACTGGAGGGTAATGAGGATTTGGGGAATACTATCAAAAAATCTTTTTAAAGTTACCAGTATCAATTGCAAAATAAATTGAGATAAATCACAAATTGAAAAAATTAAATTAGATTATTACCCAATAATCCTCTCAACCTGCCTGCCATTAGCATAACTGTTCAGGCGGGTAAATCCGGGTGTTAATCCTATAAAAATTAGATTAGATTTTAATCCAACCACACAACTTTACAATGTACTTTTCCCATCGGTAGCCTACGAAAGAGTCCTCCATGACAGTTGTTACTGCTGGAGTAATTACATTCCAGGGAAAATACATCACCTAAGCCAAGAGAATCAGAAGTAATGAAAACCCACTATATTTCACTTACAAATTTATCAAAATCTTCAACAGTAACTGCTGGTGATGTAGCGAATGAGATTCCTGTCAATTTATTTAAGGCAATAGAGGCTTTCATTGCCTGTTCTAATCCCGGGAAAGTTACAATAAAAACCAGATCCTTCTCACCCAGTAATGCATACATAGATTTTACTTCACCTCCAAATTTCTTAATCAGGTCTGTACCCTCTTTTGTCCGTTCAGCACTCATACCCTTTAGTGCATTAGAAGAATATTTACCTAACATCAAAAATAATTCCATGTTAATCCCCCCTCATTTAATTAATAACTTCGACCTAAAATTAATATAGAAAAAAGCAAAGCATTATATCAGTTAAGAAATCATACTGAAATGGTACTTTTAGAGAATTTTGCAAGAATCTCAATATTCATTATTGTTTATATATGAGTAAACTCAAGCCTTGAGGTTTCTTGTTGTTACAAAGGAAAAAGCGATAGTTTGTCTTACATAAATCGCTTCATTTAGTCACTATCTATTTTATAGTTTGCATTATCTGTACGAAAAATTCATGTGCTAAAATTTCTCGTCCCATTTAGTCCATAGTTCATCTCCAAGTTTCCATGCCCGTTTATATACTCTATCGCCGCATTGTACACTATATTTCGTTAAATAATCTATAGCATTTTGGGGATTCTTCTTTAGTAACTTCAATGCCTCCTTTTCAACTTTTTGCTGGTTTTCAATCAACTCGGTCTGGATAGGTCCCCAAACAGCATCAACATCTTTTCTCATATCTCCCCATCGCTGAGCGGCTAAAGTACTCAGACGATTAAATCCCCACCAGGCAGATTTACGAGTGTAACCATTTACACGTCCGGGCGTCTTATACGATTCCGCAACATCTTTGATATTGCAATAAAGTGGAATATAAACAGATGTTGCTACATTGTCCAAATCCAGCCATACAACTCCACCAACTTCATCAGGCAGCCAATCACGTGATTGAGTAATTGTTGCGTACATTGTGTACCAGCGAGCAATAGGACGTTCACCTCGCCAGCCCCAACCGCCATTTATCTTAAAAATAGAGTTCATGTCGTAAGGCATAAAAGGATTAGCAAACGGAGAGATCTCAACCTTGCCTTCCTTATTTGCCGAAGTAATATCTTTAATAAAATTGAAATCCGTTCCTTCAAAATAATCATGAAAAATTTTTATCATTTTCTCAATTGTAACTAAAGTGTCAGGTCTTACTGAAAACGGATAATTTTCTGAATTAGGATGCAATTTCAAAGAAGGTGCTAACAAGTCGAGAACACGCCATTCCCTTCGGCGTGCCGCAAAAGAGGTACGACCTTCCGGATCATAAGCATAACAAAATTCAAATGCTCCATCTTCCGGACTCCACCAACCGCTATCCTGAGCCACTGAAAAAACATTCTCTGATGCCATAAAATAATCCTGGTTTTTCAGGTCAATCTGTCGTATACGACTGCCATTCGCATTAACCGAAACATGATCATCAGGCACCCTCTGCGCCACCCAAATCGAACCTCTGTTTCCCCTACCAGGTCCAACAATTTCCAGATGCCAGACCTCTTTAGTATCAGCAATCGTTAAACACTCACCCTCGTCAATATATCCATACTTCTTAGTAAGCTCCCCAGCTAATTTTATGGCTTCTCTGGCATTTGTGCATCTTTCAATCATCAATTTCACTAATTGAGGGCAATCAATAAGTCCATTGTTTGAATGCAGGGTTTCACGCCCGCCAAATGTAGATTCACCAACAGCCAACTGATGATCATTCATACATGGGTAAGAGGTGTTGATAAAACCGTAAGTATATTCAACCTGTGGAATTTCTCCAACTGGAACATGTTTGTATGCCGGCATCGCAAGGGAATCATCTTTAGTTCTCTTTAGTATTGTTACCATAGAGCCTTTTTTATACCTTTTAGCTGGTGCAATATCCAGCCAGGAGCGATTGCGGTGACTATCACAGGTATGAGATGTAATCACCGAACCATCGGCAGAGGCTTTTCTCCCTACCGTGATTGTAGTGCAGCCATCCGGGCGACCGGCAATCCAATCAGGTTTTTCTCCAGTATCCTGAGACAAGACTTTCGGGATATTCACTATAAAAAGAAATAATACTGGAAATATTATGGTAAACCTCAATTTAAAACGAATAATTGCGACTTTTCGAAGCATGTTAACCCCTTTCATTACTATTTGTTTGTCTCACCTTCACAATGGCTAAGAATTTGAAAAGGAAAGAGGGAAATTTCAACTTAAAAATTGCATTTCTGATATTTTGTTGAAATTCGGTAAGTTTCAGATGTAAAACTTGATATAACTACAAAGACGCCTGTCTGCGTGCAGACTTGCTCAGGCAGGTAAGCATATGTTGGCAAAGGTCACAAAGATTTTTTATTTTTATCCACAGAAAATACAAAAAATCAATAATCTTTCAATTTTGTTCTTACTAAAGTTAAGAATTAAGATAGTGAATGCTTGATTTGAACGAGTCCAAGTATTACAACTGGAAAAGTAACCCATTGAATCAAACAGTCATCTACGAGACATCCTTCAACATTTCTATTTAAGAGGTGAGATACATCATATTATGAAATTTATTATGTAAAAACAATTTCTAACGCTTGCTACTCGTAACGAGGCGAAGTGTAGTGGAGTACCCCGAGTAGGACTCGAACCTACAACCGTCGGCTTAAGAGGCCGCTGCTCTACCAATTGAGCTATCGAGGCTTAATCTGCAAAACACGTATGCAATGAACGGCGGATAATTTAGAATATA
>Ga0180301_10003609_pt1 | contig 12084 bp, 9 predicted proteins | sample GuaBasSediGuay16_FD_121797 | JGI IMG/M metagenome (GOLD analysis project Ga0180301, IMG submission 121797) | Subseafloor sediment microbial communities from Guaymas Basin, Gulf of California, Mexico - Guay16, Core 4569-2, 12-15 cm | ecosystem: Environmental > Aquatic > Marine > Hydrothermal...
CGCAATACCTATCCCTCAGTAATAAGCCTGGATAGGGAAACAGGATATCTGATGCAGAGTTTTTAAGGAGTTCGTAGAGGAATGTGTAGAAGTCTCCGGCATATATTTGGAGTAGTATATAAATAGTTTCAGCTTACAACTCATGTCTATTTAAGTTTTTTCTATTGTGTCTAAGAAGTATAGCAATATAGATTCTCCAAATTGTGTAGCAATTATGACATCCAATGGAGACTCTATATTAATCAAATAGATGTTCACTTTAATAGCTAAAAGAATATTGAAGCAATTATTTCAGTTAAATATATAGAGACTAGGGATAGTGCTACAACAATTGATGCTCTAATAGTGTTTCTTATAGTGTAATCAGATGCTTTTGAAACGAGTAGGCTCATTGCAATCGATGAATAGATGACGGTATTTCGTGCTTCAGTTAAAAGTTTAGATGAAGAACTAGTCATACCTGGCAAGATAAATCCTGGCACCGATACGCTAGTTGAATACTTGGATAGTAGTATGTAGATCATGTTTAGACAGAAAGCTATGATGAAGGGCATTAGGTAAAGCATGAACTCTTTAGGCCTTAGGGTACTCTTTACCTTTAATCTATTGAATACAAAGCTATTTATATGCTTGTTAATGATTTCCAAATGTGATGGTAAATCGCTACCTGATTCTTCTGCAACACTTAGAATCCTAAAAGTAGCTCTAATAAGCCATGATCTAGCAGAATATTTTCCATTAAGATAGTCTTGAAGAATACTATTGAATAAGGGATCATATAGATTTCTACGGAGGAGTTCCCTAATAGAATGATCAATACTATACCCTATTTTCCTGAATTCAATTAAATCTCTAATGAATCTAACAAGATTCTTTTCTTCCGCAATAACCCTATTATACCATGTCTTAAACCATAGTCCATAGCTTATTGTCATAGAGAATAGCGTTATACCTATGGCTAGATACCTCTCTAGGCCAATAATAGTAGTTAATACTGCAACTATACCGCCAGAGACTCCAGCTATGGCTAAACCATGTAGATCGTTATAAATATCTCTAAATCTAGGCTGAATACCATGTATAGCAACATACATTAGCATTAGTATAGATGGTATAATGAGATAGTTTAACTGCATAACAAGAGCAAGTGATTGACCAGGAGATACAAATGCTGTAAGCAATATTATGAGTGGGCTGAAGATGAATACAAACATACAAGCACTAAGAACATCAGATACTATCCCAACATACCTATCCATTACAAGTCTATGCATATTAAAGAATTCAGATACTCTATCCTCAAGATACCTAACAATATCTCCTCCGCTAAGAAGAATAGATGTATACCCATAGATAAACTCCCTAAACGATCTATTTGGATGCTGCTTAGCAAGTTCATTAAGTGCTGAAACAGGGTCCATTCTCTTCGATAAAGCATTTAAATTCCTATACTCATTTCTAATCGCTGGAAAATCCTTCGACGACAATTTCTTAAATGCAAATGATAGACCGAGGCCACTTATAGCTGACAATAATCCTGCAAGACCAAGAAATGGTAATTCCTCGCCAATACTACTACTTCGATCAAATGCCTTAACAGTAAAAAACAATATTAAAATAGCTAGTGAAATAATTGGAAGCAATAGTATTACTAATCCATAGACATTAAGAACCAGTATTGAGGGAATTAATAGGGCTAATGAAACAGCTAATGATGCATTTAGTATCGATCTTGTAAATAATGATAGTTCAATAGAGCTCCAATCATAGCCTGCTCTAAGACACAGGTCATATAGTTTAGCGGATACTGCATTATAGATAGAGTTAGAGATTTTATTCAAGAATCCTATTCGAGCCAGTAGTAAGTACCATGGGATTTTTCTTGACAGCTTTAATGCTATATCTTTATCTACTTTTACAGAATATAGGCTTGGAACAAATAATCCTCTATATAAGAAATATGATGTAAAGAATGCTCCCCATAGAATTAATATTATTGCTATGACAAGGTTCATGCCAATAAACAATATACCTCCAATAATATCTAAGAGAAATACAAGAGATATCACAATAAGTAATGGATTACTCAACCTTATCTTAATAGGGCCTAGTCCAACTATGTATGGTGCAAAGCTATAATATACTTTAATCTTAGCACTAAGTCTATCAATAAACGCATGTAATGGTTTTATGAGGATCAATCCTAAAACAGCGTCTAAAACTAGAATCGTAGCAGATAATACACATATTATTAGTACAGCCATAGCTCCATAAATTTCTTCGCCAACAATATAATCACTACTAATACTACTAATACGTGAAACAATAACAAAAGCTACATATGCAAAGAAAAAAGCAGCCAACAATTCTATAACAATAGCCTTTCTCAAAGCCATTCAATCTCCCTAAACAAATCATTTAATGAGAGAATATTCCCCGAAACTAAACGGGTAATTATCTCAGCTCTCTTAAACAACTCCTTCTCAATATCATAATTCAATACATTGCCTGCCTTCTTCAACATAATGCTTTTTACGGGATCCTTTACAAATACATGCCTATCTAGATCCTGGTCCCATTTAGCTAGGAGCTCAAATTCTACACCATTATATTCATATAGCTCAACAAGTCTATATCCGACTCCTTTTATCTTCCTCATAATAGCTACGCCCCATAATAGATTAAAGATCTCCGGAGGAATCATCAATAAATTAATTCTTTTCTCAAAATCATTTATTGATCCAGCATGAAAAGTAGCTAAACTACCTGATCCAAGAGCTGATGCTTCAAAGAGATACCTTATCTCCTTACCACGTGCCTCTGAAACAGCAATATATTGAGCTCTTGTCCTTAGAGACGTCTTCAATAATTTTCTAAAACCAATCCTTGTCTTTGCAGCCTCCCTAGATAATGTTAAAGGTTCCCTAATCCATAGCGGAGTCCATAGCTTCCTCGTTAACCGTATCTCCGGAGTCTCTTCAACAGTTACAACATATTTATCTGGGGGAACGAGATCAAGCAGGCACGCCATTAATGTAGTCTTGCCACTGCCCTGAGGACCTACTATAAGTAGAAATCCTTGTGCCTCAACTACGAGCCATAGTAAAGCAGCTAATAATGGAGAGAGAGTGCCATGCCTCACTATATGTAGTATGTTTAGAGGTTCCTTTGGAAACTTCCTAATTGTTGCTTCTGGCTCACTAGATACGTCACCATATATTGCAAGAACCCTATGGCCTTCAGGCAGTCTGAATTCAAGTATGGGGAAAGCTGGTGATAGAAATTTTCCTGCTTTTCTAGCTAGTAGAAAAAGGTATTTCCGGGTCTCCTCAATGGACTCCATAACAATGTTCGTCTCGATCCAGTCAACATCGTAGATACTTCTATGAATTACGTAGATCGGTCCCGGACGGATCTTGATCTCTTCTATGAGATTGTCCTTAAACAATACATCAAGCTTTCCATAGCCTCTGTCACGTTTTAGGTAATAGTCTATTATTGGGAGATATTTTTCTACAATATCTGTTAATCCTAGGAGTTCTCCAGCTTCCCATATATCGTCTATTGATATTTCTTCTTTCCTCGATAGATAATCCCTAATTACTTGATACGCCCTGTAAGCATTATCATCTAATTCTGGCTCAGAAACAATATACTTTATCTTAGATTCCTCTCTAACAATCCTTATACTAACAGGGCCTACAAAGTATTGGTTAATAGTCTCTAACCCTATACTTACGGACTGGCTTTTCCTCAACAATTTCTAGAAAACCTCCTTTAACGAGTAATGATAATAGCCTTCCTGCATACTGGGAATCTGTACATAAAAGTTCAGCTACATCTCTAGCAGTAAATACGTATCCAATATTCTTCTTTAACATTTCAAGAAGATCGAGTACTCTAAACCTAAACTTTAATTCAACGCTATTCATGACATTATACCTCCTAATATAATCTTCATGGATGAGGAAGCCCTCAACATTAACCCCCCGGTTAACACGGACATAGCCGCGGAAAATACGTTCAGATAAAACAAGTAAACTTTTAGAGTCACGGAAAACGAGTAAGCATAATATAGGAAAATATAATCTATCACCATATGATCTGGGATTACATTTTCTAATAGAAGAGAGGAGGAGTTTATAGAAAAGTTCTCCATGGCCAATTAAATTAGTCACGGATTTTAAAGCTCTATATACAGATGCTTTACTAGACCATTTAAAGAATGTGTTTAAACTAATATCTTCATTACCAAAAACTGTAAGGACGTAGTAGGCTATAGCTGATGCAAGTGCCCTTGGATCTGATCCCCGGCCTCTAATAGCGATGCATTGCCTAGATAATGCTTTAAGATATTTCGAGTACTTAACAGCTTGACTATACCCTTTTAATTCCCTGATAATATTAAATGAAAGCCTGAAGATTAGTTCATCACGTTTATATTGTTCAAGCCATTTAGACCATCCAAACTTACTTCTAGAGTATATCTCATTATATTTTTCAGAATCAAAGTTAAGTGGATGATATATCTGGCCAGTAATAGAATTCTCTGAATACAGGTTATTATCAGTTAAATTCTTCAATACAGTTTCGCTGGCCAATTATAAGCCCCACTTAGTAATAGAATTTAAAAAGAGAAGCATATGAAAAACTCTAAAAGGGCAAAGGTGCTATATCCCAATAATTTATCATAAATCATGTCTTCATTTTATACAAAATGTGCAAAGGAGATGTAGAAGTTTTATTGACTATACATGCATATTATATAAGATGTATAGCTATAGACCTTATGGTATCTGCTGTATCTTCACATTTATCAGTTATTATCTCTATATCATCAATAATCTCCTTATACAATAGGCATACTACCCGGAAATCTCTACTACACATACGATACATATATTCTAGTGCATTAAGCCTTATATCATCAACCTTCTCCTCTATCTCTTCAACAATGTATGTTAACTGAAGAGCTTTACGTGGATCACTTGTTAATAGCTTAACTGCATCACGTAGAGTATCTACTGCCTTAACACTATGTTCTACCATTGAGTACAATAGTGTAATAAATTCATCAGGGAAGCTATAGCCTAAGTCAATGACTATCTTGATTCTACGGGCTGATGCTTTAGCGTATGCAGCTATATCATCTATTGATAAAATCAATCTAAGCAGATCTTCTCGATCCATTGGATGAATTACTCCCCTACTAAGTTCTTCAATAATTTCTCTCTTAACCTCATCTGCTTCCTCTTCCTTCTTATTTATTGTATTAAAACAATTCCTTGCCTTAACAAGATCCATTTTTGAAAGTGAAGATACCATGTCTAGTAATTTCTTCACAACTTCATAAACCAGATCTAGGTGGTGTAGTCCTCTTAAGAGAATTTCTTTCTCTCTTCTCCCAGAAAGCCATATCCATGTAGACAACTCATGTATCACCCATATTCTACTGTATAAATAATAAGTTATACATTATATAGTGTATTGTGAATCCAAGAGCTATTGTTATTGGTAGAGTTAATAGCCATGACATAATTATTAATAATACTGTTTTCCACCTAACACCTCTAAAACTCCTTGATCTGGCAATACCTACGCCGATAATCGCTGATACACTAGCATGTGTAGTTGATACAGGCATTCCATAGCCTATCAACATGTATGGTACTGTAGTAAATAACCATACAGTCAATGCATTAGCATATTCAGCCGCCATACCAGTCAATAGATCTAGGTGAGTTATTTTGTATGCAACTGTAGCAATTACTCTTCTACCAAGAGTAAATGCTCCCAAAGCAATACCTATACTACCAAGTAATGCTAGAAACATCCTAGTTGATACATCGGGTAACCCTAAATACCTACTGGTTATCGCAACATATACACCGGTAGCATTACCAACATCATTTGCTCCGAAAGAATATGCTGAGAAAACTAGTGAGGCTATAAGTATCATTCTAAGGATCTTAGCTACTCTCTCAGTATATATTCTCTTAAGAAATATTCTTTCAAATAATAGGTAGAGTAAAATCGATAACGCTATACTAGCTGCAGGAGATATTAGCCAACTAAGTATTATCGTTAAAACAATACTCCATCTAATATCACCTATACTGATTAATCCTAGAGCAACATATGAGAGCCCTGTACCAATGACCCCGCCAGTTATACTCTGACTAGTTGATACAGGTAAACCCTTTAATGTAGCTATTAAAACCCATAAACCACCAGCAAGAACAGCTGATAATGCACCAGCTACACCTAGTGAGGGAACAACTCCTTTGCCAAGTGTCTTCATAACCATCCATCCCTGCATAACCGCTCCAATACCTGCAAAGATACTGAATAAAATGATCGCTTTATTAATGGATAATGCGCCTGCTCCAACAACGGTATCAGTAGGATTACTAGCATCATTAGCGCCAATATTCCAGGCCATAAATAGGGAAGCCGCATATGCTATAAATAGTAGCAACACCTCATTCAGGGCAGCCACTAACTCCCTAGATAACAATCGATAGCAATAGTATAGAAAACTATCTATCCAAAGGAAATAACGAGCCCGAATATTTAAAAACAAAACCTAGGCCACTAATACAATGCAGGACCGGGTGCCACGGGGAAATAAGTCCCTCGAGCACCTGCAAGATTACATTAACCCACCTACACAACGGCTCGGGGATACAGCCTAGGGTTGCCGGTAGGATCCTAAGAGACCCCGGGGCTTAGGGTTCTACTGGCTCCCTAGGTCTTGTATCCCCACCCCGGGGGAGCCGTTGTGTGGGTGATGATGACTTGCGGGGGCTTTCCGGGGGACTGTTTCCCCGTGGTGCCTTGGTCCTGCACTCGCTTATTATCCTTTAATTCCGGGCAGTAGATTTTATTCTCTATTCTATTGCGTATTCAAGTGCTTTTATTGCATGTATTCTTGCCGTATCATAGATCTTTGTCTTATCGAATTTCTTTATTAGTAGTGGGAGTTCCGTACATGCTAATGCTATTGCCTCTGCCCCCTTATCTATGAGCTTCATAATTATCTTCTCTACCTTCTCCCTAGATCCATCTCTTATAATGCCCTTAACTAATTCATAGTAGATTATGTTATTTACTATGGCTATATCCTCCCGATCGGGTATAATTGCTTCTATACCATGCTTTCTCAAGCCACCAGCATAGAATCCCTTTGTTAAAGTAAATTCTGTCCCAAGTAATCCTATTCTAGTAATATTATCCTTCTTCAACTCCTCAGCTAAAGCATCAATTATACTCAATAATGGAATTGGTGAATTACTTTTAAGGTATTCAAAGAACATATGTGGTGTATTAGCTGATATTAATGCAAAATCTGCACCAGCTCTAGCTAGAGCCTTAATAGCTTCAAGTAATAGTTCACGTGCCTTATCATAGATACCTCTTCTAACATAATCTGTAAACTCGCCGAAGTTAACACTATAGATCATGATAACGGGATAATAGTAGTCATTATATCTCCTCCTATATTCCTCGATAATAGTTCTGTAATAAAGAATAGTTGATTCAGGACTTAATCCTCCAACAATACCTATTCGCTTCAAAATATTCACCTAAGAACCAAGATATACTAGTTCATTAATAAATACAAAGCCCCAGCCATAGATCATAAACTATATGATATTAACCTCATAAGATATAGTTACTAATAAAGAACACCTCCATAGAGTAGAGGGAGGATTGTGGCGCCCAAAACAATCATATGGATCTTTACCTCAAGATGTAATCTACAGTGCCCCCACTGTTACGCATCAATATATGCAAGAGATAGAGAACTAAGCATTAATGAAAAGATCAGATTAATAAGGGAAATGAGTGAAATAGGAGTTGAACATATTGGATTAAGTGGCGGAGAACCATTAATACATAGAGATCTCCCAGTAATTCTTAAAGAAATATTTGATCATGGCATGACAATTACCATGGTGACTAATGGAACCATTATAAATGAGCATATATTAGATCTATTGGCTAAATATGATGTATACTTATATGTAAGTATTGATGGGCCCAGAGAAGTACATGATCGATTACGTGGATCCGGAGTATACGATAGGGTTATGGAGACAATTAATGCCTTGAGAAAGAGGGGTATAGAATATGCTACGATAATGGCTGTAGGTAAATACAACTACACATATACTGGTGAATATATTGATATAGCTTCTAAAGTAAATGCCGAACATGCAGCACTAATACCTGTCATGCCCTCTGGTAGAGCGTACTTGAATAAGCTATGGATTAATGCCTCTGAATACTATATTGCTATGAAGAAGGCTATAGTTAGAGCTAGAGAAACTTCTTATCCAGTAGCATTTTGGTGTACACCATTCCTACGACTAGTATCTAGTTATGAGAATTCATGGACATACTATTGCAGAACTATGGAGACAGTAGATATTGGATGCTCAGGAGAACTATTACCATGCGATGTACTAGACATCGTAATATCAAATGCACGTGTAAATGGACTGAAAAAAGCATTACATGAATACTATTCAAATCCAATTATAAACAATATAGTTAATCCAAGGAATCTGCCCAAGGAATGCATGAACTGTAATTTAAAAGATATTTGCCGCGGAGGATGCTATGCAAGATCGTATATTCTACAAGGAGGATTCAATAAAGGAGATCCTCTTTGCCCGATCATATCCGGTATTAAGATAGATCAATAGCTTAAATTATTCATAATTCTCATTTTCAATATAAGACGGTTATTTGTTATCATAACTAGGCCGTATTAAGATCCTTACGTTGACTTAAGTATATTTATGTAATTGCTTTGGTAAGAGATTTCAAAATAGCTAATGAATTATGGAATATAGGTGTTAGATTGATAATATCATTTGATTAATGTAAACAGATCTATGTGACTTTGGAAGATACTACCTTAGAACATTATAGCAACGAACGGTATTATAAAAATTCCTTTTCGTTCTATACAAGTAGAGCGTTTTAGGATTTATCAATAAATATTCGACCTGCTCAAATAATACATTTATAACAATACAGCAGTATCAAATTACTCTCTTTAACCATCGTTTTGAGATTGCCCATATAATCGATAATAGTCCTGCAACGATATTACTTAAGGCCATTGCGATATATATTCCTGTTGATCCCCAGCCCATAATTAGTGCAAATAGTATACTTAATCCTATTCTTAATGCCCATAATCTTATTATTGATATTATTGCAAAGAACCTTGTATGTCCTGAGCCAATAGCTATTGCTCCAGCTATAAAGAATAATCCAAAGAACGGTATTGACCATGTAAATATACTCATTATCTTACTCCCTTCAGCTATAACTTCTGGTTCTGAAATAAATGCTGATACAAGGTGACTCCTGTATACAAAGAGTACTATGGATCCAAGTAATAGTATTATGAATACTGATAGTAATGCTGTTTTTGCAATCCTCCATGCCCTATCATATTTTTCAGCTCCAACATTCTGGCCAATCATTATAGACGTTGATCTCTGTAGTGCCCCAGTAATCGCAGTTAGTACATCTATTATTCTTATAGCAACACCATATGCTGCTACAACAACTGATCCGAATCTAGACACTATAGACATCATAATTGTGAATCCAAGACTATTACTGGATCTCTGAATTGCGAGAGGTGTTCCTATAGAGAATATTTTTCTAAGCCACCATCCCTCGAGTTTAAAATATTTGACTCTAATCCTTATCCCTAGGTATCCCCTAAATAATAGGTATCCACCTGCTACAGAGACTATTGCACGCGATATTACAGTTGCTATAGCAGCTCCAACAACTCCCATAGCGGGGAAGCCATATAGTCCGAAGATCATTATTGGATCCAATATTATGTTTACCGTAGAAGAAGTAATATTGAGTATAGTAGGTGTCCTAGTGTCTCCTATGCTATTAGATATTGCAATATATGCATAGCCTAGGAGAACAATTGGTAGTCCAAGAAATATTGTCCTAGTATATTCTACGGCTAATCCATAGATATCCGGCGGTACGCCCATTAAATACAATAGATGTGGGGAAAAGGCGTATCCAAAAGCGCAAAGAACTAAAGCCATGTAAATAGAGTAGCCAATAAACTGGCTAGCACTTTTCTCAGCCATTTCATAGTCTCCGGCTCCATAATACTGTGATATTAGTGAGATGGCTGCACCAGCATAGCCGTATCCTATAGAGTACATAAGATTGATCAATGGCCATGATACGGTTGGTGCTCCAAAAGTCTCCTTACCTATTTTACCAAGCCAGAAAGCATCAACAAGATTATAGCTTATATTGACTAGATTAGCTACGAGAATAGGCCATGCCAGCCATACCATGGTTTTTAATATATTTCCCTCAACAATCCTCCTCCTATACCTAGTCCTCCTATCATCGGGATCCATCGCGATCGCCGCTTCTAGAAAGGATTTCTTAACCTCATAGCTTCTACAAGCTTTTTCTATATTAGGATCAAGTAAATATACACTCAATAATAAAGATGTTGCAATAGATATGATTATCTATAATCTTCTTGTTTAAAAAGTAAATAAGATTTTCTGATAAAAAGGCATGTTTTGAAATAATTCGTTCCCTATTTATAAGGTTTTAGGTTTAATTATTTCTTTCTTAAATGTAATGAATTTATTCCATGCAACATGTGCTATGAAGCCAGCATCAGGTATTGGCTCCCATTCCTTGAAAGCTTTCTCGCTGTAGGAGTATCCAACTATTTCGCCAACAAATAATGTATGATCACCATATGTTCTGGAATCAACTACTTTACACTCTATATTAGCTAATGCCTCCTTAATACTTGGAGTATCTATCTTTGTTGACGGTACTAGTGTTATTTTCATTTTCTTTAACTTACTTGGACCACTTAAACTACCAGCAATCCATACATCATCAACCATATCAATACTTGGTACACTAATAACGAATTCCCCATACTTACTAATGAGTTTATGACTATATCTCTTAGGCGATATAGCTACGCCAACAAGAGGTGGATCATGTGATAATACAGTAACCCAATCAGCAGCCATAACATTAGCTTCTTCTCCACGGCCAGAAACAATAAGATAAGTTCTCATAGGATATAATAGTCTATATAATGCCACTTTCCCACCTCAACACAATTATATATATGGAGATAAAAATAAATATGAGTTAAAATCTTATAGTCATGTTCTAGATTAGACTACGCTACATCATCTCCTTTCTAATTAGGTAGATTATTATCTTGCCAGAGGATCTGTGATTAATAATAATGTACTTGATTGATATGGTTAATTTTATATTTATGCTCTATGATAAGAGTTTTAAAGGAAGAAGATTGGGTGAATAATAGTTCTATGAAAAAACCCTATCAAGTACATGACACTGTTCTTGTTATTAATTTAGGTGGACAGTATGTACATCTCATTATGCGTAGGATAAGAGAGCTCGGTATTTACAGCGAACTTGTAAATTACAATGAATTATCTAGAGACGTTATTGAAGATATTAAGCCTAAGGCAATAATATTGTCAGGAGGACCCTCAAACGTATATGAGCCAGGAGCCCCAACAGTACCTACATGGGTTTTTGATTTAAACATTCCTATTCTAGGCATATGCTATGGCTTCCAATTAATATCATATCTAATGGGAGGCAAAGTCTCTAGAGGGAAAGGCGAATATGGTAGGACAAGGATAAAGATAGTTGAAGAAGACCCATTATTTAATGGATGGGATAAAGAGGAAATTGTTTGGATGAGCCATAATGATTATGTAGAAGTTCTACCTAAGGATTTTAAAATCCTTGCAGTATCCGAGAATGGCTATATTGCTGCCTTTAAACATAGGGAAAAACCTATTTATGGGGTCCAGTTTCATCCTGAAGTAAAACATACTATAAAAGGCAAAATATTGTTGAAGAATTTCCTTATCAATATAACGGGTATAAAGCCTTCTTGGCACCCGACTGACTATATTAATGATTTAATCGAGTATATTAGGAGAACTGTCAAGGATAAGAAAGTACTTGTAGCTGTAAGTGGAGGCGTTGATTCAACAGTAACAG
>Ga0180301_10003610_pt1 | contig 12083 bp, 18 predicted proteins | sample GuaBasSediGuay16_FD_121797 | JGI IMG/M metagenome (GOLD analysis project Ga0180301, IMG submission 121797) | Subseafloor sediment microbial communities from Guaymas Basin, Gulf of California, Mexico - Guay16, Core 4569-2, 12-15 cm | ecosystem: Environmental > Aquatic > Marine > Hydrothermal...
ATTAGGTCTAGCTACTATAACCATGCTTGTAAAGAATGCTGATTTTTGAAGTGCTACTCTCCTAGTCTTTGACTGAGACCATACCTGCCAAGTCTTTGTAACAGCATAGCCACTCTCATAGAATCGATAGAAGAGTTCCTCCCAACCATGAAGCTTACCATAAGCATACCACACAACCAGTAAACCATTAGTTTTTAGAACTCTCGACGAAGCTTCGAGGAAACTCTTGAAACTTGAACCAAAGCTACTCAGGCTTCCGACTCTCTTAGGAGGCTTACCTCTCATCTCTATGTTTTTCGGTATTTCGGGATTTTCAGGATACCAATTTCTAACTTTTACTCTATCTCGTGGGAACAATACGTTTAAAACAGGTCTCAAGGCTCTTTGTATAATAACCCAGAAGAATTCAGTTATCCCAGCATAGTTATGTTGATCATAATATGGTGGGTCAACATTAATTAGGTCTACACTTTGCTCGGGTAGATGCTTATCGAGTTCTCTAGCATCCCACAGGTATATAGCATCAAGACCATCCTTCCATAATCCCTCAAGTCGAGTACATAATAACCTCAATATCGGAAGAATACCTCCTCTCGTTGACTTTATATCTTCCTCATCTATTTCCTCCTCTTCACTAGCTTCAAGAGTCCAAGGTAATGTTATGTAGGGAACTATGGATTCGATATAATCATATCCAAATCTCACTTTTCTTCCAAGTGCATACTGTGAGCCTGTAAGATCTCTAATAACCTCACTATTTGGATTCCATTGTGTTAATATATTATTATAACTGAGCATCTTTGTTAAAGCTAGAGTTAGATATAGTGCTACAGCTACTCCAAGCTCACCATACTGCTCATATAGTTGTTGAGACCTCTCCCTGATGTACTTTATGAGCTTGTAGATAGCTAATAGCTGACGGGGGTTAAATAGTTGATACCATTGCTTAATACCATATTCTCTTACTTTCCTAAACACTTCATTATCCGCAGGAATTACAGCTATTGGAAGATATCCCCTTATATCTCCGCCACTCTTCCTCTCTTCTTTAGCACATCTAGCAAGTTCCCTAGAGGCATCAACAAGCCTTGCTATATCCAACTCATCAGCAGGGCGATATTTTCCTCTGCCTAGCTGTACTGAGGCAAGAATATATACCTTAGGTACTTCTTCGACTTTCTCTTCATTCCCATTAAGCAGTTCTCTAAGAATTTCAATATGTTTTCTAACCCAGCTCCTTCTAATGGATTCCTCACTCATAGATTTGTTACAGTATGGACAAATTGCTGTTGAGAATAGAGGTGCTTCGGATACTATTTCAAATCTAGGCATTTTACTTTCACTATCAAAAACAGGCTTCACATAAATATCGTGTCTTCCGCTGAGTAAAGTATGCTTAGCAAGGGGTACAATACCACCACACTCGTGCTCTGCTCCTATGAAGAAGATGTATCCTTTGTCTTCTTCACGATAAAACCTGCCTAGATCTCTCTTAGCATATTCTATAAACTTTCTTGCTTCTTTTTCCACAAGTTCTAACAGTCTCCTTCCGTACTTTGCTGGGAATTCTATCGTTGCTCTAAGCAATAAATAGGCTATTGGATTGTAATCACCAGCTATAGTTCTAAATCCTAGTCTTAGAGATTCTAATGGTATAGAACCGCCACCAGCCATCGGATCTACTACTGTAATCTCTTTTGGATCTCTTCCTAACATCTTCCTTACAAGTTCTCTATCGGGATCTGCCATATAGAGTGTAACCAATACTCCAGATTTACGTGCAAGTTCTCTAGCATTTTCCAAACCTATAGCTTTTAAGAATAATTCTTTACTTATACTGGATTCATAATCAAGGATGGAGGCTAAAGTAACAGCTCTACTTGCAGATGGAGGAATCCTAGCTGGGTAGTACATAAGGTTATGAATCTTAGGAAGGTTACATCCTTTCAAATCGGCTGAACCGAGGAGTGTCTGCATCTTCTCTTTTAAGTCTCTAGGTATCATTTTTAGAAAAGTCATCTCATATTCTGCTATTAGGTTTACTTCTCTTAGAGGGAACTCCTTTTCTATTATTTTCACAGTCTTCATATTACATCACCTCGTAGAGTTTAAGAAGCTCTCTTACAATTTTGGAGGCTTTTAATAGTTTGTTTCGATTAATAAGTGGCTTATTGCCCTTTGTCTTTACGCTAGTAGAGGAGAGTTCTACTAGATCCCAGAACAGGTCTACTAGAAGAGTGGGTGTATTGAGAAGTAGTTTGTCTAGAAGCTCCTCGGAAGGTTTAACTCCATAAGAGGCTAATAGCCATACACTTACGGCTGGAAAAGCTTGTAATGGTATGAGAATCTCTTTTATATCACTATTATGTCTTACTAAAAACTTCTTTGAAAGTATTCTATATACGTCATCAGCATATTTACTGGTAATTGCTATAATAGGTCGTTTCAACTTCTCATCTATCACTAACTCCAACTGCTTTCCACATCTAATGATGGGCGTAACTTCAGAATGTAGATAACTAACAGCTTTTATCACCATTTATATCGCCTCTTCTGAGGAACTTAGGGATGATTTGACAAACTTTTTCTTTATCGTAGATTAGGGTTGGTATCTCATAGACGCCATAGTCAATTATTTTTCTCGCTTGGGTAAGCTTTTTAACAACACCATCTATTCCTAGCTCCCTTAATTCCTTACCACTAATACGCACTTTAACATCAGAGTAGGTTTTTGGATAATCTAGTACTGCTTTTAAGAATATGTATGCTGTTGGTAGGAGTTCTACAGCAACTACCTCTCCAATACCGAGTCTAATCGCTTCTAGAGGAATTGAGCCGAAACCAGCAAAGGGGTCTAAGAGCTTAACCTTCTTAAGCTCCTCCTTTACTTCATCGGGCAAGTTTGGATTTAGTCTATGTGGTGTTTTCTCTACACTTAGTCTTAGCCAGTTGATAAAGTCTCCTTTTCCAATATTCTCTGGTACTAGTGCTCCAGTTATCACCGCTCTAGCTCCAGCCAAAGGCTTTCTAGTCCACCAGAACACTATCTCCCAGTAAGGTGGTCTCCCACCACCACCCTTCTCCTTGGTAGAAGCACTATTTACTAGCCCTATGGGGAAGTTAGGTGATTCGATAAAAGCCAAATCCTTACCAGTTTTCATGCCCTCACCTCTCGTTTTAAGTACTCCCTAATAGCATCCTCGACGAACTTGCTAAGACCCCTCATACCGTACTTTTCAACAGCCCTCCTTCTCACCTCCCTAGCCAACTCCTCATCCAGCAGAATAGTTAATTTCACCTTCCTAAGCATACAGATAACCGTATAACCATACACAATACATGCTATATATGAATATCCTTCACTACACACCCTACCGTGAAAGCCATAAGATAATCAAAACACTAATCTTAAGTGAGGAAAACGAGATACGGTAGATAGACCTTGAGTCTCTCATAACTAAGATTTAGAGTTAACTGTCCCTCATTCAGCTTACTAACTATAGATACTAAATCAACGTACTCCAAACTCCAAGACTCAATAAGCCTAACAGAAAGCTTTCTCTCTATAACCTCGGCTAACTCAAGGGCTCTACCCCTAATGTAGTGGAATGAATAGTAAGCGTTACAAAGTTGGTAAATATCCTAAGTTAAGCTTAGTTATTTAATGAAATATATTATATCTTAGGATTATTGAGCACGAGTTTCAGGTGGTTTTATGCCATTAGCAAGGTCTTGGGTGGAGGAACTTGTTGCACAATATTATATACTTAAAGGCTATATTGTAAGAGCAGACATACCTACAGGTTCCGGAGAAAGAGGTGGTAGAGTAGACATAGATATCGACTAAGCTACTATGGTTATACTATGAGTGCCCGTTATGAAGTTGTTGACGTCATGGACTTTGTTGCTAGGCTTGAGCATCTAGGCTAGATCAACGGTAAGGATTATTTGAAGAAATACAGCATTGATTTTAAGGAAGGCGATCTCGTTTCCTTCTTCTTCGATAACATACTAAGGGATGCTATTAGGAGGATTAACCGTGACATTTTTGCTAATTTGAGTGTTGAGAAGGAAGAGGAGGTTCTCCGAGAGGTTTTGGATAGGCTTCGTGGTGATAGTGAAGTTAGGGTTCTCGACTACCTTAAGTATGGTGTTGAAGTCTATCTTAGGAAGCGTAGGAGGAAGGTTAGTATACAGCTCATAGACCACGATAAGCCCGAGAATAATGTTTTCTACTATCTTCGTGAAGCAAGGTTCCGAGGCTCTCCTGAGAACATTAAACCCGATATAACATTATACATAAACGGCGTACCGATAGTAGTTATTGAGGCTAAGAGGCTTATAGAGCCGTACTCGTACCTAGAAGCTGTCAACCAGATTCGCCGATATGAGATGTACAGTCCTGAGCTCTTCAAATACGCGCAATTTGGCGTTGCTGTTGGCGATGAGGAGAGGTATACTCCTACCCTGCCTAATTGGGATAGGTCATGGCGTGGCTTGCCTGCGTATAGATGGCTAATTAAGGAGCGAGATAGTTCTGGTAGAGTTGTCGATCGTTTTGATGTCACGTACATTTTGGAGGCCTTCTAGAACATCTATCAAGGACACTAACACTCTACAATCTCCTAGCAGAGGAAGACATACGCAGAGACTTTGAGGAGAATCTACTTATGAAAATAGAGGAAAAAGTAGCGGAGTTTGAAGGGCTGTTCAGAAGCGTTAGGAATAGGCTTAGGAACTTGAAGCTAGGAGATGAAGATGTATCTATAGACTTAGATACGCTTAAAAGACAGCTCGATAGGAGCACATCCTAAGAAGCTATTCTACGTTGAGGACATGCAAGTATTAGCTTTCGTTTACGGCAGTATCCTGAAGAAGATTAGAAGGAGGAGTATTAGGCTCGATAAGGAGTTCTGGAGGGAGCTCACAGAGCTAATCTACTCTAAAACAGTCGTAGAGGAATTTGAGAAGATCGCTGAAGCAAGGATAGACGTCGAGACTATAGCGAGCATGATGAAAGTAACGCCGCCTAAGCACGACCTCCAAAGAGTTGTTGCTGACTACTACTTCTACTTAAGAAGCATCCTAACAAGTAATCCTCATGACCCAATTTACAGGGAGATCTTGAGAAGGCTTGAAGAACTTAGGAGGCAGTGGATAATGAGGACGATAGACCTAAAGACTTTCCTTGAACAGCTTAAGGCGTTAAATGTGTAGAAACGCAGTTATGACAATAGGATTGCAGGTAAGTCGTTTGAGGATAAAGTATGCGAGGCAATAAGCGTCTACATTGCAAGCGAGGTCTTGAAAAGGGATGTAAGCTTGAAACTCACTAATACTAAAAGGGCTATAAGAAGAATCGTTTCAGTGAAGAAGATAGATTTTGTAAAACCATTAGATAAGAGAAAGCTCTCTCGATCGCTCTTAAGAGATCTTCTAAGAGAAATTAGGGGAGTCAAGCTATCTCAGATGGCTAAGCTTGCTGATAAGCTTGTAGACGAATTTATCGTGCCCGAGCTTAATAGGGTGATGAAGGGTGTTGCAGCAGCTTAGGAAGCTACTTGATGAAGCTAAGGAACTAGTTGGTGTAGAAGACAATAAACTCAGAGTCATGCTATATCCTATGAAGCGTAAAGTAGCTTCTATATCGCTTAAAACAAAGACGATAAGATTGAACAGGGAAATTGCCTTAAAGTTAGATGAAGAATTGCTGAGATACCTCTTAGTGCATGAGCTGATTCATTTTAAGCTAAGATCCTTAAGTCACGATGATAAGTTTTGGAAAGAGTTAGAGAGAATATATCCCTTAAGTAAAGTGAAGGAGATAGAACATCGGATAATAAATTCAACTTACGAAAGAAAGGGGCATCCCTACTAACTGGCTATCACAACTTCTACCATAATTTTATGTACCACAATTCTCATACCTCTATGGGGATATCATGAGTTTAAGCACTCCTCCTGAATCCACAGACCTTAAGAGGTTGACGAAGGATTTGATGAGGAGATATGCTAATGAGGATGCAGAAAATTTCATAGCTTGGGTTGGGAATAGGCTTCCAGCTTACCTATGGACTAAATGCAATTGGAAGAGTACACTGATGAGGAAGGGCTGGACTTGGCAATCATTTCTAAGATTCTTATCAAGGCGTACTGATGATATCATAAAGTGGGTTAATGATGAGCTTAGCTGGGATCAGCTAATTGGCAAGATAATCAATGACTTGAAGAGTCCTACGATCAAAATGATTTATTTGATGAGGGGGTGGGATGGTAAGGTATTGGATTATTCCAATAACGTATGATAATTGGCTCGTATGCCATAATGAGAAGGTTTATGGCTTTGGGGAGAGCCTTAAGAATCTCATAAGGGCTGGGGATGTCATCATCTTCTACGTGATGAGGAGTAAATGCAGAGATCCTGATTATGCTGCTTGTTTTGTTAATGCCTATGAGGTCATTAGTGGTTGGTTTAGGGAGGATAAGCTCTTATGGCCTGATGAGCAAAAGGCAAGCAAGATCCTCTATCCTTATAGGGTTAGACTTAGGTTAGTTAAGGATGGTAAGGTTAAAGCTGAGGAGTTGGTGAATAGGCTAGGTTTCATCAAGAATAAGGAGAGGTGGCAGGTCTACTTTAGAGGTTGTCCGGCAAACTTCAGAAAACCCATCCCAGAGGAGGATGCTAAGCTAATAATCGAAAGCTTACGATGACCTAATGCTAAGTATTGATAACCCTAACGAGAGCTTACCCTAAAAGCTATCAAGGAAAGGGTTAGTAGCAGACATTTGGAGGGTTCTTCCGGAGGAGGAATGTAGTATTGAGGTCTACTTTGTTAGGCATTATTAAAATCCCTAGGATCTAGCACTAAGTGTTAAACTAGAGGAGAGATAGGATGCTGGTATACTACCTAGATAAATTTCATGAAGTCGAACATAACACTATTACAATCCTGCGGAATCCGTCAAAGTTGTTAAGACTACTAACCGCGCTGGATACTTCAATTATTAAGGTTCATGTTGGAGCCCTCATAATTCTAAAAGGTCACATCATAGCTGAGCTCTGGGTTGAGGCTAAGAGTGGCTTACTTAGGGCCTTAGTCTCGGATCATAATAAGGCATCTCTATTAAGGTTATGGGATAAGATTGATAGACCCCTTAAGGAGGATTATGAACACTTTATAGGCATTAGCCTAGAGATACGAGAAGTTGGCTTAGCTAATGAGATAGTAGAGTTAGTAATGCACGAGAGTAGGAAGCTCGAAGAGGAAGTAGAGTTACTCTCTAGAATTCAAGCCTCGGAGCTTCTAAAGGTTAGGAAGTTTATTCATCTTCAGCCTTGGGGAGGATTACTCATCCTAGAGCTTGATGATGAGGTTAGCATCTATAAGGCTTCTAGGGTTGCCTTGAAGCAGGCTATTCCCGAGATTGAGAGGAGGTATAAGCTTGAGGTTGAGGTTCTTGATAAAAGCTTCTTAGAAGCCTAAAGGATATTGAAGAAGCTCCTTATTTCTCTAGCATAATTCTGTATCTCTTTAACATAATGCCGTTTATCCAAACTGTATCCCCATATAGCTAATGTTGAACTTACTCCTATTAAATATTAGAATGATGCTTGGCCTATTCTTAGCTATTCATATATTTGCTCATAGAAACAGAATACTCTTTGTGAAAAAGCAAGAAATTGATACTTTATATCTATATGAGACACTAAGACATGAAGTAAAAGGTGTTTTCGAAGAATTAGTTCAAAGACTTGAGAGGGAATGGTCTAAAAAGAAGGAGTTACATTCTATAATCATTACAACAGTAATTACTGGTCTAGCAGTAAATATGGTATCTTCTGTGATAATCGATTATATTGAGAAGAGAAATATTAATCTCATCACTACCATTACTGCTTCAATAATCCTAATAACCTCAATAGCAATATGGTACTATGTAATAAGACATTACAGCATAACGTACAGACCCCAAGTAACTTACGTATGCATTCTTTCTAGGCTTAGAGATAAGAGCATCATGAAAATCCTCGGAAGACTACGCGAGAAAAGCTTAGTTATTAAGAGTGAAGAAATAACCGATCATGTATATGAGGTGCTCAAAATATTTCACTCAAATGCTGTGGACGAAATAAGGTTGGAGGTCTCAAGTAACGAAATGTTGCTAGATACTTCTCGAGAAATGAAGTATATTAGAATGCACTATTATGGTAGTCTAGCAGAACTGAGCGTTAAAGTATACCCTCTTCCCATCCTTGCCCTCAAGGATAACACACTTTTTATCGTATGCACTCATGATGTAGAAATTATCTTCACTATTCATTTAAGCGAAGAGAAGCTTAGAGGGAAAGTTTCATATGATGTACTAAAAAGCATTATGCATCAAACACAGCTACTTGTCTATAGTATAGTCGAGATAATATTAGATTATCTAAATACAAGATCAAACCAAACATAAGACAGACATAAATGAAGAATGAAGTAGTAAAGGCAGTGAAGAACAGACTTTCTCTATATTTCACCTATAAGGGATATATAGAGGATGTAAGATGGATGGAGAGACCTCAAATCATTTCACTTCACTTATGAAAGAGGTTCTAGTTCCCATAAGAAATGTATTACAAGTAACTGTTGAGGGCGACAATTATTGTAAGTTAGCACAATTTGTAGATAGGGAAATTCACAATACCTCTAAAGAAATAGTAGCTCTGGATTTCCTCTAAGTATCCTCATTATATACCATTGACCAACTACCAAACTTATTATTAATGTAAGCCCATCCTACGCTTGTTCTGCATCTTTAGGAACTCTTTGTAATGCCTCATTAGGACCTAAAGCCTCTTCTGTTATAGTATCTCAACTACTCAACTACGAGCCTTGCTAGATACTCTAGCCTAGAATCTATCTCCCCAGACTCTATTTTCTCACCGGGGTATCTAGAGGCTTAAAAGAGAGATTACCACCTTAATCCTACTTTCTGACGAGTGGATGGATAGAGCCTTCATTCTATACTTGCTTAGGATCTTTACCTTGTAGTGTACTTAATCCTTGGAATAATACGATGGATCATTAATACCTTAAAACAAGCCTACTATAAAGTCTTAAAAATAGTCAGTGCTATAAGCTTACTTGGGTTTGGTGGCTCTATGATAACTTTAAGAGAGCTTCTGGCTCAGATGGAGCAAGGTCGTTATGCTCTCCCTGAGGTTCAAAGGCCTTATGTATGGCGGAATGCACAAGTTCGGGATCTCTTAGAGTCGATTTATAGTGGATATCCTATAGGATCGATAATAGTCTGGGACATTCCAAGAGGTGTCCTTGAAGAATACTCAGACCTGTTTAGACCTCTTATAAAAGAGTTAGAAGATAGAGGGGGGAACTTCGAATATCTTGTTATTGATGGCCAGCAGAGGCTTGTATCCCTTCTGTTGGCTAAAAGGGGATCTGTCACTGTATATTATGAGTATGGTGAGAGAAGAAGGTATCTGCCACTCTACTTTAACCCTCGCATCGAGAGGTTAGAAGTGATAAGAGGAATAGCGAAGGATGATCCATATTGGTTTAGAGTTCCGGATCTTCTCGATGAAGAAAAAGATGTAGATGATCTGCTTGATGAGAAAGGAGTATCTTCAAGAGCTGATAGAAGTGTATTGCGAAGAAAGCTTAACTTTTTCCGGAATTCTGTTCTAAACTATCCTGTTAACATTTACAAGATTCCTGAATCTACCCTAGAATATGATTCTAAGAGAGATAATTTCCTAGAGGTTTTCGAAAAGATTTCTGAGATGTTTGTTAGATTAAATGAAAAGGGAACTCGAGTGAAGATGCCTCACCTAATACTTGCTCTCCTCACTGCAACAACTCGTAAAGAGCTTAGAGAGTCATTTAGAGAGCGTGTAAATGAGTTAAATAATGAGCTTGAAGAGTGTGGCTGGGATATTAGAGAAGGAGTTATAATGAGAACTTATATGGCTATAGCTACAGGGGAGACTAACTTTAGAAGAGCAAGGGATAAATTAGGAAACTTAAGGGCTAAGGATGTGCTCGAATACCTGAATAGAACTAGTAAAGCACTAAAGTATACATGCAAGATTCTTAGTAATGAGCTTAATATTAAGAATGCAAGATATCTTAAGTCGCAATATCTCTTAGTTACTCTAAGCTATTACACATTCGCTAAGGATTTCAGAATCACGCCTGGTGATGTAAGGGAGCTTACACGCTGGCTCATACTTGCATCATTTAGCGGGAGATATACAGGAAGACTTGAATCTGATCTTAAGGAGGACATAGAATTGATCCGTAAAGGTAAAACACTAAGGAATTTGGAGGACAAACTTCCAATCAAAGAAATAACAGAGATGCATCTCGAGAGATCGTATGAGAGGGAACATGTAATGACTTTGCTTATGCTTTTGAGGAATAGCTATGACTTATGTAGAGGTCTTAGGAGGTTAAGGGATATAGATCCAGAGGAGTTACAAGTGCATCATATATTCCCTAAAAGCCTTTTGGTCAAGGTGTATGGAAAGGAAGGATTAATAGGTAACATGGATATAGAGACTGCCTATGATCATGTAGCCAATATAACAATAATATCCAAGGATGCCAATAGAAGGATAAGAGATAGAAGGCCTGATGACTATCTCAGAGATATAGATAGAGAAGTACTCAAATCACATTATATTCCTGAAAACCCAGAGTTATGGAAGCCTAAGAACTACTACAGCTTTCTTCAAGAGAGGAAAGCACTACTCATTAAGGGTTTAACAAGGCTTCTAAAAAGGTAGTATCGCTACTCAAGAAGAGGTGCTTGATGTAGTTTCTTCATCAATCCGTGACTGTCTTCTGGAGTGTTAGTATGAGGCTCTTATGGTATTTTGCCTACGGCAGGAATGTAAATCCTGTAATCCTTGTAAATAGAATAAATGCCTCGCCATTAGCGTTACATAGAGGGTTACTTCCTGGGTATAGGCTTGAATTTACGAAAACGCCAGCCTCTCCCCAGGGAACAGGTTATGCTACAATAAAGCCAGCTACTAAGGAATGGGTTGAGGGTGTACTCTATCTTTTAACTAGGAACCAGCTGAGGATACTTGATAGGCATGAGGGAGTTCCAGAGCATTATACTCGTGGAAGCATTAATGTGTGAGATATAGATGTGGGATGTTGGGTAAAAGCTGTAACCTATATTGCTACTAGAACCAATCCTAAGCTAAAACCATCAAGGTCTTATATTGAATGCATACTTGAAGGGGCTAGGCTAGTTCATCTAAGTAGGGAATGGATTTTAAGGCTTGAAGAATTCCTCAGAGAAGCTATCTAGCAGAGCTATGTTATAGATACAGGATTTTAACGTTCTTGAGGTAACTGAGCATACCTTTGAATTCCTCAAGCTCCTCCTTTGTAGCAATCATCGCCTCATAACCAGGTCTATCATCAGTTCTTCTTTCCCCTGTAAACAAAAGGATCACTAAATCCATCTGGCGAGTACTCCTCAATGACCCTACCCTTAAAGTCCAAGTACTCAGGCATCGGGAAAAAGGAAGGAATTTAAAGAGGGTTTAGGGGGTGGATAAAGTGCTCTAGTACTTAATGCTTATGTCTGAAATCACCTTCGAAACAATCTTTCCATTAGCAAATTCATATAGCACCTCAAGGCTTATAAAATTCTTAGCATCTACCTCAGCCGTACCATCACTGTTAGGATCCTTCCAATCACCTAGCAGTTGCGTTTCCTCACCAGCTTTAAGCTTGTAGAATGCTTAAAGGGGATAATGAAGGAGGTTAAGCTCTACACTAGCATGAAAAATTATCTAAACATGAAGGGGGATTAGTTTTTACTAGGCACGCCCAATCGGGGTATATCGTCCTTCTAGTGACGAGTAAGTAGACTCTGTCAACGGCTAACTCATCTTTAAGTAATATTGCCGTAATCATAATAGTTGCCTTTAAATCAGACCCTCCGTAGAGCTCATTCACACATTGTTTTAGTAGGCAACGTCGTGTAGTATACTTAAAGCGAGAGCAAGCTGATTTTAGATCAGAGAATGAAGTTAACTACAATTAACTTTTTTAAGCATA
>Ga0180301_10003611_pt1 | contig 12082 bp, 23 predicted proteins | sample GuaBasSediGuay16_FD_121797 | JGI IMG/M metagenome (GOLD analysis project Ga0180301, IMG submission 121797) | Subseafloor sediment microbial communities from Guaymas Basin, Gulf of California, Mexico - Guay16, Core 4569-2, 12-15 cm | ecosystem: Environmental > Aquatic > Marine > Hydrothermal...
ACCTCGACATGTTTGCGCAGTTTTCTCACAGCTCTTCTACTTACCTACTTATCCCAGCTCGTCTCTATGACGGGCCAACGCGTATAGGGCTAGCTACCTTATTGCGGCCCCCGGTAGATAAATTAAGTCATGAGCATTAGTGTAGATGGGAGGGCCCCGATATGCCGGCTACTATGGAGAAGATGCTTCTAGAGGAGATCCGTGCTCTTAGGGAGGTGCTGGAGCGTATAGAGCCTCTTCCAGAGGAGCATTTGGTAGGTGTTGAGGAGCCTCTCCCTAACGAGGCTAGGGTTATCGAGGAGTATGAAGCTGAGAAGAAGAGGGGTAGGGTAGAGCTTGTAAAGCTAGAGGATGTTCTGAGAGGCTCTGAAACCCGATGAGATACGAGGTATACCTTACACGGAAAGCCAAGAAGCAGTTGGATTAATTAGATCAGCAGATCCGGAGGAGAATACTTGAAGCACTGATCACGCTTAGGGACTACAGCTCTACACCGATGCTTGATATAGAGAAGCCTGGGTACGCAGGAATTTTCTCATTACTATACACGCCTTACAATTATATGTTCATGAAGAGCTCTAACATGTTCATCTCCTAAGTATAGTTCCGTAGGATGGGTTGTATACATGTGGTTTTAGGGTACTACTTCTAGCCATGGTACTCTCCTAAAGTCTTCGTCGAAGGTTGCGATAACCTTTATATTGTGATGCTTACATGTGAGGGCTATCTGCGCATCGCTTGGTAATAGCCTGTGTTTCTTCATGATCTCTAGCCATTCACTTAGGCTATGGTAGTCCTCCACTATCCTCACGTTCGAATCCTTTAACAGGCCTAGCGCTCTGTCAATGTACTCCTCCACATCAGCTTATCCATGCCTCGCTATCACCTTCTAGCAACAATGAAGATAAGCTCATTGACCACGGTATATGACGTTACGGGGTCCGGTATAGTCTCTAGGAGGTGTTGAGACAGATCAGCATACTCCGTCTCAAACAGGACGTTGTAGAACACGTTCGTATCTATGAACACTGTGACGTAGCTGCCAGGGTGGCTAAGCCTGGTAATGTGCTTCACCCTCAAGCTCTTTTAGCTCTTCATAGGAGGCCTTACCTAGCACACCGCGATACTTAGATAGGTCACGCTTAACAACGACTATGTTGATCTCTTCACCCTCCTCGAGATCCAGCTTATCCAGGGGCTTCAACACACCGTTCTCGTACCTAGCACGGATAACCCTAGCCATGCTGCGTAGCCCTCATATAGACAGAGCGGCTAAGCTCTGATAAACTAGTTGCTAACCCCATAGAGCTGAGGAGTGAGGAGCCACACAAGGGTTTAGCCTCCTGCTCCAGGGGGTAGTCGTGGTTTACGGTGCTCTCTATCTATTTCCTTACCCTGCTTTTCCGAGCACACTGTACATGTCTGGCGCTGGGCTTCTCGCCGTGGGGCTAGTCGCCTATGTATATCACGTTGGGGAGGTCTTTGAATAGCCTATCTCCGGTTACAAGCTCCTCGCCTAGGGTCAGCGCCGCTGCGTACACTACTGCGTCGGCTAGGCTCGGTGTTCGAAGCCTGTTTTTCTTAGCGTATTCGTATAGCTCTAGGTAGGTTTTGGCTGCTCTAAGCGATAGCTCGGTATCTATAGGTACAATCCTTGTCCTAGTCTCTATGAATAGGAGTCTCTTCCTGACCTCATCTACAGCATATCCTTCGCGCATGTACTTCCTCGCGATCTCTGCCAGCACGATCGATGGGGTGAAGCCCCCTCTTCGCAGAAGCGCTCTTACCCTCTCACCCTTTCTAGAGCCCCTGAAGTACTCTATCCATGCATACGTATCGTAGACTACCACTCCCGATCCTCCATCCTATCCCTCTCGCTAAACGGGGATACCCTACCCCTATCAACACCAAACATATCCTCAGGAAGCCCCAGCTCCCTCAGCACAAGCTTCTCGATAACCTCATCAAAGCTCCGCGCCCCCAACCTCCTCTTCAGCTTCTCTAGAGCACGATAAGTCTCGTCCCGAACCTGTATAGTTCTAGGCATAGGCACACCGAGCTACAGACTACAGATCACAGACTATAAGTTTAGCCGGTAGCACAGCGCCCGCATAACGGGTACAGCGTAATAGGCTAGCTATCCACAGTGTTCCCAGACCTTAGTAAAACCTAGCTTGTGAACAGCCATCTCCTTGCATCAATTTACTAGCTTCATAACCGTTTAAATGGGGTTGAGGAGTAGGGTGTTGCGATGGGTGTTTCAATGTCGGGTATCGGTGTTGAGGAGCTTAGGAGGATCGTGAGGGAAGAGGTTAGAAGAGCCCTCCTAGAGTTTCTCATTGAGCTGCTACCCATGGTTAGTGAGGATGAGCAGAGAGATAGAAGAGGTTGCCGGTAGGCCCGAGGATTATCAAGAGGAGGAGTTTGTGGATTGGAGTGGCAGGTGAAGAGACTTGTTACCGCTAATAGAGAGGTACAGGGATGGTTCTCGGAGATAGCGATGTGTACAGGTTCATAGTGGGGAAGTTCGGAGAGCTGACCGTAAGCGCTAGGCATTACATGGATCTTCTTGAGGAGGCTGATTCCGAGTACCCTAGGTACCTCAGCACACTGCATGAATCCATACCTACTTAGTTAGGTATGAGTCAAGTAGCAAGGGCAAAGCTGCGAAGGGATATAAGTATGGATGGCGATATCTCTGTTAACTAGAGGCGCCCCCGACCGGTAGCCCGTAGGGGGTGTGATAGGGCTAGACCCGTTATAGGTCCGTAGGACTCCCTACGGGTAGGGATGTTTGGGCGTTCTCCTCTTCACAATCTCCATACCTGTGGTACCTTCTGTAGCTGCTCCCCGAGTATGCTCCTGGTGTAGTTCGCTATGTTGTCGCTTATCTTCACAACAGTTCTTAGAAAGACCATTGTTAGGCCTGCTCTATGCACCTTCTCTATGAGTTCCCTACTGGGTTTCTTGAGCGTGCTCTCCAGCAGTACGAGTGGGATGTTCTTGAGGTAGCTACTGATTTTTGCTACTGCTCGTGGTGTGGTACTGGTAGGTGTTATCATCTACTATGCATGCTATGATAGCCGATTCCCTTCTATGCACGGCTTCTACGGCGCTGTCTAGCCTAGCAGATACCCTGAGACTGGCAATAACGCGTTCGTCTATCAACTTGTTGATCACCCTGAGCATCTTGGGTACATACACCCTTTCTGCGAGCCGAGCTTCCTCATATGCTTAAAGAAGTTGGAGTAGCTAATGAGAACGCTCTGAGCATCGATAGGCGTAGCGGTGATGCCGAACACCTCTAATCTGTAGCAACCGCTCCTATCTATAGCAACGATATACCTCCTCGAACCCACGGCTAGAACACCTGGTCTATGTGCAGATGCCTAAGCTTATAGAACTTCCTATGCAGCTTTCTCTCAGCCCATACCCTAGCCGCTTCACTACCTCTGTAAGACTGATGGGTTTTCCTCAACAGCTCTACACATCACCCTCGGATGGTCTCAGGTTTCTAAGTCTTAATAGCCCATCTCCTGCATGCCCAATCAACTATACATCCATAGCCCCCCCTACCACCGCATCACCTCCTCAACAGTTCCTGACAACAAACGGCAAGATGCAGCCACACCCCGATAAACTCGCCTTTGTAGGTAATGGTAGTCCTCGCGATCCCGAGAGATTTACGGAGATGCTGAGATTGTCGAAGAACCTATGGATATAGGGTCTCAGAGAGTAATGCTGCGTATAGAGCTGGTTAAAGTACTAGGGACTGTGGTCTACGGGCCAAGGATCGATCGAGTCGCGCGATTAAGCTCTCGGAGAACTAGAAGAGTTGCCGTTTCGGCATGCGGTCCTGTGTATAGACTGTGCTAATCTTCAAGACCTCTGAGGTCTAGATGCGAATAGAAGCTCTATCATGCAGGCTATGTGTTTGAAGCACTCTCTAAGTGTGTTGGGTGTTGCCCTATCTATCAGCTTGAGAAGCTCGTCTCTTCCCACGGCTTCCTCTGCTAATCTTAGGTTGGCTACGCGGGAGCTATCCACGGCTCCTAGTCGCTGGGCTAGTAGAAGCCCGTGGTCGTGTATGCTGTGCCTTTCAAAGGAGTAGCTGTACACTCCATTTACCGCTATTAGGAGTTCTATACTTCGGGGACCGGAGATCCCGACTCGGTATAGCTGGTTGCAGACCTCCTCGGTTACATCAACAGCTATACCCCTAGACTTGAGGCTATGCAGTATGCTCTTCACCCTCTCGATAGGTGTCATCTCCTCTCCGTCTACTATCACTCCGATTCTCCTAACCTTCCTACTGATCACGATGATCAGTGATAGAACCACGGCTGCCACATCGTAGATATGGGGTAAGCCTCCACACTCAGTAACTCCTATGGGAACCGCTACCTCTATACCCAGCTTCTCTACAAGCTTCTTGAACACCTTCTCTTCGGTAACCCCTTCGCAGAGCACTATGCTGCTAAGCCCCCTAAGCCTCCTGAATACGAATGCATCAAACGATTCATCTCTAGATAACTGGTACATCATCGCTACCACCTGGGGCGGGGCGCTAGATTACGTAGAGGAAGCGTGGGTCGAGCCCGAGCTTCTCTAGAACCTCGCTATCTATGGAGCTTAGCCTCCTGCTCCTCAGCTCTCCATCGCTGGACCTCTCTATGAAGTGTATGGATAGCTCTAGCCCTAGGTCTCTACAAAGCCTCCTAGCTATCCTCACAAGCTCTATGCTATGGCTAGAGACTATGACCTGGCTACCCATATCCTTAGCTAGGCGTAGAACAAAGCCTAGGTAGCTAGCGAGGCCCGTGGGATGCATATGGCTCTCGGGGTCCTCTAGGAGGATCACCCTAGGTCTATACGCCAAGAGCATTAGCCCCGTAACCACACTCATCTTAGCCCCGTCGCCCAGGTCATCGATCCTGACACTGGTCTTGGAGAGCTGGAGCGAGAGCACGTACTCGCTCCCCATGGGTATGTAGGTGAGCCCCTCCGCATCGGGCTCGAACTCCTCTCTAAGCACCTCCACGATCCTCTTATCAAGCCTCTTAGCAGCGACCATGCGCCAGCAGCTCCTCTCAATACTCCTCAGCCTAGTTAGGGCACGGGTATCGATCAGCGCAACACCCCCGAGCAGATCGGCTAGGGTCTTTAACGCATGGGACTCCAAGATCCTGCCCTTATCAACGAAGAGTGTATTCACCGCCTCTCCTGAATAGATGTATACCCTGTTTAGGGATAGGCATGAGTAGCTACGCCCTTCGGGTAGCCCGAGCCTCACAGCGGTTTCCCTATCGAGCCTTAATAGTGCGCATGGATCACGCACGCTCCCCGTGAGTATGAACCTGTACCTAGCATCACCGATCCCGAGATCTATGGCTATATCTCTAGAGGTGTCCATAGAGAACCATAGCGCCTCTCTCGAACTGTTCCAATTCCCCGAGCCTCCACGCCTACTGATCACATAGTCGAGCCTCTTAACATCGTATATAGGATCTGAGGAGCTGACCCATGAGGAGGCTATGTATATCGCCTCGAGCACCGTTGACTTGCCACTACCGTTCTTACCCAGCAGAATGCTTACCTGGCTTAGACCTTCTACAGAGCCGCGGGCAACACCGCGCAGGTTCTCGATAGTGATCGATCTTATCATCTCTAGACCCCGTATCCACACCTCTCTATACCTAGCCCAGGTCATATAGCTGGATGGGTATAGGTATATACAGCCCCTTCACCTACCTAGCAGTGCTTGGCGTACCGGTTACAGATGCGAGGATTCGTGGAGAAACGGGTGTTTCCAGTGCGATAGGGAGGGTGTTGAAGGGCCTAGGTACCGGGTTAGGGTTCCGTGCAGAAGCTCTTCAGCAGGTGGCTATACCATAGTCGTGGTTGTGGAGAAGACTTCTACGTGCCTACTCCCGATAACCGTGTGGCCTGAGAAGCTCCCTTAGCTTCTCAACACCTTCTCTATCTAGCAGAACCTCGATATCGGTGATACCGCCTCTTCCAACACCTATGATCACCTTTGCATCCACCTCTATGTAGTGCTCACCCCTTCCCAGAACCACGTATATCGAGCCCCTATCCAGCCACAGGTCAACGGTAGCCATACCCGATACCCGTACACCCTCCCCCACAGTCATACCGTAGTCCTCACCATACGAATACGACTCCTCTACCCCAGTACTAACACCGTGATCCCCAGGTCTACGCATCGCAGAGACCAGGTACTCCGAAACCATGCAGCTCCCCACCACAGCCCTTACATACCTACCTAGGGGAAAAGCTGTAACTATACATAAAGCTATGGCAATCCTCGATACCCGGCCGAACCCATCGTATCTACACTGCACAGCCTAGCAGCGCTACAACAGCCCATCTACGCCGCGTTGCTCATAGTGGTGAGCTAGCTGGTTTAACGTTCCCCGTAGTTTACATCTATACAAGAAGCCACGAATCGGAGAAAATGTAAGGAACACGAGGATACGTAGGTCTATCAACGCTGTTAAGGAGATTATGGATAGGCTCCGGATATTTTCTCGGCGGGATGGAGGAGATGAGTAGTGCTATGAGTATAATCTCCTTGTATCTATGAAGCTATGGGCGTAGGAGCAGCTGCACCGGTGGTGCCTGATGGAGCTTGTTGTGCTGCTGGCGGCTCTGCTCATGTATATTGCTGCTATGTGGTCGTTCTCTGCGCCAACCGACTTCGTGTATCGGTACAGGGGAGCTGTGTATAGGGTTCTTCGGCAGCGCTACGCCGCGGCTACCCTGCTATACCTACTAGGGCTAGGAGTGCTGGTCGTGCTTGGGATCCGTAGCACCGGTACGGGCCACGCTTCGGGTGAGGGTTCTGCATTGCTTATCCGCACCCTGTTCTCGCTGCTCATAGACTTGCTGAGCAGGTTGGGCGGCGCAGTGATCGTCGCAGCTGTTCTCTCCTCAATGACCATACCGATCTACGTGCTTATCGAGTGGGTACGGGGGCGTGAAGCAAGTGCTGAGGAGACCTTAGAGCTGTGGTTCTCGGTAGTGGGAGTGGCTCTCCTATTCTACGCATTTGTACTGATAGGTAGTGCTCAGCAGACTATCCTCGGTACCGATACGCGGATGCCTATACTTGTAAACATGGCCACTGTAGGCATGATCATCGTAGCGGCTTTCGGATCCCTGTACATAGCACTGGTTACGCTCCCTCACACCGGTACTCCACCAGGTATCTACAAGACCACAGCAGCTCTAGGCATGCTTATACTCTTCACAACACTCTCATCCTTAGCACTGATAACACTTGCAGAGGCCCCGCCGTTCCTCCCGTTATCTATATGCGTAGCCGCCCTGGCCTACATAATAGCCGTTAGCATATCGTTCAGAGAGGCGGAGAGGATAAGAGAAGAGATGGGGGAGAGTAGCTAAGCCACTCCATATCGTCACCACCTATAGATACGCAGGGAGGGAGAAGCTGATAATCGACAACACTTTTCGGCAGCCCCCGGGGAAGAGCGCCGAGAAGCTAGGGATCAGAGCGCCCGGGGAAGGTTGCGCAGCGCCGAACCCGGTGCATGTAAAGCCTCGTTCCGAAGCGGGGAGCATTAGCGGCGGTAGCTAGGGGAAGGATCCTCTCCGTATCTAGGATATCTAGGCGCTTTGCTGTGGCTGCGTAACACGAGGCTTTATAGCTCTGGAAGCGGTTCAGCATCCACAGGTGTGTGGCTGTGGCTGTTCAGCGCAGGTTGCTGAGGGTATCTGTAGAGGCTGTTGTTTACCGCGACCCCGATGACCCGGGGTGGTGGATCGCTGAGGCGATCTACCACGGGGAGATCGTTGCTGACCAGGGGAGGAGCCCCGAGGAGGCTATCGCGAACCTGAGAGAGGCCCTTCTACTAACCATCGAGGATATACACGGGGTAGACCCCAGCTACATAGACCTAGAGATCGTACCCTATGTGAAGAGGCCTCAGCAGAGCTCTTCGTAGAGCCTCAGGAACTCTTCTCTGGAAAGCCCCACCTGTGCAATGATCTTCATGAGGAGTCCGGGGCTATACACCTTGTAGATGGGCACTGTGACCCTACCGCTGGGGCATGAGTACCTTGCGTGGCTACCCCTCACCCTCAGTTTTACGCAGCCTATGTGCCTCAGTACAGAGTCGAGGCATCGGTGATCCACATCCCTTGGAAGCCTCCTAGGCATTGCCAGCACCTATGCTAGCCCGGCGACTCTCTCTGCCTGGTTAACACCCCTAGGTACCTATTCAACTGTTTAAGAAACCTCTCCGCCTCCATCCGCGATTTAACGCCTCCCATACCTAGGTAGGTGCACTGCTCTAGGAAGTTACCCAAGTCTTGGCGAAGAAGCTCTAAGAACTCTTCAAGGTTCTCTAAGCGACGCAGCTCCCTGCCGAACGGCGTTAGCCTATCTCTTCGAAGAATACCGAGGCTGCGCAGCGTTGGGTACAGATCCTTCATACAGGTGCTGCGCCTATAACCCGTGCAGAGCCCGCCACGCCTGAGGTTACGGAAGAGTCGCACAGGGTCGAACGACCTGAAGTAGCTCGGCGCTGTTTGACGCACCCTCTTCCTATCGATGCGGAGGCCGCAGAAGGTGCAGCGAAAGCCGTAGACCCTACCCTCCTTAACCAGGGGCTTTAGAACTGCGCCGCAGCGTGGACAGATGAACGCCACTGCTCCTCACCTCCTAAACTTTTTCAGGATCTCCAAAACCCTATTCCTAACCTCTTTATCGACCACCATCCGCGCCAGGAGCTCCCTCACACGTTCGTTCCGCAGGATCTTCATAACCGTTCTCCTGAAACCGCCTCCATGTACGAGATCCAGGATCAACCTCTTGGCATTGTCGATGTCCTCAGCATCGATATTATCGAGTACCTTGACGAGCTCCTGCGGATACATATAGAGAGACGCAACGGTGTATTCAGAGTTCCAGCAACCATCGAAATAAACCCTAGTTCCGTCAGGGTCCAGCAGAGCTCTGCAGCCATTGACCGAGTACAGAATCCTCCCCCTACTCCTTGACAGGTACAGGCGTCCAAGCCTCGGATCCATTGCACCTGTGCTTCGCCTCGCCTGAACCTGCCCGGTTCCCTCATTACCTCGCAGAAGCTCTATAGACCTCTTCATCTCATCTGCAATCCTCTGAAGCTCAGCTGCCACAGCATCCCTAATAGCCTCGAGATCCCCACTAAGCCTCAGTGTAGCCGCCAGCTTACTCAACCTGGTGCACAGCCTGCTCAGCTTCTCAACGACGTCGGTGCTCGGCTTCGACCTCATACTTATCGCCGATTATCCATACAGGCATCAGGGCTTATAAGCGCTTCGGCGCCGAACGTCTGCCGCACGCCGCACATTAAGTCGAGAAAGATGCCAGAGAGATGGGTTACAAGCGCTTATCCTCGAAGTGCATCTGCGACGGGTGCTAAACAGTTGGAGATTGGTGTGGCAACTACTGCTAAGAAGTCACGGCTTAAGAGCGAGGTCTTAGGCCCAGAAGGTGATATTAGCCGCAGTCCTGGGGAACGCCCAACGGCTCCCGAGAAGCAGGAGGCGTGGAGAAGCAGGGGATGGAGAAGAACTGAGACAGTGCCCAGAACCGCGGATGGAGCAGAGGCGGGGTAGAGGAGGGAGGAAGCCCTAGTAGGTCTCCCGGGTCAATCTTGAGAGGAGTATTCTCCCTGCTCTCTCCCGGGCTAGGTACCTCAGGATGTTTAGTGTCGTCGCTCTGAACACAGGATCCTCAACTAGCTTCTCTGCGAATGCGTAGTGATAAGCCTGGTTTTAGTCCTAGTGTATAGTATCTAGTGCTTCAGATCACTGACCTGATCACTGAGTATACTAGGTTAATGGAGGAGCTTGGAGAGATACTTAAAGCCTATGGGGCTTCCTCATCGAGGGAGCTACTCCGACTGATAGGGGGTGGGAAGGTATCCGAGCACCCAGCATATGAGGACTACCTAGAGGCATTGGAGTGCAGGAGGGTCTTAGAAGGAATCAAACGATTCATAGAAGAGCATTACAGTCGCATCGCATTGGGAAGACCCTTTACTATACGTAGAAGGCTCTGTGTAGTGTTGAAAGATGGTGGCTTCATAGATATTAAGGTATCCCAACCGCTACGAATACTCACTACATCGGTAGGGGAGGAGGAAAACCGGTACGGATTGGCACGGCACTGCATCACCGACGCCTAGCCAGCTATCCACGCCACATACACCTATGCAGGGGAAGTAACATCGTAGAGACAGCGTAACAGTGCTAGGCGATGAACCTGTAGATAGTGTAGTAGGCTTGGTGTATTGTTTCCTGTATTTGCCTTTATAGTTTGTGTATTTCTTCAAGGAATACTACCCCTAGTTCACGGAGTTCTTCTATTACGTTTCTCATCTCGGCCTCGATCTTCTTGAAGAGAGCCCTGCCCCCGATTCTCCTCGCTGAGGCTATAACGAAGCAGTCGGGTAGTGCTATTCTCAGTTTCTTCTTAAGCTCTCCTGCTAGTATTGATGTGGGTGTATCGATATCGATTACCCTTGCTTTAGCTGTGATCCATGTTATGAAGTTCTCTGCTTCTTCGTTAGGGTTCTCAATGTTTGCCGCCTTATAGATCTTCGTGGTGGTGTAGAGCGTTTCGGCAAGGGTAATAGTATTCACGTATAGCTCCAGTTCTCTACGCTTAGCCTTTGCAAAGATATCTTCAACGATACTCCTGTAGGGGGATCTCGCGATGATGTATTCTACTAGTACACTCGTATCAAGCACCAGCTTTTCCGGCAAGAGCATCTAGCCTCACATCCCACTCCTTCTTCTCCTCCCTAACAATCTCATACACCTTCTCAACATCAACATCCACTACCCTGGGCTTCAAAGGCTTCAATACAATCGATTCACCAACAACCTCAGCTACTACTTCATCACCCTCCTCAATACCGACCCGCTCCCTCAACGCCTTAGGCAGTATTAGCACACCCTTCCTACGAACCTTCACCACCATCTTCAGCAAAACAGTGCACCCACTACAAGATAGTGCAACCATACACTAATAAGTCTAACCGTAAAACCATAAGCACAACCCCTATATCAACCCAAGATAATAGTTCAACCCGTCTAGCCCAGCACAAGCCCTGTAAATCGGTGTTGAGTTCTGCGTGTTGGAGAGAGGTCATGCTCAAATTGCGCCAAACAGTGCTAAGCCTGTAGTTCTCCAACGATACAGATCCGAGGTCTATGAAGAGGCTGGCAGTGCCCCGTCGTATACGTTTCTTATCGAACAAGTTGAGGCTTTACTACTCGCCAGTAAGAACCTAAACGCGGAGCTGCTACTCACTCCCCCAGCTAGTCTTAACATGTCGTATATAGTGAAGCATAGCCCAGCCACTAAGAAGAAGCAGAGTGTGTAGAGAGCCACACACCCCAACAACCGCTTAGCGACCAGCCTCATCAGTAACGAGCTGCCCGCACCCCCATATTAAGTCTGCCGCGAAGAGCCTACCATAGCCCGAGCAAGGCAAACGGAATACGATCGTTCAGCACAGCTCCAGCACCCCAGAGCCTCACAAAGACATCCATCCAAGAATCTTTGAAGAGAGTTTGGGGTTATGCTGTGTGCTATGGCTTTATTCGAGGAGTAGCCACTGTAGCCACTATAGCCGTATACCTCACACTAAAACCACTAGGACAAAGCATAGCCACAACAATTCTAGCTCTAGCCACAGCCTACGCAGTACTACTAGTTCTAAAGATACTTAGAAAAGAAGAACTACAAACAATAACCAAAACAATACTCATAAAATCTAAACAATAACATACTGCGACACCCATCAGTTAAAAACCTATTATAACGTTATGAAGCCCATTGAGACTTTATTCTTCCTAGTGATTTCCATTCTCAAACATCTACATCAACACAATACATTGTTTATTAAGGATCCAAGTCTTAGAAGGAATAAGAATAATAAGGAATGAAATGGTTAAGCGGTATACTCTACGTTGGGTATTCGAAGTTTGTTTCTGCTTGTTTTAGTGGTGGGCATTTCTTGTCTTTTTCGCTTAGGATTACGCC
>Ga0180301_10003612_pt1 | contig 12080 bp, 8 predicted proteins | sample GuaBasSediGuay16_FD_121797 | JGI IMG/M metagenome (GOLD analysis project Ga0180301, IMG submission 121797) | Subseafloor sediment microbial communities from Guaymas Basin, Gulf of California, Mexico - Guay16, Core 4569-2, 12-15 cm | ecosystem: Environmental > Aquatic > Marine > Hydrothermal...
GGGTGATATTGCCGAGATAAATGTGAAATCTGCCACGTTCATCAGTTACATGAGATCCCTCCATAATCTCTTCTCTAATATCCCCCCATTCGTCCTCCCAGCGGATGTAAATAGTGACTGACATCGAAACGTTGCTTACTGGAATATCTGTTCTATATTCCTTTAAAGATAATGTCAACCATACTTCAACTGTTTCATTCTCTTCATAACCCTTAACCCCATATGATGTCATTAGGATAGAGAATAACGCCAAAAATAGCAATGATGGAATCATCAGGCGCTTGCTTTTCATCTCCTTCTTCTCCCTCCTAACTCCATGAGTTTCGTTTCGTACTCCTCTTTTAACTTTCTGTATATTTTGTATTCCACCAAGCCGTTGCTGTACATTTCCTCAAGCTTAGACAACATCCCTCTGTATCGCTTATACTCAAGAGGCCTTCTCAGTCTCTTCCGCTCTAATATCAATGATAAGATTGATAACGGTATGGATGCAAAGAATATTAGGATCCAAACACCGAGGTGAATGTTGCATTGTATTGTTCCACTATAATTGTCTGTTAAATCTATAATTATTCCGCCTGAATAGATGCCTTGAATGCATGAAACCTCATATTTACCAGAGGGCAATAAGAAGGATACCAGCCCATTCTCATCCGTTTCCGTATCCTTTAATATTTTCCTAGTCCATCTGCCGATCATCTTTTTCACAAGCACTCTTGAGTGGGGAAGAACTTTACCGGAGAAATCCACAACGCGGAGTGTAACCTCAAAAACCTTCGCCTTTATGTTTAAAGTTTTAGTTACACGAGTATCTATTACCCCCGAGAAAACCTCCGTATCTAACCAGTCAATGAAAATCGTATAGTTGTCAACATAAACATTATCGAATCGTATATTCCCCCCATTATCCGTGTAACCCCTCAAAAATATGTGTCCATCACTATCCTGAAGGAACACGGACGCGTTTGACAGCGGATACTCTATCGGCGTTGAGGAAACCACCTTGAGTTCTAGAAACGTTCTATCACATTTTATGACAATATGCTCCGACTTAGTGATATTTACGATTTTCTCACCGATTACCCTGCCGCTTTCAACTGTAATCTTGTAGGTTCCATTCCAAACCCTATCAAAGGTTACTGTACCATTCTCATCAGTTTTAGCTACTCTTGTAAGTAACCAGCTTTCGTTAGTGTTGGAATTCACGTTTGATGGCTGGCTGTAAAGAAGGACGGCGGTCCCAAATACGTAGTCACCTTCCTGGTCAATACATGTCACCCTTAATGTATAAGCCCATGTTCTAATGAGAATCAGTTTGGATGCATTAACATGAATCTCTTGGTAGCCGACTTTTTTACTATTGTTTCTCACTATAACTATGTAGGGTTTTTCCTCTAGCGTTACGCTTAAGCATCCGCTACTATTCGAAATGCCACTTAAGACTAGGGTGCCGTTTAAGTCGTAAATGAAGATGTTCAACCCTCCAAGGTAGGATTTTCCATCCCAATCGCTTATTAATAAGGTTACATCACATGATGCACTAGATTTAATCTTAGTTATCTGATTAGCGTTATTTGTTGCTAGAGCTATGGGTGCTAAAAGAAGGATCACCATCACACCGTTCAGGATTAAGGTTATTTTTTTATCCCTCATTCCTACTCTTCCTTTAAAAGTTCATTAGCCCTAAAAATCTTCAAATCTATTTCATCGATATAATTTCTGATCCTAGAGATTTCCCGTTCTATTTTCCTTAAAGAGCCGCGCAAAAGACCAATCTTTGTTTCATAAATTGATTGACCGAATTCTCCAACGACAAACCTAACCTCAACCTCTTTAATCTCATCTTTTATTTGGGAGGCTTTCATTTCCAAATCTACCATCTCAGCGACTTTATTTCGCCTTCTTGAAGTCCACTCGTTTGATAGGGCTTCCAATCTTCTTCGACAGATCTCCTTAGCCTCCTCGACCCCCTTCGACCTAATAGAGTTTATCCCGGATCTAATTATCAAGAGATAACGCTCAATAATTGATAATTCATCCTCAAATGTCAGTGAAGAGAGCGCTTCATCGATTTTACCTACTATTTCTTTCCATCTATTTAGTAGAATGTAAGGCTCATTAAGGTACATCCGTTCTACATGTTTCTCCTCTGAGGAAACGATGCCTAAACCTATCTTTTCTTTAGCCCATTCGATTTTGGCTCTAGCCCTGAGCACTTCCAGACGTTCTCTTATCTTAAATATCTCCTTTATGGATGAAGATAAGACGCTACCTAGCTCATTTAAAAGAAGACCATACACATTTTTCGAGATCTCACCTGATTCAAGCATTTTATTTAGCTCTTCCAACCTCAAGCTTGTATCCTTTATCTCACTAAGGTACGTCTGAAAAGACCTAATCTGACCATTCACTTCATTCTCTATTTGCCTAAGAGAGGAAGACCATATCGGCATTTCCTTTTCTTGAGGGGAGCGGTCAAAATTTTTTAAGCTTCCCTCTATGTAATCAGAAATTCTTTTTTGTCTCTTTGATTTTGATCTCTTGAAAAGGAAATCCAGCAATTTCCTACCAACCTAGATGCTTACTTCTTATCCCAGCAACCCTCTTAAGAGTTATAATTCACGTTTATAAATAAATTTTTTGTAAATATACCAAAAAATGATTAGCGGGTTAAGGCTTTCTTTTTAGCCTCCACTTTGTTCCCATAGGGGCATCCTTTATGAGGAAGTCTAGCTTTTTAAGCTTATCCCTTATTTCATTAGCTATTTTCCACTCTTTTCTCTTCCTCATCTTCTGTCTTAACTTCAGGATCAAATCCACCAGATTATTCACAAGAGCCATTTGATCTCTAACGCTTTTCTCTTTCTCGATCTCAACTTTGATTCCTAGCACATTTAAAAGGATGAATCCAATAATCCCTAAATGATTAAACGCGAATAAATATTTTTGTGATACAATAGAATGACTATAATTTTTTATCTATTTATTATTAGAGATGAAGTAGAGTAAATGTTTAAAGATTTTTAATTGATGAACCTTTTTATCAATTCTTGATGAATGGATCTTCCAGAGACATAAAAAGGGATAATCTTAATTAACTAGCTAAAATTCTTTTTCTTTTTTAAATTCTTTTGAAACTCAAGAAATTTTAACAGTTCTTCTCTAAGAATAGGGGAAATTCTTTTGAGAATGTCCTTACTTTCTCTTGACCAATGGGTTATTCTTTCAATTCTGGTATCAAACGGCTTAACGATAACTTCTAGTTCTTGGTCTTTCTCCGCACGTATCAATAACTGGAAATCAGAAAATCTTCCATCAGAAAATCTTAGGATTAAATTCCAAATATTTTTGTTCATTAATCTACTAAATGATAATCTTTCTAGGATGATCTCTTTATAGTAAACTCCATCATATTTTTTTACTAGGTCTTCTAGAAATAGATTGAATAGCCTCATATCCTTCTCTTGAAGTTTCATCGGCACTTCTAAAATAGCTTCACTTTCATTTTTAATTTTAAATAGATCACTTACTTTTTTAGTTATTATACCGCTTGGGACGGCTGTCCTAACAATTTTTCCAGATGGCACTACATACCCGATTAATGAGGAAAACAAGGAGATAAAGAACGATATTGTGAATGGAGAACTACTTATGAGATTTTCTTGAACTAAAGAGGGAAGCAATGAGCTTGTAATGTAAGCAACCGTATAGCCAACTATATAGCCAAAAATTCCTCCTATAATGCCTAAAACTATTCCCTCTATTATGAGAATTAATCTTATTCTGAGCGGGCTGGCGCCTAATGCGAAGAGTGTACGAATTTCGGAAGTTCTTTCAAAAATCGTGCCGAGAGCGTTCATAAAGAGAAGAAGGACTGTGACAGTTAGCGGGATTATGTAATTATACCAATTACCGAATAAAGTAAGGATTGCAAAACCAGAGTAGACTTGTGAAATAGAGCCCTTAGAGATAATTCGTATCAAGTATCTTTGTGTTAAAGACTCAGTTTCTGTTTCCCAGGAATCAAAACCTAATGAAAGAAATTCGTTAACTATATTGGTTACGTTATTTATATACTCATTTTTTAAGATGGATGAAATTCTGTATACCTCAATTTCCTGAATTGTAAAATCTTTTACTGAACCAATAATGAATGAATTGTTAACTATTTTCCCGGTTGTTGGATCATAAATTTTGAATAAGAATGTGTCGCCATCTATATCCTTTAAGTTTTCGACAGCTTTCTTCTCATCAAATATGGCTTTAACAGTAAATTTCTTGCTATTAAGAAGTATTTCAGAACTCTTTGTTAAATTATATTCTAACGCGATTTTTGAACCTACCAAAACCATATTTTGGTCCTTGAAACTTAACCATTCCGAACCTAAAACTTCAGATATGTTAAGGTATCTTTCCATGAACTCTGGATTAACCACCACAACATTGAAAGTATTAAAGTTGTTTATGGTGGAACCATCCAGTTTTGAAAGACGAACAGTTTTTATGCCATAAATGTTCACTGATTCAAACCAATCTTTCGAAAGAGATGAAACTTCAAAAGGTTGAAATGCTATATATCTTGTAATTGAAATTGGTACATCACTACTAAAGGACGCAGAAGAAGACTTCATGGTTACTATAAGTTGCTTATAGATCACTAATCCGTTATCTACTTTAGGTTTTAGATGAGGGATTGAACTAGAATAAACCAGATTCGCAGGAGCAATTGATAAGAAGCACATTGCTGACGCGGAGATCAATACAAGCGCAAATAACGTTAGTAATGTTCTCATTTTACGCCTTCTTAAGTTTTTTATGCTTACTCCAAAAGTTTGCGAGAATAAATCCTTTAAGTGCGTAAATGTAGATGCAACTACAACAGTTATTATGAGGAGTATTTGGATGCCCTGAAATAAGAAGGCAGTAAATGAGGGCATTAAAGTGAATGAAGGCGTTGAAAGTAGCCGCAGAATATGATGGAAACCCAATATAAAAAATCTGAAACCCTTATGAGTTAAGAGAAAAATAAAAAGAATCATCGAAAATAGGAAGACAAAAATGATGTTTGCTATAATTTTTTTCTCAGTAATGATTTGAGAAATAGAATAAGAGAAGAAGATTAGGATTACAAGTAAGGTCGGCGACCAGCCTAAGATGCTGGTATAAGTTTCAATTATAGCGGCATAAAGATTACGGTAAAACTTTTGACTCATATAAAGATTTTTCATCCCTTCATTATAACTTTGATTTTCAAAATTCTGCGCTGCTTGTTCATAATAGAGCGATAATTGGGCTACTTTATCGTAGAGGTCAGCGACATCAAAATCGTAGGTTTTTAGAGGTTGAAGCATTTCCTTTAAAACATTTATTTGTGAACGTGAGGTAGCTCTTACGAGAGATGGTGTAAGATCGATGAAAGTTTTTCCTTCATGAGAAATTGAAATGTTTATCTCTAACGGAGAGCCTATGTAAGATAGTATCATGCTTAGCACTACTGGTTTTCCAGCGGGCACAACTGCGACGTTGGTTTTCTTAAATTCAGCAAAATTGAGATAGAGAATATTGATTTTAAAGTATGGATCAAATCTCGGTATTTCATTAATTGGATTGAACATTCCTATAGGCCTGCCCTTGGCAAGAAAAATATTTAATTTTAGAAATATTGTTGAAGCATCACATTTTTCTTTTAGGAATGAAATATCATTTAGTGAGTATTCGGTAATGTTCATGGAGATTTTTTCAGGTTCGATGATGCTCCACTTGGCGTCAGCTATTAAATATTTTTCTTTGCCAACTATTTTCTCAAGTATCCATATTCCAGAGAAGGATATGTGGGAAACTTCCAGTTCAGAGGATAAGGAAAAGTCATTAGGGATGCCCGCAATTGCTGTTCCATTATCTCCCGAAATCATTGGAATCGAAAGTTTTTCACCAGTTTTTGATATTATAGTAAGTTGAAATCTTAGTCCCCTAATAGGCTCGTTAGAAAAATAATCGAAAATATTAACTTTCAAAAAGGATTTTGGGGAGGTGGAATATAATGTAGTGGAGGAATTAAGGGAAAAGAATGGAAAAAATAGAACTAATACAAGCATAAGTGTAAGAAAAACTTTTAAATAGTTAGTTGTCATTCATAATTTCACCTTGGCCTTTTTAATAACTTACATATTAAAGTACCAAAGTATAATATATAGAAATCGCAGTATTCAGAATTTTTCCTTCTAAGATATGATTTATGGATTCGTTCTTGATCTATAAGTAACTCTTTTCACAGAGAACGCACCTCCTTCGGTACAACCTCAATTTTCTCCAATTCTTTTTCTTACTTATTGTCTATGCTTTTTCAGGCTTACTTACTTTTTGTATATTTACATACAGTTTAATTTCGATGCTATCACTGGATTAGTTATACTTTGAAGAAAAATCATACTTGATTTTTAGAATTTAAAGAAGGGGATTAATTTTATACGACTTCAAAGGATCCTTTTAAACGAATGTCTTCTGATGAGCTACCAACCATTACCTCAAATGTTCCTGGTTCTATAATTAGATTCATGTTTGCATCATAGAAGGATAGTTCTTCTGGTCCTAGGGTGAAATTTATTGTCTTTTTTTCTCCCGGCTCGAGTGTGGTTCTCTTGAATCCCTTGAGTTCTTTAAGTGGTCTAGCTACTGTAGCAAAGACATCGCGAATATATAATTGAACAATTTCATCTCCTCTATATTTGCCTATATTTTTTACGTCCACCTCAATCTTCACTTTTCCATTGGGATCTATTTTTTCAGGTGTTATCCTTAGGTTACTGTATTCGAATTCTGTGTAGCTTAATCCGTAGCCGAATGGGAAGAGATATTGTGTTCCCCTTAAATCAACATAATCGTATACTCTGCCTGAGGGTTTCGGGTTATAGTAGAGGGGGAGTTGTCCAACTTTCTTGGGAAATGTAATGGGTAGCTTTCCGCCTGGATTATAATCGCCAAATAAGATGTCTGCTATCGCGTTTCCACCTTCTTCTCCCGGATACCATGCCTCAACCACCGCATCTACATCATCAATCCATTCAGTCATCGTAATGGCACTTCCATTTATGAGTACAACAACCGTGGGAATTTCTAAATCACACACTTCTTTAATGAGGTCTTCCTGTACACCAGGCAGATTAAGGTCGCATCGGTCTCTTTGCTCACCCTCTGTTTCTGGAACGGAATTCCCAACAAATAGTATGGCGACTTCAGAGTTTTTAGCTGCTTTGATAGCTTCTTTAAATCCTTCTCTTGAAGATCCAGTTAGGCTACAGCCCTCCGCGTAATAAACTTTTGTTGCTTCTGAAAGTTTATTTTTTATTCCCTCTAGTGGCGAAACCACTTTCACTCCGTATCCGCTATATCCTCCAAGCCTCATTACAGCTGCATTTGGTCCTAAAATTGCGATGGATTTCAAATCTTTGGTTAGAGGTAATACTTCATTATTCTTTAACAAAACTATGCTTTGTCTCGCCGCTTCTAAAGCTAGTCTTCTATGCTCTTCACAATCACATATTTTTTCAGCATATTCAGGATCAATAAATGGATCCTCAAATAGGCCTAGCCAGAACTTAGTCCTTAAAATACGCCGAACCGCTTCGTCAATTATCTTTTCAGAAAGCTTTCCATCTCTAACCAGATTTACTAGCTCTTCAAAGCAATCTGACTCTGGAAGCTCTATGTCTAATCCGGCTTCTAAAGCTTTCTTAGCTGCCTCAGCCTTACTCTCCGCAACTCTATGCTTAGTAAATATATCCAAAACACCCCAATAATCTGAAACAACAAAGCCTTTGAATCCCCATTCTTTTCTGAGGATATCTATTAGAAGCCATTTATTACAGGAGCATGGAATCCCATCAAGAGAGTTAAAGGCTGCCATGATTGATAGGGCCCCAGCTTTTTGAATAGCATTTTTAAAGGCTGGAAAATAGATCTCCCTCAGCATTCTCTCTGAAAAGTGTATTGCGTTGCTGTCTCTTCCTCCGTCGCCAACAAAGTTAGCAACAAAATGTTTGGGGGTGCATATAACTTTTTGGCTTTGAACTCCCCTAATGAACGCTACGGCCATGGCTGACGCCAAATACGGGTCTTCACCATAGGTTTCTTCGGTTCTTCCGCACCTTGGATCTCTAGCGATATTGATTGTTGGAGAGAGAATTTGATGAATTCCATGCGCTCGAGTCTCTTTTCCGATAGCCACTCCCACCCTCTCCACTAATTCTGGATTCCATGTACTAGCCAATGCTATAGACTGGGGAAATATTGTGCATCCCTTAGCCATACATCCATGTAAACCCTCATCATGAATTATCACGGGTATTTTAAGCCTCGTATTCTCAAGGATAAACTTTTGAATTTTATTGTGAAGCTCCGCAGCTTCTTTTGGAGGAAAATAACGTAAAATTATGCTTAACATGCCTATATTTTTCTCTCTTTCCATAAGATCTCTCCAGTATTTTCGAACGTGGTTGGATGTAACTGCTTCAGAAATTTCTTCTTCAGCAAAGAATAATGAAAAAATGAGATCTTCGAGTTTTCTTTTTTTATCTGGCGGAACAACTCTAAATAAATTAAAAAGCAGTTTCCATGGCATGAGCCACTTAGCTTTTAGTTGACCTATCTTTTCTTCTAGGGTCATTTGAGAAAGTAAGTTTTCAACTTTTTCTTCGATGGAAGAATTTGAGCAAGCTTTAATTTCCCTCATAGTTCCTCTCCAAGAATGTTTATGAGGGGGAGAGTCTATATAAGCCTTCCTTGATAATTTGGTAATTAATTTTTAGATGGACAAAAGAATTCATGGCGGAACAAGTAACTGCTATATTGAAAAATCCTGCAGGAAGCGCCATTAACTGTTAATTATGAGGTGTTTAAGTCAATGATAATGTTCATTTTGTTATCTTCTTTTCTTCCTTCAAGTTCTATAAGTTTTGTTTCATATTCCTTACTTCAGCGTTTCGAGTCTAGGTGGCATGTTTCGGTATCGAATAAGGCTTATCAATGAAATTTTTACTTCAGTAACTTAAAAGCATTAAAATTTTTTATTTCTCTTGAATAGGGGATCAAACAATTTCGTTAACCTAAAGAGAAGAATTTTTGAAAGGTCAGCAAATGTTCTTTGGAGAAAAATACATTATTACTTGCATGATGTTTATTTAAGTTTCCATTTAGTTCCTTTCGGCGTATCCTCTATGAGGAATCCTAGTTTTTGGAGTTTATCCCTTATTTCATCAGCCATTCTCCACTCTTTTCTTCTTCTCATTTCCTGTCTTATTTCAAGAATTAATTTCATCAGACCATTTATTAGAGCCATCTGATCTTCCGCATATTTTTTTTCTTTAACCTCAATTTCTATCCCCAGCACATTCAAGAGAGATTTTACAGTTTCATAAATTTCTCTCTTGGCGGATTTTTCTATTTCAACATTTTTGTCAGCATAAGCATTTATTGCTTTAACTATGTCAAAAATCGCCGCTATAGCTAGCGGTGTATTAAAGTCGTCATCCATCGCTTTCTCAAATCTCTGTTTTGCCCTTCTTATATTTAAAAGGAGATTTTTCTCTTCATCCCCTCCTTCAGTTTTCTCTTTGAGAGAAACAAATCTCTTTAGAGCACTTATGATTTTCATTAGATTTACTTTAGCAAGCCTGAGATTTTCCTTATTAAAGTCAAGTGGACTTCTATAATGAGCGGATATTAGGAAGAATCTTAAAACTTGAGGATCGTACATTTTTAGAGCATCTCTAACAGTAATGAAGTTTCCGAGAGATTTTGACATTTTTTGGCCTTCAATAGTAAGCCACTCATTATGAATCCAATATCTAGCAAATGTTTTTCCTGTAAGCGCTTCAGCCTGCGCTATTTCATTCTCGTGGTGTGGAAAGATTAAGTCTTTTCCCCCCATGTGGATATCAAATGTTTCACCAAGATACTTCATAGCCATTGTTGAGCATTCAATATGCCATCCGGGTCTACCCTTACCCCAGGGGCTATGCCATCCAGGCTCGCCTTCTTTTTGTGCTTTCCAAAGTGCGAAATCTGCTGGATTCTTCTTTTTCGGATTCACTTCAATTCTTGCGCCCATTTCTAATGCTTCAATCTTATTTCCAGATAGTTTTCCATAATCTTTAAATTTCATCACATTAAAGTATACGTCTCCGTTAGCTTGGTAAGCGTATCCTTTCTGGATTAATTTTTCAATCGCCTCTATTATTTCAGGTATGTGCTGCGTTGCTCTTGGGCTGACATCAGGCTTCTTCACATTCAGTGCAGCTATATCCTCGAAATATGCGTTACTGTATATTTCGCCGAGCTGTTGCAGACTTAAGCCGGTTTCTTGAGAGCGTCTTATCATTTTATCGTCTATATCGGTTATGTTGCTAACGAAAATAACTTTATAACCCTTGTATTCCAGGTATCTGCGTATGACATCTGCGACTACAAATGCTCTTGCATTTCCAATATGTATGAAATCGTATACTGTGGGACCGCAAACATATATCCGAACTTCTCCTTCACGTAAGGGTATAAATTCCTCCTTTCGCATACCCATGGTGTTAAAGATTTTCAGTCCCATAATTAATCATCTGCTGAATCTGTTAACTAGAGAAATAATTTTAGTTTTTGGCTTATATAAATAGCATCTTTGTCCTACTTAATTTTAATGCCTAGTTTATTCATAATTTTGATTGAGATCTCAAGAAGCTTCTCTCTACTTTTACTCCATGAAATAGCTATACATAAAATTATGGAGGCGATAAGAATTATAGTTGACATTATCATCTCCTCGACAACGGAAGCTAGCTCCATGAAAATTAGGCCTCCAACTACAGCTCCAATTGAGTATAAGGTGGTCTTTCCAATCATCTGGATAATCAATAGTTTCCATAATGGAAAACGTAATGATCCAGCTAAAAGAATTATTGGTGTATCAGGGAGCGGAGAAGCAGCAAATAGCAAAACAACTATAAGCCCGTATTTTTCAACCCATTTAGGCAAATCGTTAGTCTGTTTACCAGAGGCTAAAGCCTCTTTTATACCTAGCCCCCAATAATAGGCGGTTAATTCACCAAATGCTCCACCTAATCCAGATATTAACCCCAGAATTAATGGGTTATAGAATTCAGTTAATTTTAGAAGAGTTGGTATAAATAATCCTCTTGCAATAACTGTTAGATGACTAAAGAGAGCCGCTAGAAAAACCCCAATAAGCCCATAATTTCCTAGCGGACTAACATTTAGAAAATTTCCATATAAAATTAACAAAGATAAAAATGCTGTTATAACAGCGCTAAATAGAATTATCAGAGCCCTAAATGACTTTATTTTCATACCCTTTATGTTATCTCCTGTTCGTTTTAATTTCCTTCTTATTTAGGTTACATTTTAATATAAATAATTATTATTTTTGCTATCTCTCATGCATCATCAACGTTCTAAGTAATTTTATCAAAAGCCTTTTTATCATTTAAGAGTCAAATTTTATGATGTTCGTTATTATTGGAGAGAGAGGTAAATTATGACATCAAAAGAGCTTTTAGATTTGTTGAATGAGGCTATAGCTGGAGAGCTTCAAGTTTCTATTCAGTATCAGTATATGTGGCAACATGTACAATGGAAGGGAGTTGAAGGCTTTGCGGTGAAGGATGAGCTTAAATCCATTGCGATAACCGAGATGAAGCATGCTGAGGTAATCGCTGAGAGGCTGGTTTATCTTGGCGGTAAACCAACAACTAAGCCAGCACCCATATTTGTTGGAGAAAACCTTAAAGAGATGATATCTCAGGATGTAAAGGATGAAGAAAACGCTATAAGATTGTATAAAAAGATAATTGAAATTGCAGAAAAAGAGGGAGATGTAACAACAGCAAGACTATTCAGAAAGATCCTTGAAGATGAAGAAGGACATCATGATACGTTTACAAGTTTACTTGAAGAAATGTAGGTTGAATCTCTTTAATATCTCCCATTTTATATAATGAAATTTATATTTATATGACTTTTAATACTTATAATTTGTCAAATTCTCTTCATAAATCTTTTTAAATCAGCCTTAATAC
>Ga0180301_10003613_pt1 | contig 12080 bp, 14 predicted proteins | sample GuaBasSediGuay16_FD_121797 | JGI IMG/M metagenome (GOLD analysis project Ga0180301, IMG submission 121797) | Subseafloor sediment microbial communities from Guaymas Basin, Gulf of California, Mexico - Guay16, Core 4569-2, 12-15 cm | ecosystem: Environmental > Aquatic > Marine > Hydrothermal...
ACAATTACACGGCTTGGGTAGGTCTGTGGGATGACACAAACAAGGTGTATACTTTAGTGGTTACACCAAGTCAACCAATGGTTTTCCGAGAAGGTGTTAAGCTTACCCTTGAAGCTCCCACTCAACCCTTAGAAGACCCCACAACATCCAGCTACAAGGTTCACTCAGGTTATGGTCTTATTCTCATCGATAACATGGAAGCCTTTAAACGTAGTTTACGGGAGGTTTTGGCTAAACATCCATGAAGGAAAAAGTTTTAGTGGTTGAATATTTCACAGACATATCTCCTTTCTGTAGGGTTTGCTTTCCAGTCAAAACCACTCGAAGAAAGCGAGGTTTAGAAATAGCTCCCGGTCTCTATTTTTCATTTCGAGGCTCTAAAAACTCTGCAGGTGAAAGAAAGCCTTGCCTAAAAACAGTCCAACCCATCAAGTTTTCTACCAAGCTAGTTGAGGAAATTTTGGAGTCTTACCTTTCACTCCTTAAAGCTAAACGTGAAAAAATATCACGTAAACTCGGTGAACCTAGACTTATCGGTTGGAGGCTACTTGACACATGAAGAAAAAGGAAATTATTTTTCCTGTTGAAGTTGTAAGTAAAGAGCCAGAGGAATGGAGAAAGAAAGAGTCTGCTACGGTTTTCATTACAAGAAAGTATAGCACCCTGTTTTTTGTTAGTATGGTAAACAAGGTTCTTGAAAAGCATGGGTTCTGCATCATCAAAGCTAAGAATAGAAGCAACATCTATAAGTTGATGTGGCTTCTCACATATTTCCACTTTAGAATTGGTAAGGATGTTGAGGTTGAATCTTTTCGCTTGTGGATTGAACCCTGTAAAAATTTATTCTTGAGTGAAGGTAATCCTTTAAGAAGTGTCTTATCTGCCGAGCTTAAACTCCAAAAAACATCCTAAAATCCGTGTTTTTCTCGGGATTTTTCACCGTTACCCCTAGCCCCCCTATGCTAAAAATTTCGTCTTCCGAGTTTTTAACTGGTTTGCGTTAATTTTTCACCGTGAGGAATGTAGGTCTACATTCTTTTTTAACGTAAACCAGTTAAAAGCTTAGGTGAGCAAAAAAAAAACAAAAACAAAAAAATTTTTGTTTGATGCTGATAAGCCTGATAAAGGAGTGATTTAAAAATAAGTTTTACCTAAGAGTAAAGCGTAAAAAATTAAGTTTTATTTTCAGCAGCCGATAAAAAGAAAAACTTTTGTTTGTGAAAAATGTCAGCTACCCTAAGCTTGTAAAGAAAATTTTATACTAAATTAGTTTTTTAACGTTTAAATTGTGATGTTCCATGAAAACGGATAGGTTAGAATTTATTAGGAAAGTTTTGGATGACAAATTTCATAGGAAATGTTATTATTGTGAGCATGGAACCCTTATAGGTCTTGTAAGCGACAAGGTTAAATGCAAAATTTTTGGTAGAGAGTTTCCCTACGACCATGTTTGTGAAAACTGGAAGATTGACGAGGATTTTGTTAGAATGATAGCCTCTAAAACAAGTCTTTATGAGGAGGAAAAATCTAACCCTAAAAACGTTAAGGAAAAAATTAGGGTTGCTGTTGTTGGTGTTGGAAACTGTTGTTCCGCCCTAGTTCAGGGTGTTTTTTGTAGGGATGAGGATAAGATTCTTCCACATCCTGATATTGGAGGGTATGGGGTTAACGATATAGAGTTTGCTGCTGCTTTTGATGTTGATGAGAGGAAGGTTGGAAAGGATTTGGGTGAGGCGATTTTTAGTGAGCCAAACAATTTTATGAAGGTTTTTAATGTTCCACGTTTAAACATTCCTGTTTTTATGGGGCATGTTTTGGATGGTGCTGATGGAATTCTTGGAAACGCTATAAGGGTTGCAAAAGAAAAACCTGTTGATGTTGCAAAGGTTTTGGTTGAGAGGAAGGTTGATGTTGTTGTTAATTTTCTTCCAACAGGTGTTGTGGAGGCTTCAAGGTTTTATGCTAATGAGGCTTTAAAGGCTGGTTGTGCCTTTATAAATGCTACACCAACACCCATAGCCACAGATAAAGGTTTTGCTGAGGAATTTGAGAATGCTGGTTTACCTTTAATTGGTGATGATGTTATGAGTCAGATTGGTGGAACTGTTCTCCACAAAAACCTTTTAGAGTTTCTTAATCTTAGGGGGGTTAAACTGTTAAAAAGCTATCAGATTGATGTTGGTGGGGGGATGGAATCCTATAATACACTTGAACCTTCAAGAAGAAGCCTTAAAAGAAAAATTAAAACTGACACGATAAAACATTCTATACCCTACAAGGTTGAGGTTGTTGCTGGAACAACAGACTACGTAGACTTTATGAAAAACTCTAGAACAAGCTACTTCTGGATAAACGGAAAATACTTTTTAGGTATGCCTGTAACCATAGACCTTTACCTAAGAACCTTTGATGCACCAAACAGTACACCAATAATTTTAGATTCTATAAGGGCTGCTAAAATAGCCTTAGAAAGGAGGGTTGGAGGTCCGCTTGTAAGTGTTTGTGCTTATGGCTATAAGAATCCTCCTGTAAAAGTTTCAACCTATGAGGCTGAAAAATGGTTTATGGAGTTTGTTGAGGGGAAAAGAGAAAAATAACATTAAATTTTTTAATCCATATATGTTGGCTGGGTAATCTATTTTTTGATGGTTAGACTTAATGTTTTAAGTTTTGGTAGGGTTGAAAAAGATTTTTTAGAGAGGATTTTAGAGGTTGTTAGGGAGTGTTATAGCCGTTTTAAGGATTCTCAGCCAACCCTTGTAGACTTTTATGTTTTTGAGAAAACGGCAATAATGGAGGGTTTTATGGTTGAGGAGAAAGAAAAACTTGAGGTTTTAACATCCTCGTTTGAGGAGTCTTTTTTTGCAACCCATGATGCTTGGTATGGTATTCCAAGGATAATGGTTTGTGTTGAAAAAATGGAGAGGCTTCCATGGCTTTTGGTTGTAGGAGGGTTAAGACATGAGGTTGTACATACAATCCTCCACGGTTCACCAGAATACTACCTTATGGTTTTACCCAAACCTTTAAGAGAAATAAGGGAAGTCTACAACCTACCAGCCAAAACTGTTAACGATATTTTTTATCTCCTCTCTATAGCCGTAAAAGACTATGAGGTTGTTAGACTTCTTTATGGGGGTGGATATGTTGAAGACCAAGTTGCCTACTGTAAACATTATCTTAAACCAAGCCTAGAAGAAAAAATAGCATGGGAAATAGCCAAAACAAACCCTTTAGCCAAATCCCTCTTTTTAACCTCCATACTAAAAAGCTTATGTTGTGCAAAACCACTCCTAAACGACAAAAACCACGGTTTAGAAGTTAAAAAAGCTGTAGATGAAAACCTTTCCTACCTCCCAGAAAAACTAGCCTCCAAAGTTTTTGAGGTTTTAAGGGAGACGGAAAAGTTTGGTTTTGACACCCAAAAAAACATAGAGTTTTTTAGCCAAACTGTTACTGAAAAAATTTTAAAGCCTATCCTAAACAGTCAGATTTAGGCTTCAATAAAGCTAAAATGCTGATTTTGATAAAAAGGAATTTAAGGTGAAAAAGGTATGGGTGAAAAACCAAGGTTTGAACAGATTGTTTATGAGAGGGATGGGAAGGCTGTTTGGATAACCCTTAACAGACCTGAAAAACTTAACGCAATAACAAAAACCATGTGGAGGGAGATTGGTGAAGCTTTAGAGTTGGCTGAAAAAGATGAAAACGTTTATGCCATAGTTTTAACAGGTGCTGGAAACAGGGCTTTTAGTGCTGGTGATGATATTGGGGAGATGGCTTCAATCAAAAACGTGAAAGAAGCCTACAACCTATTCCTAAACCACATCTACCCCGTGGTTAAAAAAATTTTGGTTTGTAGTAAACCTGTTATTGCAGCTGTGAACGGTTTGGCTTATGGTGGGGATGTGAACTTGTTATGCTTTGTGATTTGGCTGTGGCAGCTGAAAACGTTAGGTTTGCTCAGCCTGAAGGTAGGCTTGGACTTTTCCCACCCATAGCCTCTGTTTTCGCCCCCCTTATGTTTGATAGGAAGGCGGTGGCAAAAATGGTTTTTACAGGTGAACCTATAGATGCTGAGGAAGCCCTAAAAATAGGTTTGGTTAATCAGGTTGTTCCAGCTGAAAAGTTAAGGGAGACTGTTAATGAGCTTGTTGAAAAAATTTCTACGATAGCACCAGTTTCAGCTAGGCTAATAAAAAAGGATGTTAATAGACTGCTTGTTAAACAGCTTGAAAGCTTTAAGGACTCCTTAGACAACATGGTGCTTGTTGCTTTTCAAACAGAGGATTTTGTTGAGGGTGTTAAGGCTTTTACGGATAAAAGAAAACCTGAATGGAAAGGAAGATAAGCCTCCCCCTAAAATTTTTTAGGCTAGGTTTGTTAAGCCAAGGGTTTTAGCATAGTTTAGGGCTTCTTTAAATTCGCTTGGTAAAAGTCTTCTTCTAAGCTCAGGGATTTCATGGGCTTTCCATTCAGGTCTATACTGGTCCATTATGTTTACTCTAACCCATTCTCCAAGGTTTTCAGCAATCCATTTTAGGATTGGTTTTACACAACATTCAACATGTTGGGGTAGGACAAGAATCCTTATTATTAGTTCACCATATTTTAGGGCGTAAAGATGGTTTGTTTTTGCTGTTTCAACATATTTTGGGGCTGAGGATATACGGATTGCACACTCGTTTTTCCCATATTTAAAGTCTAAAAGGTATACATCTGCAAAACCTACAAGAAGTTTTGCTGTTTCTAGGCTGTAGTAGGAGTTACTGTTCCAAACAACAGGAATGTTAACCTTAACCTCCCTAAAGGTTTCAAGCCAAATTTTAAGCCATGGGGTTGGGTCTCCACCAACAAGGTTTACGTTTCTACAACCATTTCTCCAAAGTTTTTCAACAATTTTGGCGAGTTCTTGAGGCTCATAGGTTTCACCCTCCTCATACCACTGAGAAATAGACCAGTTTTGACAGTGTAAACATCGCATTGTACATCCACACGTAAAAATTGTTCCTGAGGGGACAAGTTCAGGCTCCTCACCAACATGCTCAAAATATGTTGAAACAGCAATTTTGTTTCCACATTTACATGCTCCAAGTTCACCTTTCAACCTGTTCGCTCCACATCTTCTTACACAAAAATGGCAGTTTTCCATTATTCTTTTTGCTAACTCTATTTTTAGGTCAAGATAGGATTTTTCTGGTTGGGGGAGGCTTTCTAGGTTTAGGTTTTCCCCATCAACCTTTTTTTCAAACTCCACGTATTCTTCTGTTAGTTTTTCATGGATTTCCCAAAGTTTTTTTGTTGGGTCTTCCGGGTTAAAGTTTGCTGGAAGCTTTTTGGCTAACAAAAATTTTGCATATTTTTTGTTGGCTAAAATTTCAAAGTATCTTTTTAGGCTAAACCTACATTTTTCATCCTTTAAAACTTGGATTGCGTCAGGTCGAATAATTTCCCACATGGTTTAACCCTTAAACAAACTCTAAAAATTTAACCTTAATACTACCATAAATATGATGAAGATTAGCTATTAAGTTTCATAGGTTTGGAGGGAAGGTTTTTGCTTCTAATACTAGGTCCAGCCTCCTTAGAGTTGGGTGGAAAGGTTGCTAGGCTTCTTGGTTTACCTGTGGTTGAGGTTGAATCTAAAAGTTTTCCTGATGGTGAATGTTATGTTAGACTTACTAGGGATGTGAAGGGTGAGGATGTAGCCATTATCCAGTCAACCTATCCACCTCAAAACACCCATCTAATCCAGCTTTTTTTGATGGTTGATGCTGCTAAAAGTTTTGGTGCGAGGAGGGTTGTTGCTGTTATACCCTATTTTGCTTATGCAAGACAGGATAAGGTTTTTAGGTTTTATGAGTCTGTAAGCGTAGAAACTATTCTTAAGATTCTTGAAAGGCTTGGTGTTGAAACCCTTATAACCGTAAACATTCATGAGCCAAAAGTTTTTGAGAAAACAAGGATTAAGTGTGTAAACCTTTCAGCAACAAAACTTTTAGCAGAATATTTTGTTGGGATGGGTTTAACTAAGCCTATGGCTTTTGCACCTGACGCTAAGGCTGTAAAGATTGTTGAGGAGGTAAGGGAGATTCTTGGTGGTGAGGTTGGATGGTTTAAAAAGGAGAGGGATAGGGTTACAGGTGAAATAAAAATGGTTTCCGAGGAGAGGTTTAATGTTGAGGGTAGGGAGGTTATTCTTTTTGATGATATGATTAGTACTGGTGGGACAACAGCAACTGCTGTTAAGATGTTGAAGGAGATGGGTGCAAAAAAGGTTTTTTCGGCTTGTGTTCATGCTTTGCTTGTTAAAAATGCTTTAAACAGGATTCTTGAGGCTGGGGCTGAGGCTGTTGTTGCAACAGACACCATTCCAAGTAGTGTTAGCATGGTTTCAGTTTCATCTTTGATTGCTGAAAACCTTAAAAGACTTTTTTGAGCTAGGTTTAGGATGAAAAAAGTTTTTGTTTTTGTTTCTGGGGAGCATCCAACCCTCCCAAAAGCAGAAATCCACTCTATTCTTGAAGCTGAAAATGTTGGTTTTAGGGTTTTAGAATTAGCTCCAAGAATTTTAAGGGTTGAGGTTGAGGATGATGTGGAAAAGGTTTGTGGTTTTTTAGGTTTAAGGTCAGCCTACCTACATGTTTGTGGGGTTGAAATTTTTTCTTGTGAGGCTTTAGAGGAAAAGATTTTGGGAGAGGCTGAAAGGGTAGATTGGGATTTATGGGTTTCAGGTGGAAGTTTTGCTGTTCGTGTTGAAAGAATAGGTGAAAAAAAGGTTTTGCCTGATACACTTAAGCTTGAAAGAAAAATTGGAGGTATTATTTTAGAGAAAAAACCTAACCTAAAAGTTAACCTAGAAAAACCTGAAAAACTTTTTTTTGGGATAGCCTCAGACGGAAAATTTGTTTTTGGTTTGGTTATGCCAAACCTTCCCACGAAAAGTTTTTCAGCTAGAACACCTAGAAAAAAGCCTTTTTTCCATCCTTCCTCACTCCAACCAAAACTTGCAAGATGTATGGTTAACCTTTCAAGGGTTAATAGGAAAAAAACCCTTTTAGACCCTTTTTGTGGAACAGGGACAATCCTTATTGAGGCTGGACTTATGGGTATAGAGTCTATTGGTGTTGAGCTTAGAGAAAAAATGGTTAAGGGTGCAAAACTAAACCTAAACCATTATGGTGTTAAAAACGCTTATCTTGTTAGGGCTGACGCTTTAAAGCTTCCTTTAACCCATGTTAAACATGTGGCTACAGACCCACCCTACGGTAGGGCAGCCTCAACCCATGGTTTTCCAACAAAAAATGTTTTTGAGGGTTTTCTTGGATGTATGGGGGATGTTTTAGCTAGGGATGGAAAAATATGTTTAGCCTCACCAAAAAACGTTAATGTTTCTGGTTTAGCTGAAGCCTACGGGTTTAAGGTTAAAGAAAAACATCAAATCTATGTTCATAAAAGTTTAACAAGAGAAATTGTTGTGCTTGAAAAAAGATAATGTTTTAGGGTGAATTTTTTGTATATAGTTTTTCTTGGAACTGGTGGTGGAGTTCCAACACCTGAAAGAAGCCTTTCAAGCTTTGTTTTAAACTATGAGGGTGAACTTTTAATTTTTGATTGTGGTGAAGGAACCCAGCACCAAATGGTTAAAGCAAAAATAGGTTTTGGTAGGGAAACAAAAATTTTTATAACCCATCTCCACGGAGACCATGTGCTTGGACTACCAGGACTAATTCAAACCATGTCTCTGCTTGGAAGAACAAAAAAACTTGAGGTTTACGGTCCTAAAGGCTTAAAAGAGTTTCTTGAAGCCTCAAAAACCTACATCCAATTTAACCTAAGATTCCCCCTAGAAGTTAAAGAGGTTGGAGAAGGAACAGTTTGTAAAGAGAAAAAATATAGGGTTTTGGCTAGATGGGCTGAACATTCAATCCCAAACCTAGCCTACGCCTTTATCGAAAACAAAAAACCAGGAAAATTTCATCCGGAGAAGGCTTTAGAGCTTGGAGTTCCAAAAGGTCCCCTATGGTCTAAGCTTCAACACGGTAAAAGTGTTAGGCTTAAGGATGGTAGAATCATTAAACCAAACCAGATTGTTGAACCCCCAAAACCTGGAATAAAAATAGTTTATTCTGGAGACACAAAACCTTGTAAGGCTGTTTTAAAGCTTGCAAAAAACGCCGACCTACTCATCCACGAATGCACCTTTGACGACAGCCTAGCCGAAAAAGCTGAGGCTGAATGGCATAGCACACCCAAAGGTGTTGCTGAACTAGCCAAAAAAGCCTCAGTAAAAAGCCTAATCCTAACCCATATCAGCGCAAGATACAAAGAGCCAAACACCCTCCTAGAACAGGCTAAAAAAGTTTTTCCAAACGTTAAAATTGCTGAAGATCTGATGAGGGTGGAGTTATAGTTTTGACGGATGTTTAGCTAAATTCTCCTTTAATATATGCTTGGGTTTTTGGGTGTTTTGGTTTTTGGAAGATTTCTTTTACCGCTCCACTCTCTATAAGCTTACCCATGTAGAGAAAGATTACATAGTCGGCAACTCTTATTGCTTGATGAACATTATGGGTTACAATTATGATTGTGTAATCTTTTTTAAGTTTTAAGATTAGGTTCTCTATTCTTTTAGTTGAGACAGGATCTAGAGAGGATGTAGGTTCATCCATTAATAATATTTCAGGTTCTACAGCTAAAACTCTAGCGATGCATAGCCTTTGTTGCTGTCCACCTGAAAGTTTTAAAGCTGAATGTTTAAGTCTATCCTTTACCTCTTCCCACAAACCAACTGTTTTTAAGGCTTTTTCAACAATCATATCCAGTTTTTTCTTATCCTTTAAACCATAAATTTTTAAGCCATAAGCTACGTTATCATAGATACTCATAGGTAGCGGGTTCGGTTTTTGGAAAACCATTCCAACCTTTCTTCGGATACTGCTAACATCAAGATTTTTATCGTAGATGTCCGTTCCGTTAATGTATATTTTTCCAGTAACTTTTACCCCGTTAGTTAACTCAATCAACCTGTTAAAACACTTGAGTAGAGTTGTTTTTCCACAGCCAGAAGGACCCATAATAGCTGTAACCTGGTTTTTAGGGATTTCAACATTAACATTTTTTAATGCATGAACATTCCCATAATAAACATTTAAATTTTCAGTTTTTACTATTATTTCCTCCCAAGTTAAAGCTGATAAGCAGGGACTTAATTTTTCCATAAAATTTTCACCCCCTTAACATTTTACCATAATAATTTCGGAGAAAAATTGCTCCAAGAGTTAAAATTAAAAATAGCCCTAGCAAAACTACAGCTGTTCCATATGCTTTTTCAAATGCTGTTGTTGTATGGGCTGTTGTTGCTACGATGTAAAGATGAACTGGTAGGGTTCTAGCAGAGTCAAAAATTGAGGTTGGTAGGGAAGCTACGCTACCCATCCCAGCCGTAAATAGGACAACAGCTGTTTCACCAATAGCCTTACCAAAAGCTAAAAGTATCCCTGTACATATTCCGGGGAAAGCTGTTTTTAAAACTACGTTTTTGATTGTTTGCCATTTTCCAGCACCCAAAGCAAAACTCGCTTCCCTATAATGTTGAGGGATAGCCTTAATCGCCTCTTCCGAGGCTCTAATAGTCCATGGTAAGACCATGAAAGCTAAAGCTAAACCTCCAGCTAAAATTGAGAAGCCAAGCTTAAGGTAATGGACAAGGAAGATATAGCCAAATAAACCTATAATAATGGATGGAATTCCAGCTAGACATTCGACAAAAAATCTAATAGTTTTTGTTAACTGGTTATTTGGTGCATATTCAGCCAGATAGATTGCTGCTCCAACACCTAAAGGAATAGCAACTATTAAACATATGACAACAACATTGATTGTTCCAACAATCGCTGGGAAAATTCCCCCTTCAATTCCACCCATTCTTGGAAAACCAAGTAAAAATTCTGGGTTTATAGCAGAAATCCCGTTAACCACTAAATAGCCAAAGATGTAGAGCATAATTGCTACTGGTATGATTGCTGTTAAACCTAAAACTGTTCTCATAATTTTTTCTACTTGATTAGGCTTTAACAATCCAACCCCTCTTCAAAATTTTAACTGTTAGAAGGTTAAAAGTTGCAACAACAAAAAGTAGAACTACACCTATCGCAAACAATGCTTGAGTATGCTCTGAACCCCAAACAGCATACCTCATATCGATAACTATGGTTGAAGTTAAAACTCTTACAGGGTCAAGGATTGATTTAGGTATAAATGGAATGTTTGGGTTTCCGACAACCATTAATACAGCCATAGTTTCACCTAGAGCATTAGCTAAACCCAAAATAATTGATGCTAAGATACCAGAACTTGCTGTTGGTAGAAGAATCTTGGTTAAAGTTTGCCATTTAGTTGCACCTAAAGCTAAACTTGCTTCCTTAAATTCTTTGGGAACTGCTCTTAAAGCATCCTCAGAAATACTGATAATATGGGGTAAGGTCATAATAGCTAAAACAATTGAACCAGCCAAAATACATGAACCATAACCTCCAAAAGTATTCCTGATCCATGGAACAATAACTATAAGTCCAAAAAATCCTAAAACAACAGATGGAATTCCAACCAACATTTCACAAAAAGTTTTTATTAGGTTTCTGCACCATTCAGGTGCATATTCAGCCAAAAATATTGCTGTTCCAATCCCTATAGGTGTTGCAATCAACAACGCAAATGAACAAACATAAAGAGTACTTATTATCATTGGTAAAATCCCGAATTTTGGTTCTCCCTCAGTAGGGTTAGGATACCAAACTTTTCCAAGGAAAAAATCAAGATTATACTTTACAATTACGGGAAAACCTTCAATAAGTATAAATGTAAACATACAGAGAACAATAAAAATTGCAAATAGAGAACAAAAAAATAAGATGCGTTTAACAAGTTTTTCATCAACATTTTTAGCTACCCTACCTTTCGTAGAGTGGAATATATCCAAGCTCCTTAACCACCTTCTGACCTTCCTCACTAAGCCCAAACCCTATAAATGCTTCCTCAACCAAGTCAGGTTCACCATTGGTTAAAACATATAGAGTTCTAAATGCGGGATACTTACCCTTTAACAGGTTTTCTACTGTTGCTTCAACACCGTCAATTTTTGGAGTTTTAATTGATGGATCTAAAAATCCAAAGGATAAGTAGCCGATAGCCTGAGGGTCCTTTGAAACGGCAACTCTCATTTCAGGGTTTGATGGTCCAACTAATGCCCCACCAAAAATTTCTTTTTTAAATGGTTTTAAAAATCCTTTTTCAAAACAATGCCTTGTTCCAGAACCTTCCTCCCTAGTATATACATGAATTTTTTGGTCTAATCCACCAACTTCCTTCCAATTAGTTATTTCGCCAGCAAAAATTTTTGCAACCTGTTCTTTTGTAAGTTCAGTAATAGGATTAGTTGGATGAACAACAACAGCAACTCCATCCATACCAATAGGGAAAACTTTAAGATTTGGATATTTTTCAAATTCAGCTGGTTTAACATCCCTTGAACTCATACCAATATCTGCTTCACCAGTACCACAAGCTTTAATTCCAGGACCAGAACCAATAGCTACAACTGTAATTTTAACGTTTGGATATTTTTCCATGAAAACTCTAGCCCATTCTTCGCAGATTGGTGCGACTGTTGTTGAACCTGCAATTGTTAATTCTCTTGTTTGTTGGCTTGGGGTTGCTGTTTTTGCTAAAGCAAGATATCCTGCAAAACTCCAACCAACGATCATTAGAATAAAAAAGATTATTGTTATTAACCTTAATCTCTCCATTTTAACCTCGATATACTTAGAATTAGATAAACCTATATATTTTTCTAAATATTATATATAATAGATTTTTACTCTATAGAAAATCCTTATCCAAGAAACTCCCGAAGTTTTAGGTAGCTTTCGAAAGGTTTGCTTGTAGCTTCAACAATGATAAAACCGTTAAAACCGTTTTCTTTAAGTCTTCTAACAACGTTTTTCCAGTCTATGCTTCCCTCATCTAAGCCAAGATGAAAATCACCATCACCATTATTGTTGTGTAGATGAACATGTTTA
>Ga0180301_10003614_pt1 | contig 12079 bp, 6 predicted proteins | sample GuaBasSediGuay16_FD_121797 | JGI IMG/M metagenome (GOLD analysis project Ga0180301, IMG submission 121797) | Subseafloor sediment microbial communities from Guaymas Basin, Gulf of California, Mexico - Guay16, Core 4569-2, 12-15 cm | ecosystem: Environmental > Aquatic > Marine > Hydrothermal...
GGATAATCTAACTTATATTATAAGAATATCTTCCGTCCGTTTCAATCAAAATAACTTGACAATCGCCTCCGCGATAAATATATTCTCGCCGAAAGCGATGTTTAACCGATTCGAGGAGGTCGGACGGTGGCTCGAAAATTCTCGGCCGCCTTTATCCTTAAAAAGTAGCCCACGGCGCGAATAACGCCCCGTGGTGAAACATCGCTATGCCCGGTTCGCGCCGGGTAGTTTTATATCCGAAAACCTATACCCCACAATGGGGTTGGGAACGAACATCGAACAACGAACCACGAGGTTAATTATGCCCTTTCAAGACATAGAAAAAAAATGGCAGAAACGCTGGCGCGACGCCGGTCTGTTCGACACGCCGGAAAATCCCGGCGAGGACAAATTCTATCTGCTGGAGATGTTCGCTTATCCCAGCGGGGACGTTCATATAGGGCATTTCCGCAACTACTCGATAGGCGACGTCGTCTGGCGGTATCTCCGGATGTGTGGGAAAAAACTGCTTCACCCGTTCGGCTGGGACTCGTTCGGACTGCCCGCCGAGCAAGCGGCGATACAGAGGAATATCCACCCCCATGAATGGACGGAGGGCAATATCGCCACAGGCCGAGAAACCCTGCGGGCGATGGGCGTCTCCTACGACTGGGGCCGTGAGGTCGTAACCAGCCGCCCGGACTACTACAAATGGACGCAGTGGATTTTCCTGCAGCTCTTTAAGAAGGGCCTTGCGTATCAGAAAGAAGCCGCGGTCAACTGGTGCCCGAAATGCAACAGTGTGCTGGCGAACGAGCAGGTTATCGGCGGTTGCTGCTGGCGGCATAAAAACACCCCGGTCGAGCGCAGGACTCTCAAGCAGTGGTTTTTCAAGATAACCGATTACGCCCAGCGCTTACTGGACGATATCGACAAACTCGATGAATGGCCAGAGCCGGTCAAAAGTATGCAGCGTAATTGGATAGGCCGCTCCGAGGGCGCGAATATCGATTTCGTTGTGGCCGAGACCGGCGACCCGCTGCCGGTTTTCACCACGCGACCGGACACCGTTTTCGGCGTTACATTTATGGCTATCGCGCCGGAAGCCGAACTGTTGCGCAAGTTAGTCGAGGTCTGCCCTAACCGTGAGGCGGTCGAGGATTATATCGCTAAAGCTGTTATGAAAACCGAGATAGAACGCGTCGCCGACGGCTGCGAGAAGGACGGCGTCGATACCGGATTGCATGTTATCAACCCGTATAACGAGGAGCGAGTGCCGCTTTATGTTGCGGATTATGTCCTCGCCGGTTACGGCTCCGGCGCCGTTATGGCTGTCCCGGCGCACGACCAGCGCGATTTCGAGTTCGCGCGGAGGTATAATATCGAAATCCGTGTCGTGATAAACCCGCCCGGTCGGGTGTTACAAAATTGTGACATGACCGAAGCCTATGTAGAGCCGGGAGTTATGACAAATTCCGGCCAGTTCGACGGGATGGATTCGGTGAAAGCAATAAAGGCGATTACCGATTTCGGTGCGGAAAAGGGATATACCGCAAAGACAGTCCAGTTCAAACTCCGCGACTGGTTAATCAGCCGCCAGCGATACTGGGGTGCACCGATACCTGTTATAAATTGCAGACAGTGCGGGATAGTTCCCGTTCCAGAAAAAGATTTACCGGTAGAATTGCCGTTCGTTAAGGATTTTCTGCCGAAAGGGCGCAGCCCGCTTGCCGACGTGCCGGAGTATATCGATACAACCTGTCCGAAATGTGGCGGCCCCGCTAAGCGTGACCCGGACACGATGGACACATTCGTATGTAGCGCCTGGTATTTCCTGCGCTATCTCGATGCGAAAAACGAAACCGAACCGTTCTCGAAATCCGAGGCTAAAAAGTGGCTTCCAGTAGATTTGTATATCGGCGGGAGAGAGCACGCTACAGGACATCTGCTGTATTTCCGGTTTATCACGAAAGTGCTTTATGACCTCGGCTATCTGCCCGTCGAGGAGCCTGCAACCAGGCTCTTTAATCAAGGTATGGTCTGCGATGAAAACGGCGAGGTGATGTCGAAATCGAAGGGGAATGTAATTAGCCCGGTCGACATTATGTCGGAACACGGCGTGGATGTTTCCCGGACGGCGATGCTGTTTTTCGCGCCTCCCGACCACGAAATATCGTGGTCCAGGGACGGTATTCGAGGTGCGGAGCGCTTTTTATCGAGGGTCGAGAGACTTGTAGGAGCGACGCTACGTGTCCCCAATTCGGAAAGGCAAACACAGGGGCCTGTCTATATGGAAGGACTATCCGAACGCGACGCGCAATTGTATTGTGAGCTAAACCGCACCGTTAAAGCGGTTACAGAGGATATCGAGTCGATGGAATACAACACAGCAATCGCGCGAATGATGGAATTTCTGAATGTGGTTACGCCGGAGGATATGGCTAAATCCACAATAGCTTTTCAGATTGCCGATACGTTAACGCTGCTTTTAGTGCCGTTTGCGCCGCATCTCGCCGAGGAACTGAACGAGCGCCTTGGGTATGAACCATTCGTTGTCGACCGGCCCTGGCCGGAATACGACAAATCCGTAATAGTATACGATTTGGTAGAGATAGGTGTGCAGGTCAACGGTAAGGTTCGCGGGACAATCAAAATCGCGCCGGACGCCATCGAGAAAACGGCAATCGAAGAAGCCAAAAAGCAGGATAATATCCGCAAGCACCTCGAGGGCAAGGAAATAACAAAAATAATTTACGTTCCCGGAAGAATATTAAATCTCATTGTCCGATAATAGGTTACAGCTGTTACCACAAAAATCCCCTTTTAAAAGGGATTTTTTTTATGTGCATTTCCTGAAAAAATAATTATAATATTAATAGAGATAATATATTGAACTATCTTGAGTTCGCCATTGTCGTTTTAACTATCGCTTTAGCTGATTGTTCGCAACGGCGATACGAAGGTGGTTATTATTGCTTTGCCGGAAACCGGACCCCACCCAGATATGTGAAATTTGGGTTACGAGCGGCGAAAAGGCTACGATTCGGCATATTCGAGATGCTAAAAATTAAAAAGACATTTACAAAATAGGTAGCGAATGTCATTTCGGGGAGTAGAACGAAGAGAAATCTCCAGAGCGACAATGAGTTATGATTTCTCGCTACCGCTCGAAATGACAGGATTCTCTATTTTGCAGGGTTCGTAAAATTAAAACCTAAAATCGTAAAAATCGTCAAAAAGAGTTGAAAGATAATAAATTTTGATTATATTTATCAAAATGGAGAAATATTATCTTGAGATTATAAGAGGTAAGTAGAGAGGATAACCTATGGCTCTTCTTCTTGGAGAAATGCTAATCCGCGCCGGAAGGATTACGGAAGAACAGCTAAAAAAGGCTCTCGAGGTTCAGAAGGAGTCCGGTGGGAAGCTCGGCGAGGTTCTTCTCGAACTCGGCTATATCGAGGACGAGAACGTTATAAATGAATTTGTTGCAAAACAGCTTAATGTCGGTTCGATTAAACTGGCGGACCTCGAACTGGACCCCGAAGTCGTCTCTCTGATACCGGTTGATATCGCGCGGAAATTCACTGTAATCGCGACTATCAAAGTCGGGAAACTGCTTTTCGTGGCAACCGAAGACCCGTCGAACCTCTTTGTCCTCGACACGCTCAAGTTCGTAACCAACCACGATATACAACCGGTAATGACCTCGAAAAGCGCTATTCAGGATGCTATAGAAAGGTATTACGGCACCGACGAGGAGACTGTCGACGATATTCTGGAGGATATGGCCACCGCGGAGGATTTGAATATTGTAGATGAGGAGGAAGAAGAGATTTCCGATATGGAGTTGCAGGAAGCCGTTTTAGAAAAGCCTCTCGTCAAATTGGTTAACTCGATAATTATGAACGCTATCCGCCGCAAAGCTTCGGATATTCATATCGAGACCTATGAAAAACGGACTCGACTACGTTATCGCATCGACGGCGACCTTGTGGAACAAGCCCCGCTTCCTTACAACCTGCGTCACGCCGTTGTCAGCCGTATTAAAATTATGGCGAAACTAAATATTTCGGAACGCAGGGTCCCGCAGGATGGAAGAATCAAGATACACACCCAGGGGCGCGCGATAGATTTTCGTGTTTCTATTTTGCCCTGTATTTTCGGCGAGAAGGTCGTTATGCGTCTTCTGGACCCTGAGAACCTTATGCTTGATATCAGCAAACTCGGTTTCCCGAAACGTGCTCTCAAGGAGTTCAATAAGGCTATCCATCTGCCTTTCGGGATGGTTCTGGTTACAGGCCCTACCGGCTCAGGAAAGACGACGACACTCTATTCGGCCTTGAGCCAGTTGAATACCCCGGACACTAATATTATGACCGCCGAGGACCCTGTAGAATACAACATCAAAGGCTTAAATCAGGTTCATATGCACGCGGAAATAGGTTTAACCTTTGCCGAGGCCTTGCGCGGTTTTTTACGGCAGGACCCCGATGTAATCCTCGTGGGTGAGATACGTGACGGCGAAACGGCATCGATAGCTATCAAAGCGGCTCTAACGGGGCACCTTGTGTTCAGTACACTACATACGAACGATGCCCCCAGCGCTGTTACCCGACTTGTAGATATGGGAGTGCCGCCCTTTTTAGTCGCCGGTGCGGTAAAGCTGATTATGGCTCAAAGACTTGTGCGCAAAATATGTCCCAATTGCAAAGTCGAGATGAAACCGGAACCGGAATATCTCGAGATAATCGGTATGAGTTCCGAGGACGCCGAGAAGATTACTTTTTATAAGGGGGAAGGTTGTCCTATGTGCAACGGGTCGGGGTATAAAGGCCGTATCGCGTGTTTCGAGATTATGCCGATTTCGAGAGAACTCAAAAAGATGATTCTCGCTGGTGCCGCCAGTCTCGAACTTACGGAACAGGCGGCAAAAGAGGGGATGCGGACGTTAAGACAGGAAGCTATTCGATATATGATAGACGGTATAACCACTATCGAGCAGGTTATTACAGAAACTGCGTCGCATTAATATTCAAGAGGACAAAAATGGCTCTTCGTTTGGGCGAAATGTTGATTCAAGCCGGTAAGATTACCGAGAAACAACTCGAGAAGGCTCTCGAAATCCAGGGCGAAACCGGAGCGAAACTCGGGGAGGTCCTTCTAGACCTCGGGTATATCAGCGACGAGAACGTTATCAACGAGTTTGTCGCAAAACAACTGAATGTCGGCACAATTAAGCTTAAGGACCTAGACCTGAGCCCGGAAATCGTCGAATTAATACCGGAGGATATTGCCCGCAAATTCAACGTAATAGCTACTATCAAGGTAGGTAAACTGCTTTTTGTAGCAACCGAAGACCCCGGGAATATCCTTGTTATGGATACCCTTAAATTCGTTACGAATCATAATATTCAACCGGTTATGGCCTCGAAAACGGCGATAGCCGAGACTATCGACAAATATTACGGCGCCGATGAGGAATCTATCGGCGATATAATCGAGACTCTGGACTCGGAAGACGATATCGATATTATCGAGGAAGAGGAAGACGATTTTATGGAGGGGGAATTGTTGCAGGCTGTCCAGAAAAGGCCGCTCGTAAAGCTCGTGAACGGTATCATTATGGACGCTATTCACATGAAGGCCTCAGACGTTCATATCGAAACCTACGAGGATTTTACCAGGGTTCGTTACCGGATAGATGGCAATTTAATAGAGAAGTCCACGCTTCCTTTCAGGTTACGCCACGCGATAGTGAGCCGTATTAAGATAATGGCCAAACTCAATATATCAGAGCGGCGTTTGCCTCAGAGCGGTCGTATTAAGGTTTATATTCAAGACAATCCGATAGACATTCGTGTTTCGGTTATGCCGACTATCTTCGGCGAGAAAATCGGTATGCGTCTTCTGGACCCGCGTTCTCTTATGCTGGATATAACCAAACTTGGATTCCCTCAACGTGGTTTGAAGGAATTTAATAAGGCGATTCATATGCCTTTCGGGATGATTTTGGTTACTGGTCCGACCGGTTCCGGCAAGACTACGACGCTTTACTCGGCGTTGTCCCAGCTAAATACGCCCAAGAAGAACCTTATGACCGTAGAGGACCCGGTGGAGTTCAATATAGACGGCATCAATCAGGTTCATACGAAAGCCGAAATCGGGTTGACATTCGCAGCGGCCCTCAGGAGTTTCCTTCGTCAGGACCCCGATATCATTCTGGTCGGGGAGATACGGGACGGGGAGACGGCGTCGATAGCGATTAAATCGGCGTTAACGGGACACCTTGTTTTTAGCACGCTCCACACAAACGACGCGCCCAGCACCGTTACACGTCTTATAGATATGGGTATTCCGCCGTTTTTAGTCGCCAGTTCCGTAAAACTCATCGTTTCACAGGTGCTACTGCGTAAGATTTGTCCGCAGTGTAAAACGAAGGTCGAACCGAACCAGGATTTCCTCGATGCTATCGGGATGACTCCGGAGGATGCCGAAAAGGTTACTTTTTATGAGGGAGCCGGATGTTCTTTATGTCATGGAACCGGGTATAAAGGGCGAACCGCGTGTTTCGAGGTTATGCCTATTACTGCTAAGTTAGAGAGAATGATAGTTAATGGCGCTACCAATCTGGAGATAGGCGAACAGGCGGCGAAAGAAGGTTTGCGGACGTTAAGACAGGAGGCTATCAGATATATGGTCGAGGGGATAACGACCTTGGAACAGGTCGTTATGGAAACGTCGTCGCAATAACATAACCGGCAAGTTCCGGCTTAATTACAAGGGAGTTTTTAATGGCAGATGAGCAATCCCCACAGAGAACTGTAGATGAATTAGGGACTATCGAACAGGTTACGGGAAAGAGTCCGCCGAAAGCCAATAGAGACGAATTCTCGATGCGTGCGCTTCTCGAAGAGATGATACGAAGGGGGGCTTCGGATTTACATATCACGGTTGGTGCGCCGCCTATTCTGCGTATAGACGGCAGACTCCATCGCATAGCCGGGGAAGCTATAACCGAAGAAACGTCCAAGCGATTAGCTTATTCTATTATGGCCGAGAAACAGAAACAGAAATTCGAGGAACAATGGGAAGCGGACCTTTCATTCGGAATATCGGGTCTTTCGAGGTTCAGGTGTAATGTTTTTCTTCAACGCGGAGCGGTCGCCCTTGCAGTGCGAGCTATTCCGTTCAAGATAAAGTCGTTCGATGAACTCGGTTTGCCGCCCACGGTTGCCAAGTTCGCGAACTACCCTCGGGGTTTAGTTCTCGTGTGTGGCCCGACCGGGTCCGGTAAATCGACTACTTTAGCCTCGGTTATCGACAAGATTAACCGGGAGCGTTATCAGCATATTCTCACAGTAGAAGACCCTATCGAGTTTGTGCACGAACACAAGAATTGTATTATTAACCAGCGCGAGGTTCATAGCGATACCCAATCGTTCGCGAATGCTTTGAAATATGCGCTTCGGGAGGACCCCGACGTTGTTTTAATCGGCGAGATGCGCGATTTGGTGACTATGCAATCCGCTCTGACTATTTCGGAGACGGGGCACCTCGCGTTCGCCACGTTACATACTAATTCGGCGGCGGAGACGATAAACCGTATTATCGACGCATTCCCGACAAGTCAGCAGACACAGGTTCGAGTGCAGCTTTCTTTCGTTTTGCAGGCGGTTCTGGTTCAGACATTGATGCCGAAGATAGGCGGTGGGAGAATCGTTTGTGTCGAGTTGATGATTGCCACACCCGCTATTCGCGCACAGATTCGTGATGACAAAATTCACCAGATATACAGTAGCATTCAGGCCGGCGGCAAATACGGTATGATTACGATGAATGCCGCTCTGGCGGAACGATATTTAAACGGGCAGATTACTTTAGAAGACGCTATGGCGCGTAGCCCCGACCCGCAGGAGCTTCACGACCTTATAAGTCGGAGGGGCGCAAGAACGAGTATGAACAGGTAAAGCGAGGGGAATATGCCGCAATTTAAATACGAGGGAAGAACGTCCACCGGGACGACAATCGAGGGTGTTCTCGAGGCGAAGACGGCCGATGAAGTAACCGCGTTATTACGTCGGCAGAGAATTGTTGTAACCAAGGTAAAGAAGAAACCTAAGTCGATGGATATAGTCATCGGCTCGGGCGTTAAAAACGTAGAGATTTCGCGTTTTACCCGGCAGTTCGCGGTTATGATTGAGGCTGGATTGCCTCTTGTCCAATGTCTCGATATTCTCGCCGAACAAACGCCCAATAAAATATTCTCGAAAGCGATAGCCAAGGTGCGGGATACCGTGTCTTCAGGTTCGACATTGGCCTCGGCGTTGGGTAAACATAAAAAGATATTCAACGAACTTTACGTAAATATGGTCGAGGCCGGAGAGATGGGCGGTGCGCTGGAGACTATTCTCAGGCGCCTTGCCGATTATCGCGAAAAAGCGGACAAGCTTGTGCGGAAGGTTAAGGGCGCTATGGTTTATCCCACTATGGTTTCGGTAGTTGCTGTCGCCGCGACATGGGGTATGTTAACCTTTATCGTGCCTGTGTTTGCCGGTATGTTCGAGGGGTTGGGTGCGGAGTTGCCTGGACCGACCAAGATAGTTCTCGCCGTTTCCGGTTTTCTGAAATCACATATTTTGCAGATGGTTATCGCTGTGATTGTTCTGGTCGTTGTCTACGTTATCCTTAACAAGAAGAAAACGACCAAATTCTATATCGACGCGATTAAACTACATATGCCGATTATCGGGAACCTTCTAAGAAAGACCGCTGTATCGAGGTTTTGTCGCACGTTGAGCACTTTGCTTCAGAGCGGAGTTAATCTTATCGATGCGCTGAATATCACAGCGAAGACGGCCGGTAATCTCGTATTGACCAAAGCTATCCATAACGCAATGATAGCTATTTCGGAGGGTGAGACGATAACATCCCCACTCGCGGAAACGAAGGTTTTCCCTCCGATGGTTATACAGATGATAGGAGTCGGCGAGAAAACGGGTAATATGGACGAGATGCTCGCTAAGATTGCCGATTTCTACGATGAAGAGGTGGATGCCGCCGTAGCGGCTTTAACGAGTATGATAGAGCCTCTGGTTATTGTGTTTATGGGAGGAGTCATCGGTGCGATTCTAATCGCTATGTATCTGCCGATGTTCGATATTATCGGCCAGATAAAGGGTTAACCTTAGGCTCGTAAAACCAGAAATTTCGCCCGGGGCGATACAGGATAGTTCCCCGGGCTTTTTTAAGAAGATAACCGAATATGACCGACACCAGTAAAACGCGGGCGATAAATACTGACCGTGAAAAGCGACGGTTGGATATCGACGCCGACCTGGGCACTAAAATCAGGTGGCTTCTTGTTGCCCGTCTCGGGATGTTCGTGCTGATTACTGGAGCTGTCGTCTTTTTATTTTCGACGCGAGGCTTTCTTTTTAAGCTCCTTTTCGGTTACGGTATCATCACTCTCGGGTATTTCATCTCGCTCGCGTGGTGGCAGAAGACCCGCAAAGAGGTCAGTTTTAAGTTCCTTTGCGCTATCCAGTTGCTTTTCGAGCTTATTGTCGAGGCCGGGATTGTGCATTATTCGGGTGGTGCCGGCTCTCCTTTCACTATTCTGTTCGGCCTTTCTATAGTGTCCTCCGCGTTTGTGTTCGAGCTTGCAGGGACGCTGATTACGGCGAGCGGAGCGGCAGTATTATATGTTACCATTGTATATCTCGAATTTAGAGGAATTATCGAAGTTTCAGCCCGATTCCCTATGGTCGAGTTGCTTTACGAGGACAGCGAATTACTTTTTTTCACCGCTTATGTATATGTATGTTTCCTTTATCTTATAGCGTTTTTGATTGGGTATCTTTCGGGACGCCTTCGCGCGAGAATAGGGGAATTGCGAGAAACCGGCGAGACTCTTCAACGCGTTCGGATGGACACCGACGATATTTTAATACATATGCGCAGCGGTCTTATCACGCTCGACCCCGAGGGGAGAATCGTTTACTTTAATAAGGTCGCCGGCGACCTGCTTGGAATCGACCCCGACGACGCCGCAGGCAAATTTTTGAGTGATATACTTCCCAAAAGCGCCAAATCGTTTAATTCGAAATTATCGGAACTTCTAGCTCTGGGCGGTCAACGAATAAGAACGGGAGAATTTTCTTTGCACGCGGAACCGGGTGAAGAGCCGCGAATTATGCTTCTCGCGTGCAGTTTTCTAACAAGCCCCGACGGCAGTCTTCGAGGAATTATCGCTCTTTTCGAAGATATTACAGAGCAAAAGCGCAGGGAGGAATATCTTAAGGAAGTAGAGAAAATGGCTGCTATCGGCGAGCTTTCCGCCAATCTCGCTCACGAGATACGAAATCCTCTGGCGGCCATTCGGGCGTCCGTAGAAACCCTATCGGGAGATGAAAAACCGGACGAGACTGACAACCGCCGGCTGATGAAACTGGTTATTAAGGAAACCGACCGTTTGACCCGCGTTCTCGACGAGTTCCTGGTTTTCGCGCGATTAAAAGAACTTCCGACCGACCATGTTACCTACAATCGAATAAACCTTGTTGAGATGATAGCCGAGGTTCTCAAGATGCTTGACAGCCATCCGGTATTCTCCGGCGATATCGAAATCGTGAATGAACTTCCGGACGAACTCTGGGCTTTTGGACGCGAGGACCAACTCAGAGATGTATTCTACAACCTGCTGATTAACGCGGGCGAAGCAACCCACGACAGCGGCGGGACAATAACCATAACGAAGGCTCCGGAGCGCGAGGGTTTTTATGCCGGGCGACGGCTTGTAGGAATCAACATCATCGATACGGGTGCCGGTATCCCGGAGGATTCTCTATCGCGTATATTCAACCCGTTCTATAGCACAAAACCGCGCGGAACCGGCCTCGGTCTGGCAATCGCTTACGGGATTGTCAACAGGCACAGGGGTATAATCGAGGCCGAAAACTGCGAGGATGGAGGCGCTAAATTTACAGTATATCTATTGAAGGCGCCAGAGCCGGAAGAGGGACATTAAATAATTTCGAGATTGCTGAAAAACGAACACATTCCCGGTGAAATTATAATTTTTCAGGAAACTTCTCTAATTTCTAAAAATGCTTGCGTATCGGGATAAAAATACCTATAATAAAATAACAAGAAAGCTAATCAGGATTATATGGCGCTAAGGCTATAGATTTGTATTACAGGTTTGGAAAGATTACCCGAAACACCGGGGGAATTAGCGCCATTCGACCGCATCCCACGGGTGTGGTTTTTTCGCGCAAAACTATGGAGGAAAATATGCGCCGCAGAACGATTTTATCTATCGTCGCTGTTATAATCCCTTTCGCGGTATTCGGTTTTTATATTCCGCATCGAGGATATTATCGGCCGTCTTTCGCGCTCGGTCAGGCTTTGTTCAATCCCACCGACGAGGTTGCGCTTACTCAGCTCCACGAATTAGCCGACGCTGAAAACGCGACTATCCATAAAGTTACGCGGCGACTCGAAATCTATATGGTATCGTGGGAACCATCGATAGACCGCGAGGCCTATGAAACAGCGGCAAGAACCGGCGATATTGCCACTGTAAAAACGCTTCAAGAACAGGGAGAATTGGAGGTTCACAGGATGGTCGAGCTTATTAAAAACTCGGGTTTAGTGATATGGGCTCAACCCAATAGCTATCGATACATAGCTTATACGCCGAACGACCCGTATTTCCCCGACGATGGCGACCACACACCGTCCAGCGGCCCAGACCAATTCGACAAAGCGATGATACATTGCCCCGAAGCGTGGGACATTCAAAAAGGGAGCGAGAGTATCATACTGGCTATTCTCGACAGCGGAGTCGATGTCGACCACCCGGACCTGACGGCTAATATTTGGGTAAATCCGGGCGAGGATGCCGACGGCGACGGCGAGGTCGGCGATTGGGACGATGTCAATGGCCTGGACAACGATGGCAACGGTTATATCGACGACCTTTACGGTTACGATTTTGTCGGCGGGGTTACTGGAGAGGAGATGACTCCGCCGGACCAGGAGGACTGGAATCCCGATATTCATTACTACGGCGACGACGGCTGGGGCGAACCGGACC
>Ga0180301_10003615_pt1 | contig 12075 bp, 6 predicted proteins | sample GuaBasSediGuay16_FD_121797 | JGI IMG/M metagenome (GOLD analysis project Ga0180301, IMG submission 121797) | Subseafloor sediment microbial communities from Guaymas Basin, Gulf of California, Mexico - Guay16, Core 4569-2, 12-15 cm | ecosystem: Environmental > Aquatic > Marine > Hydrothermal...
CATAATAGCGGTAATATCTATGTATATAGAGGATTAAACTAGTATAATCATCTTTAGGTCTAATTAATTTATGTGTAATGATTAAAGTAATAGATTATCGAATAATTTTTAACGTCGCATCTCTATTTGCGTTTCATATTTATTCTATCCCAACATTAGCATGTTATTTAACTTCTAAACATTTTTATTATCACTAATTACAGAGTTTAATTAGGAAGCATAATTAAGTCCTATATAAATTAACATCTACTTACTAATCTTACGCCTTAACACCGAAAGTCTTTTAAATAAGCCCGCATAGATTATTAAATGAATGGTGAGCTCAATGAGAAGAAATTCATTAATGGCCATACTTCTCGCAATATTAGTAATACTACCCGTAGTTAGTCTAAGTGGAATTGTAAGTGCATTCGTATCAGGAGGGAATAGCGTACCTGGTGACACTGATTTCATAGTGGTCTATGGAACTGCTTACAAAGATAGATACGATCCATGGCAATATACATATAAGATCTACAGATGGGCTGGTGAAACTCCAGAGGAAGCATTAGAAGAAGCTAAGATCAAACTCATACAAGATGGTAAGTTCGGTACCTTAAGACTAGGATTCACAGAGTATGGAGAGATGATAGTAGTCAATGACACCATAAGAGCTGGCTTAGCTTATGGAACTGCTGACGATGAATTTGATACTACCGAAAGCTTAGCTTGTACTAATGTTGATCCTAAAGAAATGTTCAGTGGTTGGGTGCTATTCATTAGATATGTAAGAAACATAGGACCTGCAAACATTACCAAAACCAATGTAAGAGAAGTACTAGCATGGGCTGTTAGTGGTGATTGGGTAACTGCTGGTGCAGGTAGAGGTGTACTAGCTAAGTGGGCTGAAGATACAGATGGCAAACCAATTTATTGGTCATATGATTACGCAGTACAAGAAGGCAGATTAGAACCTCATGGAATTAAGGTACTCTATGAGAGTGCTAGACTAGTCGTATTTAGAATCAATGTATCAGTATATGATAACATAGATCTTAATGGAGATGACATACCAGATCAAACAGATCCAGTAGCTGATGTAGTATTTACAGTAATATTCAATAAGGTCAAGAAATATGCAATAATACTAAAGGACATTAAGATAAAGCTCAACCCACAACAAGTACAAACAATTGAAGCATTTGCATTCTCAAACAGAGAGAAGCTAGACATCGCTGGAGCTATTAACAGTAAACTAAACTCATATGTACACTACTACCATAACTTCGCTGAATCAGTATATCAATATCCAATACTACACTGGAACAAAACAGATGTACTCGTAGCCTATAATGATGCTGATCCAGATCAATTTAAGCCCACAGATCCACAATATGTTGTATTCAAGTTCTTCTGGCCAAACGCTACTGAATATACAGTATACAATCCAAATGAGATGTCGCCAAGCCCAACAGGACTAACACCAGAGGATTCAAAGGATGGTGTATTAGAACCAGAAACTGCAGTTTCGGACATACCATATCCACCGGGTGAACCAAGCGTACCATTCGTAATAGTTCAATGGTACTTCAGAAGAGGTGTTGATCCTAAGATTAACGCCTTACTAGATGCCCTAAGAGATGGAAGTAGTGTACGCGATCCCACAAAGCCTGATGTACCTGTACCGATATCACAGCAAGTAAGGTTTGTAGAAGTAATCGGTATGACAAGTAAATACTGCTCATGCTCATACGAACTAGGTAAATGCCCATTAGTATGTGAAGAAACAATATCACCCGAAATGGCTAATAAGATTAACTGGGAGGAACAAGAAGCTCTAAAACTAGTTAAGGATACTTGGGATGCAAATGATAATATAACAGCACCTGGTGACTTTAACTCGCCAGGTATTGAAGTATTATACTTCTGGGATGAAGTATTCGAGCCACTAGATCTAAACGATGTAGATCAACACACATTTAAGTGGATATCACTAGGATTCTATGCACCACCAGAAGATACTGCTGGTTCAGCAGCACTAACAGGACCACACTTCTTCCCAATATCACAACCAATGATAATTATGGATCGTTATGATCCAAGAACAAGAAGAAGCATGCCATATGCACTATACACCTACGATGGATTCGTAAACGATACTGTAGATGGATTCTACAGAGTCATCGGATTAATGGACTTCGTATTTGGAGTATATGACGATGTGCAAGCACAGCCAAAGCAGCCAATAGCTGGTGGATTCTCAGCTGATTGGATAGTTGATGTGAATGAGACTCATCACTGGGTATGTAGATACTTCTACCCATCAATTAACCAGTTATATGAGAGATTAGTATGGTGTGACTTAGTAGGTAAAGTACAAGGAACAATATATGAACAGAAAGTATTTAGATATCCAAACACTAACTATAGTGTAACTGGCTTAATCAACGTTGCTGGTCCAAAGGCTAATCAAGTAACTAGATACTTCAACGACTTCGCATTCGCTATAGTAAGAGAAGGAACAGATCCATATGCATTAATTGACGGAGGAACAGTAACTGGTACAGCACCAACAAGCAACCCAGATCTACCAAGCTTAGACATATTCCCATTAACAACATGGAACGTAGGTCTAGTAACTGGAGTAGGACCAGATCACTTCATAGTAACAATAACTAGAGATATCAACGGTACATTAGGTTACAACGTATGGGGCTGGAATGCAAGAGATAGCTTCTGGGGTGCAATCTGGGCATCATACTTCCTAGGACACTTCGGTGGATGGCTACCAGAAGGTGTAGTAGCACTAATAGTGCACATAACATACACAAGTGACTACAGAGAACCAGAAAGCTTCGAAATAATATATGCATTAGGAACAATAACAGAGTTCAAACTAGCATACGAATTCGCATTTGGCAAAGGTAAAGGACTACCACCACTACCACCATCACCACCACTACCAGATCTAGACGAAATTAACGCCGTTAATGAAGATACATATGATTGGAGAACTGTTGGATTAAAGACTTACATTAAGTACTTCGAGACTGATGGCGGAGAGATAGTTAGAAAGGTAATCATCGGCTACCCATGGTGGGGAGAGAAGTTAACAACAACTGACTTAACAGAGATACACTGCGATCCCTAACAAATACTAATATATCAATATTTTTACAAAATAACTAAAACAAATTACTTTTTAATTAATTCCCACACTGTGTATTTTGATGCTTCTTCAGGGTAGTAGAGTAGTGGTATTTCTGTTTTGTGTTTAATCATATAATCAATCATTGTTCTAGAAATTGCATTAGATATTGTTAAATTCTCAACAAATAAGTAATAAATCAATCTATCTAAAGCAAAATCATTTAGATCTGGGTTCACAGCACCCTTCCAACCAATATAGATAGAAGCACCTCTATCAACAAATGCTCTAGCCATACTATCACTAACCATACTATAACAACTAAAAACCATAACAATAGAATTTCTAAAATTACCATATGTCCTCACAAAATCAGTTGTAATTGCAAAAACCTCCTTCTCAGGATTAACATAAGGTCTACCAATAGCAACAAAACCCCTAGACTGCTCATCAACATACTTATTAGGATCAAAAACTTCATTACTAAACAAACCAACAAGAACTTCACCACCCTCAGCATAAAAACCACCATGAATCCTAAAAATAAGAACATCATAACCTCTACTCAAAATATCTCTATAACAATCAATAGTTAAATTATCACCGGAGACTACAGTAACATTAAAACCGTAAATCTCCAGATGATGCTTAGTCAAAGAAATCAAACTCTCATTAGGAAATTCATCAGATAAACCATCAACAATTATTGCCCATAGTTCTTCTCTATGATGGCTGGAAATTTCTTTCATTTTAATTACTATAGAGTATAGTGCTATAGAGATGATAATTATTATAATCAAGATTAAGACCAATACCTTCTTATCCATTGTCACACCTGTGATTAAATAAGTGTCTAAGAATTATTAAAAATCTCTAAATCACATTAACAGTAAAACTAAAGAAGAGACTCTAATATACTAAGGAATCTGAGTGGTATATCCTAGTAATCGAGTGAGAGTATGTTTAATCATGTGATAGTGCTAGGTCTTGATGGACTAACATATGAGATACTTTTGAAATTTATAGGCAGAGGTATACTCCCCGGCTTCAATAAACTCTTAGAGAATGGAGTAATGATTAAGCTAAGAAGTATTATTCCTCCCCTATCACCCCCTGCCTGGGTTTCCATATTTACAGGTGTTGATCCTAGTAAACATTCAATATTAGGATTTGTTAAGGTGCAGAAAGTAAATAATGGTTTCAGACTTAGACCCATATCTTCAAAAGATATTAAAGCAAAAAGAATATGGGATTTACTTTCCCTCTTAGGAAAGCGTAATGTAGTTTTTCAAGCGCCTTTTGAATACCCAGTACATAAGATTAATGGTATCTTATCAAGTGGCCTTGGTACTCCTTCTCTAGAAGCTTATTCAGTCTACCCTTCAGAGTATCTTACTAGATTTTTACACATAGCTCCTCATTATGATGTAAGTTATGGGGAAGAACTAATTAAGGAAGACTGGAGGAAATTCCTAGCAAAATTCTTGACAACTGTTAATTCAGAGATAAAAATAGCAAATTACCTATTTAACAATGAAAAATGGGATTCATATTTTGCAGTATTCCGAGGAATAGATATAATGCAACATTTCTTCTATAATGATGAAGAAATACTAAGTTATATCTACAAGCTTTACGATAAGTTTATACTTGAAGTATTCAAAAATATGCCTTCAGAAAGTTTATTAATTATATGCTCTGATCACGGCTTCTCTAATCTTGATACATTATTTTATGTAAATGGTTGGCTAAAAGAAATAGGTCTTCTAAGTATAAAATCAGAGAGTAAAATAAGATTACCTATTTATATACCTACAACATATACTAAATATCAATTACCTAGAGCAATTTATAGATTACTTTATACAACATTCAAAAAGCTCAAAAAGAAACCACAACTCTTAGACCTTAGTGCCAAATTAATGAAAACATTAAATATAGATGTAGATATCAAAGGTTCAATTAGTTACTTATGGAATATCGACTGGAATAATACCAAAGCATATTTCAGTATAGCAACCCAAGGAATACATATTATAGCAGATTCCAAAGAAGAATATGAAGATATAAGATTAACAATTAAAAAAGAAATATTGAAAGTTCGAACATCTGACGGAAGACCAGTCATTAAAAAAGTATTTTTCAAAGAAGAGATATATTCCAATCCAGATAACTATTTAGTACCCGATATATTGCTATTGAAAAACGAGGGATTTAGACTTGTATGGGATATACCCCCTTCTAAAGAAGACTATTTTATTCCATCACTTTTTGAAAAAGGGGAGCATTGTGAGCTAAATGGTGTGTTAATTCTTGCTTCAAAGAAAAGACAAATAGATTTTACTATTAATGAGGCATCAGTTATCGACATCACACCTACAATTCTTGGTGCTTATGGTATATCTAGACCTAAATATATGGATGGAATCTCTCTCATAGAGGATGGAGAAACAAGATATATAAGACTATTTGACCTACTAGGATCAGAATTTGTTTAAGCTATATGAAGGCGCTTTACAAGTTCAAAACTCTATTTATAGGGAAGTAATCAGGATTTATTAGAAGGCTATAATGCAGAACAGCCAATTAAACTGGGATCAACTATGACTAAGAAAAATAAGAGGAAATTAATAATATTCATAACTATTGATAATCTAAGAAAGGATTTCGAAAATATAATAATTAGAGCATTGCCTAGATCTTGGGGTATGTATAGGTTTAAAAATTTCTTCTCTGTAGGACCGTATACATGGTCTTCATTTCCTGCAATATTTACTTCTACTTATACCTATATTATGAAGTACAATCCCTTTAAAGGTATAGTAAATAGAGTATCCTTTGTCGAAATACTAAGAAAGAACAAATTTATAACCATAGGAATGAATGATTCCAATCCCTTTTTAACTAGGGAAACTGGATATTCAAAGGGATTCGATTATTTTGCAGAAAGGATAAAATCAAGATACAGTGAAACAAGATACTTAAGATATATTGAATATCTCATGAGTTTATTTAAAAAAGAATATAGTGGTGAAACCAAATGTATAAAAACACCTCTCAGCTACCTACTACTAGCAGTTCCAACAAGTCTATCCATAGTATTTAATGATTTTATTAGCAATCATAGGTCATTATTCATAGATTCTTGCAATTTAATTAGGAATGCCTTAGAAAAGCTAGCTAAGTATACGAGAATATATAGTAGAAATGTATTCTTATGGTTACATTTTATGGATCTTCACTTTCCATACTCAGTTTATGTAAGAGAACTTCATGGATTACACTCATTAATTGACTTAACAATAGAATACCTTAGCATAATTTATGGTATAAATACTAGTGAGAAGAATTTAAAATATCTTAAGGATATGAAAATAAGATACTATGAATCTTCTGCATGTTATGTATCGAAATGTTTAAACATATTTTTTAAACTTATTCAAGAATCCATAGAAAAGTTATTTGATATAGTAAATGTTGTTATAACAAGTGATCATGGAGAAGAATTTCTAGAACATGGAGCAATAGGTCATCAAGGTTTTAAATATCTTAATATAAGAATTCCTCATCTTTATAATGAACTTCTTCATGTACCATTTATCATTTCAGGTACGTGTATTCAAGGATTTAAGGAAGTAGAGATGTTAAGCTCACATTATGATATAGCTCCAACATTATTAAGAATAGCTGATATTTTTGACCCTATTGAAAAATTATTTATTGGAAGAGAAATTCTTCTATTGGACAATGATAGACTTGAGCCAAATCCAAAGTATCTTAACAATGTTTATTATATTTTTTCAGAATCAGATGGAGCAATCATAAAACATATTGCTGGTCTATCAACATATGGAGTTGCAACTTCAATAATTGGGAATAGATATAAATTTATAACTCATCCATATACTGGTGAAGAACTCTATGATTTAAAGAATGATCCACAAGAAAAACAAAATCTAGTAGAAAGTTTGCCTAGTATTGTAAGGGAGTTCAAGAAAATATATCTTGAACTTAAGAAAAGAAAGTATAAATTAGAAATCAGATATAAGTTGCATTTCAAAATAAAAAAGCATTATCTACATAATTCACCTAGGGTGATTGAAAATTCGTAAAGAAGTTACTAATGAAATTATAATGTTTTCATTGGGAGGATTATTAGGAGCTCTTACATGTATTTTAGCCTTTAGAAACTTTCTATTTTCTAGCGGATTAGTTATTTACGGAGATTTCTACTGGGAGTATAGCGAAAAAATTTATCCAGGGTTCTATGCTTGGAATGATATATACGAAGTCCCTAATATAATAAATCAGCTAATTGTCAGATCATTTTATTATCTATTCCCTCCAGAGACAGCTCAAAGATTGCTTATAATAAGTATTTTCATTATTATGGGGGCTTCTTCATTCTTCTCTACATATAAATTGTTAAGTAATAAAAAGATTACTACAAAACGAAGCATAATTGTTTCAAGCATTATCGCCTCAGAATTTTTCATGTTAAACCCTATCACTGCCATAAGGCTCTCGCATGTATTCTTACTATGGTATTATAGTTTCCTTCCACTTCTGTTCTACTTCACATATGATACGTTTACTAAACTAAATAGTCTAAAATTACCTACTATAATCAGAAGGTGTATTCTTATATCATTATTGTTATTTGCAATGTCACCTTCAATAAGAGTTCCCTTTTACATTTCTTTATTTCTTTTCACGATTATAATGTGTGTACATAAACCATACTTCATGTACTTAAAAAGAATGCTTGTAGCTGTGATCATAGTTTTTGCATTCTTTTTCCTATTTTCCTCTATATGGTTACTACCTATGAGCATAAGTAGTAAATTAGGTCCTGTACATTATGAAGTTACTGAAGAAGTATTAAGACTTCTGAGTAGAAATGCTAATTTGTTCAATGTATTTACATTATCGTCCTTTTGGGGTGTACAACAATTCAATTCTGTATTTAATATATACTTCATTGATAAGCTTCAATGGAGATTCATACTAGCACTAATTGCAATCTATGCGTTCTCATCAATTTTGCTATCTAGAAAGAAAGCTATAGTAATATTAGCTTTCTATGCCTTAATAATGATTTTCTTAGCCAAAGGCATTAATCCTCCATTCGGTGATTTCTATGAGTTATTAGTGTTGTATACGCCATTTAATATTGGTTGGCAATTTAGAGGACCAAACAAATGGAACTTGCTTATTGCTTTCTCATACGCAATGTTAATTGGATTCACAACATATGATATTCTAATAAGGTTAAATGGTTACAAAAAACATATTAAAAGAATCCTTTCAATATTTATAGCAATGAGTATAGTACTTCTTTATTCGATTGCTAATTATCCTTTCTTAACAGGTGATTTAAATGGAAATTTCACACCAATGATTATACCTGAAGATTTTTGGAAGCTTGACTCATTTTTGCAGAGCGATAAGTCTTACTATAGAGTGATATTTTACCCATATGAACCCTCTTGGGGGTCTCCTAAACCCACAATTGATGTTCCAGGTCCTAGTGTTGTTAATATCTACCTATATACGTATCTTAAATTCATTATTGAAGGGATACGCACTAATAAGACTTTTAATGCTGGAAAGCTTCTTTCTCCTCTAAATATTAAATATTTTATAATCAATAAAGAGGAAGCTCTAAATTCCATGGATAAGGATTCCTTCAATAAATTTATCAATTGCTTAAACATGCAGAGAGACCTCAAGTTTGTTAATACTTTCGGAAAATATCTTGTTTTTAAAAATACAAATAAAATCAGTCATTTATATATTGCAGATCTTGGTATAGGACTAATAGGTTTCGATGCTCTATATATGTTATCGAACTCAGACTTAATCAACCTTTCAAATTCTTGGATTTTACCTCTAGACTATAATGCTGAACTTTCAAGAAAATTACTAAACAATATTGATATAATAATTAACCCTTCACTCTTTGATTTCGTATTCCTACTGGCTAACAATAAGATAGTTATTGGTCCTGCAAAATATGTTAGCCATTATAATCCTCAAAAATATTGGTCTAAAACAAGTTCTTGGGAAAAGCTTCATGCTGAGTGGCATAAATACTTAGAGAAATTAGGATATAACAACTGGGATCTCGATTATGGGTATGGAATAGTATTTACTCAAGCAAAATATCATCTAGTAAATATCATACCTGCTGAAACTGATCTAATACTCTCATGGGATTTTTCATCGATAAAAGAATTCAATGCATGGAAAGAAATTAATCCTATAAAACAATTTAATGCGATTCAAAGGCTTCTTCGAATCAATAACATATTAAGAGTAGAACTCTATAATAGTACTAAAGGATGGAAAATAATAAAATCTCCATTGATAAATGTAAGCAGAAATACTAAAGGACTTTTATTTAGAATAAAAATTAGAGGCATCAATGCTCATAAAGTACACATCAAAGTACTTGAATATGATAATCGGAGAAATATTATAAGCATTGAAAGGATGGTAGCGGTAGGAGATGGCATTTTCGATTGGAAGGAGGTATCTTTTCCTTATATAATTAAGAACAGTAGTACAAATTATATTCAAATTCAAATATGGCATGGTAGTAAAACTGATAAACCATTACCAAATATAATAGAATTAGACTATGTAAAAGTATATGATGTGACTAAATACTTAAGATATAACTCTCTTGAAATTACTTTCAATACCAATGAGAATGGATATTACATAGTTTTAATTAGATTATTTAAGAATATCAATGGAGGACTTCTTAATATACTTATAGACGATCATTTATTTTCAATAGACACTAAATCTGATATAAATAAATTTGTATGGATTAATCTTGGAGAAATATACCTAAATAAGTCTTTACATAAAATCCGAATTGAAAATGTGCAAGGTCTTAACGCCATAAATGTAATTGCTATTATCCCGCAATGTGAGTTTAATAATATTTTAGATAGAATTCCCAGTATTTTACAAAATAAGACTATAGTTTATACTTTCGATATTAACGATCAATACATTGATTATAGTTCAGGAAGTACTCTCAGATCTATGCAAGAGAATCGCTTCATTACCTTAACTTATTATAATAAACTTTTGCAATACTCCATAGATATTATTAAACCAGGATACTATCTCCTCGTTATTAGAGGTATAGGCCCTCTAAATATAATAATTAATGAGAGCACTTGCTATAGGGTCTATCTCAAAGATTTAAATAATTACCTTTATATAGGTCCCATATACTTCAATAAGGGTACCTATAAATTAAGATTATCACAAACCTATCGGTCTAATACTTCTCGAGAAATCATACCATGTAAAATTCTTTATGAAGAAATAGGTACTAATATCACTGAAGAAAACGTTCTTTCTAAGTCTGCATATCATCAAACTAATTTATTAAAATCTCTATGGATATATTCTATTGACTATGACAATTCTAAGTCCTTGGATGAAATTCTAAATCAAACCATGAAGCATCAAGAATATAGGTCTTACACAATAAACTTTAAAAGAGAAAGTCCAGTTCTCTGGAAAGTTCAGATAAAAACATCTCAACCATTTATGCTTGTACTTGCAGAGAGTTATGATTCCCTCTGGGAAGCTAAAGTTTACAAGAATGGAGAATTGATTGGCACAATGAAACCTATCCCTGTGTATGGTATTATTAATGGCTTCTGGATTAACGCTACAGGGCATTTAGAAATAATTATAAGCTATAAATCCCAAGAATGGATTATGTTAGGGCTAATAATATCTATTATCTCTATTTCAAGTGCTATCATATTCTTATTAAAAGATTATCTCAGCAGAGTATTTTCCTCATTTCGAAAGACTTGACAAAATATATTTAATGCTAAACTATTACTAATTACGATGTGAAAACAAAACTAAGGAAATATCAGTCATTATATTGAATAAAACTTATATAAATAGGATTTAGATTAAAGAAATTGATATTTAGTTAATTTCTAAAATAATCTAGAAGTTTATTAGATTAGAGGCGAGCTCTCTTGAGAGATATGGATAGAAAGGTTATTAATTATTGGTCCTTGAAGGTTAAAGAGTACTGGGGAAGGAGACTTCTTTACGATACCAGGAGACTTATAGTATTTACCTTGAACATCTTGGTAGAGAAAAAACCACATACAATTTTAGATGTTGGATGTGGTCCTGGTATTTTTACATATATTCTATCTCTATTTAAATATTCCTATATCGTCTCCACAGACGTAGCTGTTTTAATGACCAAGGAGGCGAAAAAGAGAGTAAATAGTATTAATGTAGAATTCATTGTTGCGGATGCTCAACATATGCCTTTGCGTAGTTCAAGTATTGACTATGTAATTGCTTATAGAGTTCTTGAATATTTATTAAATTTAGTGAAAGGTCTAATGGAGATAGAAAGAGTCTTGAAACCTGGTGGTATCGCTTCAGTTCAATTACCTAGTAAATCTGGATTTATGCTATTAGCTTTTCCATCACTACTACTTAAATTGTTATCGAAGATAACTAAGTATAAGTTTGTTATAAGTCTTTTTGAAGCAAGTATTTTGAGAAACTATTACACGCCAAGTCAGTTAATTGAGTATCTCAGGAAATCACGTTTAATACCTATATATATTACTGGTTATGAAGTTAATCCTTTTGCAGTAATTCAAGCAACATTATTAAGGCATGAGTCAAAATTATCACGAATAATTGATATTATTGTCGATAAGTTGTCAAGCTACTTAGAATCGAAATTGAGCCCATTATTATTAGCTGTTTTATCATTAAACATCTATGCCTTAATTATGAAGCGCTAATGATCCTTGCACCCTCAACCAGTGTAACTATCGGTATACCTATACTTTTGATATAGTCCAAATGTTTTATTAGTTCTTCAATTGATGAAACATAAATATTTCGTATTGGCTTGATATTTCCTTGCAAAC
>Ga0180301_10003616_pt1 | contig 12065 bp, 11 predicted proteins | sample GuaBasSediGuay16_FD_121797 | JGI IMG/M metagenome (GOLD analysis project Ga0180301, IMG submission 121797) | Subseafloor sediment microbial communities from Guaymas Basin, Gulf of California, Mexico - Guay16, Core 4569-2, 12-15 cm | ecosystem: Environmental > Aquatic > Marine > Hydrothermal...
ATGACTGGAGACTACAACATTTTAATCCCAGCCATATTAGCATCAACAATGGCATACCTAGTTTCAGGAGACTACACAATATATGAAAAACAAGTGCTAACTCGAGCAGATTCCCCAGCACACATACCCGAACTTCTATCCGACATATTATCTTCTCTAAGAGTTAAAGACGCCATGACAAAAAATGTAATTACCATAGAGCCGAGCGCGACGATAGACGACCTCGAAAAACTAATTAACAAAACAGGGCACCTAGGTTTCCCAGTGGTAAACGAAAAGGGAGAACTTGTAGGAATTGTAACATACGAAGACGTCATGAAAGTTAGACCCGAAGAGAGACATGCTAAGAAGGTAGAGGACATTGAAACCAGAAAGTTAATCGTTGCTTATCCAAATGAAACCCTAGATGCCGTCCTCCGCAAAATAGTTATACATGATATATCAAGATTACCAGTTGTTGACCCAAATGATCCTAAGAAACTCCTTGGAATAATAACCAGATACGATATAGCAAAAGCAATCCACGTTAAATAATTTAGCCTCATTTCTAAAGTTTCACATGAAACTCAATAATATTAATACAACAAAAATGAAGAATAACATGAATATTATAATTGAATACGTCATAAATGTTTCAACATTAGTCTGAAACTGCATAAGATCTCTTCTAATTGTTGAAAAATTCTCAACAGCAACCCTTAACTTCATTATTTCTTGCTTAAATTCAGATACACTTAATATTCTCTCCAGCAGATCATCAACCCTCACTTTTTCTCCCCTTATCTCTGAAACCAGTTTCACACCATCCTCCACAACTTTCCATACATCATCTACACCGACCTGCCACTCCGTTTCCTCATACTTGTCTCCAACAACCCTATATATCTTCAAATCAATTTTTCTAGAGTCTTTTCCGCTAACACAAGAGGTAGGGTCGATAATCAAGGCAACAGCCTTATCAAATAGAGATTGATAAACCTTTTGAGTGTCTATATCCAAGCTACTCATAAAATCAGCGCCAAAACCTGGATGGGAATGCCACCAACCAACAATTCTCTCCTTCCTCCCCTCTTTTTCTAATTTTTCAGCTATTATTGCCATGTCAAGAGGGTCTATTTCAACATAAGTTTTAGAACCCTTGCTTCGAGGAGTCTCAACGTTAACAATATTCAAGCAGTCGTCCTCAACCCTACCTATTAAAAACCCTCCAATTTCCCTATCCAACCTCTGAGATGCAGCATCAATGATTTTAATGAGGGCAATAGGTGAGATCTTAACTTTCATTCAAATCACCATTGCTTATTACGAGTTATATGTAGATGCAATCCGCCTATTAAATTACATCCAATATTACCAACTTTCTTAACAAAATAAAAAGCTGCGTACTCAACATTAAACTCTCCAAAAAATATAAGAATAAGTGACTAAGTAGATACTTATCGCAAAGAACTCTTTCATAAGAAGGGGTGAGCATTGATAGATCTAACTGAACGCGTTAAATCGATAGAATATGCCATTAGAGATGTAGTTGTTCATGCTAAAAAATTAGAAAAAACCGGTAAGAAAATAATATACCTAAACATAGGCGACCCGTGTAAATACGATTTCGATACCCCTCAACATATAAAAGAAGCTTATTGCGAAGCAATAAAAAAGGGATATAATTGGTATAGCGATTCTAAAGGCCTTTTAGAACTTAGAGAAGCAATTGTAGAAAAAGAAAAACGACTAAACAATGTAAACATAGACCCAGAAGACGTTGTCATTACTTCAGGAATCTCTGAGGCAATATCAATGCTCATCGCAACTGTAATTGACAAAGAAGATGAAGTACTAGTTCCAGGCCCCACATATCCACCATACATAGCATACACCAAGTTTTTCGGAGGAAAACCCGTATCCTATAAATGCGACGAGGAGAACGGTTGGCAACCAGACATTGAAGACATTAGAAATAAAATAAGTAATAAAACAAAAATGCTTGTAATAATAAATCCAAATAACCCAACAGGAGCCTTATACAACGAAAAAACAATCAAAGAAATATTAAATGTAGCTGCTGAACACAAACTTATCGTTGTTTCAGATGAAATATACGATCAAATAGTTTATGAAAAAAGACATATCAACACAGCTAAAGTTGCTGGGGATATTCCCGTAGTAGTTTTTAACGGTTTTTCAAAAGTATATCTTGCAACAGGCTGGCGCCTAGGCTACATGTACTTCTACGACCCAGAAGGAAAATTAGAACATCTCCGCGAAGGTGTAGAAAAACAAGCTAGAATAAGATTAAGTGCAAATACTCCCGCACAAGTAGCCGCTACTACCGCCCTTAAAGGCCCACAAGACCACATACGAGAAATGGTAGAGAAATTAAGGAAAAGAAGAGACTACACATGGAAAAGACTTAATGAAATAGATGGTATAAGCTGTACAAAACCTGAGGCAGCATTCTATGCCTTCCCAAAAATAAATCTAGGAAATAAGTGGAAAGATGACAAAGAATTTGTCCTAGGACTTCTTAAAAGTAAAGGTGTCTTAGTGGTATTTGGATCAGGATTCGATCCGGTATACGGTAAAGACCACTTTAGAATGGTGTTCCTGCCCCCCCTAGAAATCCTCGAAGAAGCAATCAACAAACTGGAAGAGTATGTCTCAAGTAAATGATGTCTTCTACAATAAAAATAAAGAAATCGGAACTTTCCATGAAATAAAATAATGCAACAGTTAAAAGAATAAGGTTATCTAATCACTAAAAATATAAACATTCTTAAATTTTTTCATAAATTCTAAGACTGATGTATATTCCTCAACGAACTGCTGGTATCCATCAATAGTTTGCTGTTCTTCCAAGGGTTGAGCCTGAAGTTTCTCCACAATAGACCAGTAAGAAATAGTATCGCGGCCAAAAGACTTAAAAACCCGCTCATCAACGTGGAGAACCTTAAGCCTTTCTGGATGCTCATACAACCTCTTCGTATATCTCTTTACAAAAGCACTATATATCGGTCTCTTGGCGCCTCCAAGTAAAAACTTCGCTTTCATAGAACCAGAAGTCAAATGAACCTCGATTTTCTCAAGAAACTTCTCTCGATATTCAACGGTTGGAATAGTACCCTTCCTTCTCACTTCAGTCAATTTTTTAGGAGCTAAAATCATGCCCCTGTCAACTAAAACCTTTTCAATTATGGTGGCTATTTCTGAAACAGAGGACTTAGCAAGCGGATCTACGACTTCAGGTGTAACTATATTTACAAGAGGGATCGGAACTGTAGGTCTAAGTTCTGCTGGATTGAAAATTAAAGCACCAACCGCTTCTTCAACCCCAATCGGGTACCCCCTATGTAAAATTGTCCCCTTAACGATACCTGGTCCGATAAGGCACGATCTAACAGTATTCTCATGTAGTAATGTCCAAAGTTGCTTAGACGCTATAAGAATGTCACCTTTAAATTCAACGTTTTTAATAAATGGCAGATTTAAGTCAGGGACATATATATCTAAAAGCCAGTAAAGAACTGTTTCAAGCGATTCTGAGCTCGACAAAAACCCGCCTCCAGCCTAACTTTTAACAAATTTATTTACCAGGTGGTTAAAGAGAAATTCGGATAAAACTTTTATTCTCTCTTCACCCGATTGTGTAACAAGTTTTTTCACCTCTTCTCTAAGTTCTGGCTCAGGAAGTTCACCAACGTTAAATCTCTTGTACATTTCGGATAAAACATGCATAACTGCAGTCTCGTAGTCCATCCCTTGTTCCAGAAGAGCCTTTAATACTTTTTCAATTGAAGACATCAAAAACCTGGCTTGATCTTCTCCACTCCTTCTCCTCGCAAGTAAAATATCTCGCTCCAAGAAATCAGTAGGCTTAACTAAATCAGGTTCAACTTTTCCACCCCTTGTAATTGGTCCACCTACGAAAAGGTAATGAGATACTTGGATTTTTCTTGGTACTGGACGCGGTATAGAATTTAAAACTAATTCTAGGTAAGTTTCCTTCATTAGTTCCGAAACTGGCTTTGGCAAGTCATCGAGAATTACAGCTACCCTACTTTTAATATTCTCAAAAAGTCTTATTCCCTTTACATCTTTTATTCTCTCATATATTTTTGACATAAATTCTTGTAGAACCTTTTTTCTCTCTTCTAGCAGCTTAAGCGCTTCTTTTCTATTAGTTTTTTCAAGCGCACAAATTAATGCTATCGTGGCATCTAAATAATTAGCTTTTTCATGCGTTTTTAACCATTCATCCATAACAGGTTCAATAATTCCATCGATGACTTTCTTTCTTTCATTTAAAAAGTTAATAATAGAACTATCAGAAATAGTTTCATCATCAGAGACTATACGTTCCCAGTTGGCGAGATTTCTCACAGCTTCCTCTGCTTCTTTCCTAAAGGTAGTATATAGGTACTCAATCCATTTTCCTTCCTTAACGGCGAAATTAAAAAGATAAGACGAAATCTGAGGGACTTCAAAATCAACTTCCCTTAATCTCTTCATTTCTCTCATTAATATTTCACATACACTTTCCGGATCAAGGATCCCGTCAAGATCCAATCTAATAGCTACCTTAGCTACTTCTAGCGGAACATTCAATCTTCTAGATAATTCCTCTGCTTCTTTATCTGAAATTTTCCTAACTTTCTCTGCCAAATCTCCATAGGTTTCTTTAAACTCCTTTCTCAGCATCCTAGTATATTTTTTGGCATCGTTCTGCTCCATAATGATTCTTCCTCGACGAACATGTAAACAATATAGAGTACGTAGACCCCTAATATTAATATTATTTGGGGTCACAACTATTATTCTCATTCATATTTTCATTAATTTTCATGAGTCATGGTAAAAAAGTTTTTATAAGTAAACTATGTAAGTGTGTGATAAATCCGACGCGGGGAGAAAGACACAATGAAGAAAATAGTAGTAAACAAAATGAATGCAACGCCGATAGAAGACCAACCTGTAGAAATGGTTGAAAGAAAAGGGCTTGGCCACCCAGATTCCATATGTGACGGAGTGGTAGAACAACTTAGCGTCAATCTATCAAAATATTACTTAGAGAATTACGGTCAAATACTTCATCATAACGTTGATAAAGGCAGTCTCGCAGGTGGGCGGTCAGAACCAAGATTTGGGGGAGGTGAAGTCTTAGAACCCATATATTTACTTGTAATAGGAAGAGCAACCACAGAAGTTATTAAAGACAATAAGATTGAAAGAATACCAATAGGAACTATTGCACTGACTTCGGTTCAGCAATATTTAAAGAAAAGCTTTAGATTCTTGGACATCTCAAAACATGTCCAAATAGACTATAAAATAAGGCCAGGAAGCCAAGATTTAACAGAGCTATTTAAAGACCCATCCAAAGTACCTCTATCCAACGATACAAGCTTCGGTGTAAGTTTTGCTCCTCTATCCGAAACTGAAAAACTTGTATTAGAAACTGAACAGTACTTAAATTCACCAAAACTTAAAAAAGAACTTCCAGAAGTAGGAGAAGACATCAAAGTAATGGGACTAAGATATAACAACAAGATACGGCTAACAATCGCAGCAGCAATAATATCTTCACTAACATACGACCTAGACCACTACATAAACGTAAAACAAGAAATAGCAAATAGAATCTTAGACCTAGCATCCAAAATAACCGAGAAAGAAGTAGAAGTCTTCGTAAACACAGCCGATAAAATGGATAGAGATAACCCGAGAGTCTACATAACAGTTACTGGAACATCTGCGGAATCGGGAGACGACGGACAGGTAGGACGCGGAAACCGCGTCAATGGGCTAATAACACCCATGCGACCAATGTCGTTAGAAGCAGCAGCAGGAAAAAACCCTAGAAGCCATGTAGGAAAAATATACAACATACTTGCAAAAAATATCGCAGATAGAATTATAAAAGAAGTGAAAGGCGTAAAAGAAGTTTACATAAGAATCCTAAGTCAAATAGGTAAACCAATTACCGACCCCCAACTTGCTAATGCCCAAGTCTTACTTGAAGAAAACGCTCATTGGAACGTTATAAAAAGCGACATTGAATCAATATTAGAGACGGAAGTCACAAATGTAACCAAGTTAACGCGTAAGATAATTGAAGGAGAATTTCAAGTATTCTAAATTTGAATGTTAAGCAAACTTTACAGACTATGCTCCTAGAAGAATTAGCAAAAAATGGAAAGCAAAACCAAAGGACAACGAAAACAACAATATAGAAACAAATATTTTAATCCAAGATCGACGTGCACTATATTCTACATGAATCACTAAACCTAGAAGAGATAAAATTCCAATAATTACGAGTATTACCGTAATATAGGGTAACAATTTATATATCAGTATTTCCTCTAATTTTAGCCACTTAACCACCGTAAACACCACGCTGTTCTAAACAAACTATTCAATTAAACACGATTATATAAACTTTTAGAAAACTAATTTTATCCTAGCTGTTAGATTAGTTTCTTGAATGGAAACACTATCAAAAGCAGATATTTAAAATTTTCGTCCATCGTCTTAAATAAATAAGTCCTCTTAGAATTTTGCAACGTAGAAAACACCATAAATTATTACTTCCAAAAATAACAGAGTATGGAAGCAATTTTATTTTCATCAAATACTAAATCATTAAAAATATAATACCTCATAAAAATTGAAAATAGTACCCACAGAAAGGTGGCTAAAGATTGATACAAAGCCAAGAAAGAAGTAAGATGGCAAAAGAAATCATCGAAATCGTTGTAATAATCTTAATACTCATTGGCGGAGTCTACGGAATAGATATAACCTTAAAGTATGTACTAAATACTTCAAAGCCCGTTGTAGTGGTAGAAGGAGTAAGTATGGAACCAACTCTTCACGAGGGGGACATCCTAATAGTTAAAGGGGTGCATCCAAAAGACATTGAGATAGGAGATATAATTGTTTTTGAGTCGTCAGAGTCTACGCCACACATTTTACCGAACAAAACTGTTGTTCATCGAGTAATAGATATAAAATATGATGAGGAACGAAATCAATATCTCTACTTAACTAAAGGTGACAATAATAAGACAAACCCTATTCCAGATGGATGGGTCCCCGATGAAGATGTTTACGGCGTTGTCATATTTATCATACCAAGAGTGGGAGTAGTTTCCCTATGGTTACGTAGATCTCATTTAGCTCCCATAATTATCGGCGCCCTCATAGTAATTATGATAATATTAACATTTTGGGAAACACCTGAAGAAAAACAAAAGTCAAAGAAATAAGGCTATTTTCTAACCTTTTCCCCCCTAATATAATTAATACACTTCAAATACGTCTCTTCATCCAGAACACTTTGTTCACGTAGATATTCTATCAACTCTGTAACATTTAAGATGCTATGTAATTTAACGCCCACGTTCTTCAGATTTTCCTTACCACCTTGCTCCCTATCAAGAAAAACAACTACATCCTTTACAATACCACCCTCTCTCCTCACATTATTAATAGAGTTAATCAAACTCCCTCCCGTTGTCACCAAATCATCTATAATAAGCACATTATCCCCTCTTTTCAATACCCCCTCAACCATCCTTCCTTTGCCATGAACTTTCTTTTCTTTTCTAACATAAATCAATGGTAAGTTAAGCTTATGGCTTACTAAGGTAGCAAATGGAAGCCCCGCGGTCGGTACACCCGCGATACGGTCAGCCTCAGCTATCTCATTTTTAATCATTTTAACATACATGTCGCAAACTTCGTCAAAAAGCTTGGGAAAACTCGGTATAACTCTCATATCTATGTAAAACGGGCTCTTTTTCCCAGAAGTTAATGTAAAATCCCCAAAACTAATAGCATTTGTTTCTATCAAAATTTCACATGCCCTAGCCTTAAGCCTATCTTTAATATCCTCCCAGCTCATTGGTAATTCTCCTTCTTATATTCAAAGACTTCAAAAATCTCTAAATCTCTACCATTTAATTTTTCCTCAAATAATCTTTTCACAAAAATATTAATACTTTCCCGGGTGTTTGTGTGATAAGGAATAGCAACCTTAGGCTTAGTTAACTTCGCTATTTTAACTCCACTTTCATAAGAAGCCTGCGGAGCTATACCGACAGTGCAAAAAACAACATCTAAATCAAAACGCTTCCCAAGATTCCTCATATCTGGAAACGGCAAACTATCACTAGTATGAAAAACTGTAACACCATTCCTAAAACGAACTATAAGAGAAACAGGCTCAAGAGACATATGGTTAGATTTTTCAACAAAAATCTCGACACCATTAAATTCTAAAGTAAGGCCGGATGAAATAGTCATTAAATATTTTTCGGGGACACGGCCAAGTAGTTTTTCAATCACAGGGCGCGGCGCCAAAATCTTAGACTTAAAAATAGCCCTAATCCTGCTAACAAGTAAAGAACTAAAATGGCCAGGGTGTTCATGAGTAATTAAAACAATATCAGCTCTTTTAAAATCCGTAGCATCTACACCAACGGGATCGATAATAACAGTCAATTCCCGGGAGCGCAAAACCACACCACTACGTTTATTAATCCACGAAACTAGCACACTTTCACTACCCGGACTCATTTCAAATATAGGCGAAACCATACTAACCATATCTTGCTAATACCCCCATCACCTGTTTCCATGTATAATTATTTAGAAACGGTGAACTACCCCTCGCTTTCGCAAGGGGACTTAGCAGCAAGAAAAGGTTAAAGCGATGCAGGCAAACACAAAACAATTATAACAAGAGTTACAATAATCCCCGCAATTTTTCTCTTTTTATCTAACGTTGTCACGTCATTTAAGGGTCCAGGATGCCTAGCCATAGCTAGAAACATAGCAACAATAGCAAAGAAATAATACTTTAACAAAAACAGAATTAAAACCGCTGCATACGAAATATATTGATGCTTCCTACTATCAAAAATCGCTCTCGTAACATGTCCACCGTCTAACTGACCAACAGGAAATAGATTAATCGCTGTAATAACCATCCCAAGCCAACCAGCAAATGCAACAGGATGCAGCATTATCATAAGCGGTGTACCTGGTGGCACTTCTGGAATTTCGATCAGAAACTGGGCAAATATTGCGAATAAAAGTGGAGGATATAGAGGGACGCCTGGAATTTCTCCTATATAGACTTTTGAAAGCATTAAGCCAATAAGTGAAGTAATAATCGACATTATAAAGCTGATTAAAGGACCAGATATACCTAAATCAAAAAGGGTTTTACGATCAACTGGCGGTGTCCTCTGCCTAATAATTGCTCCAAGAGTGCCGTAAGGTGGAACCATTGGAATAAAGATAGGTAAATCGGCTTTAACGCCATGAATCTTGCTTGCAACCAAGTGGCCAAGCTCATGAAGCCCAATAATGCCTAAAAGGGAGACAGCAAAGCTAAGAGCAACGATTAAAGGATTAATCTTTCCAAATATAAGCGAAAAATAGGGATTGGCTGCCATTAAATAGCCTGAGAGAAAAACCGTAGCTGTTGTAGCCGCAAGTGATATAAAGCTCCAAATTTTTGCTCTTTCCCCGGGAGGCGAAAATGGAACAACTATAAGAAGGTAGTTTGTCTCATACTCTTGAGGCTTACGTAAAAAAGCTATATAACCCTTTTCCATAAGGGCGTCCTCAACTATACGAAAACATTCTCCAACCCTTTCCTCGTCGATTGGAAGTACAGTAAGGGAAACAGTCACCCTTTCATACTCTAATGGAAAGTTGATATCAAGAATATAGAATCCTCTTTCAACGATCTGCGTAATCTCGCTTATATCTCCACCAAAATACGTGTTTGCTTCACTGCTCAAAAATTTCACCTCTTAGTTTTGAATTTTTGAAACAAATATAAGTGTATCCAAACAATATCAACTTAAATATAATAATCGTTTATCCATGTAAATAACAGTCGTAAGGCTGAAAAAAATGACGACTGGACATTTGGAAGAGAAGGGCTATACAATAAGAGAAGCAACTAGAGACGACATTCCAGAAGTAGTACACATAAATAGAGTTTGCCTACCAGAGAACTACCCAGCATACTTCTTTCTTCAACTACACTCAAACTATTCCAAAGCGTTTCTAGTAGCTGAAAAAGATGGAAAAGTAGTAGGATATATAATGTGTAGACTAGAACATGGAAAATCGCATTTCAGCTTCAGAATCATAAAAAGAGGACACGTGGTCTCGATAGCAGTTCTACCCGAACACAGAAAACAAGGAATAGGAAAAAACCTAATGTTAAACGCCGAAAAAGCCCTAAAAGACTACGGAGCAAAAGAAATAATACTGGAGGTTAGGGTATCTAACACGCCAGCAATAAACCTGTACGAAAAACTCGGATACGAGAAAGTAAAAGTGCTAAAGGGGTATTACAGTGATGGGGAAGACGCATACCTAATGGCTAAAAAACTAGAGTAACACTAATCTCGGAGGACCAAATTTTGATTTTTAAATTCCTACACTACCCAAAAATGAAAAAGGTAACATGCAAAATATGTGGAAAAGAAAGCGTACTTATTTCTCAAAGCATTGGCGTTTGCGCTAAATGCATTAGAGAAAAACCAGAAGAAGCTTTACCATACGCATTAAAAGCCCACGAAGAAAGTAGAAAAAGATTTAACTTACCTCCACAACCACCAAAAGTCAAAAATGGGAAAAGATGCGGGCTCTGTGTTAACGATTGTAGAATACCTGAGGGCAGTAAAGGCTACTGCGGCCTAGTAGTAAACAAAGATGGAAAACTAATAAGACTAGCAGGAACTCCGAAAAAAGGATTACTAGACTGGTACTACGACCCACTACCAACAAACTGCGTAGCATGGTTCGTATGTCCAGGATGCACAGGTTCAGGGTACCCAAAATACGCTTACAAACCAGGCCCAGAACATGGATATTCAAACCTAGCTGTTTTCTATGGTGCATGTAGTTTTGACTGCTTGTTTTGTCAAAATTGGACATATAGAGAACTTACATCTCGTTTAAAACCGCTTGTTTCAGCTGAAGAACTAGCCAGTAAAGTTCATCGTAGAGTTTCATGCATATGTTATTTCGGAGGAGACCCTTCACCGCAAATGCCTCACGCATTAATGACCTCAAAACTAGCTATAGAAAGAGCAAAAAAATGGAACGGCATCATGAGAATATGTTGGGAAAGCAATGGAACAATGAACTGGAACCTATTAAAGCAAGCAGCAAAACTATCTTTAGAATCTGGAGGATGTATAAAATTTGACCTTAAAACATGGACGGAGTCGCTAAACATCGCTTTAACAGGTGTAACAAACCGTCAAACATTGGAAAACTTCAAAAAACTGGGAAAGTACATTGAAAAAAGACCAGAACCACCCTTCTTGGTAGCAAGCACCCTATTAATACCAGGATACGTTGATGAAGAGGAAGTAAGGCAAATTGCAAGCTTCATAGCTGACATAGACCCAAATATACCCTACGCACTCTTAGCATTTTATCCACAATACTTCATGACAGATTTACCAACAACAAGTAAAAAGCATGCAGAAAGATGCCTTGAAGCAGCCAAGAAAGAAGGACTAACAAGAGTAAGAATAGGGAATGTTCACCTATTATCAAATGCATATTAAAAAATTTCATCTAATTGCTGCATGAAATAGAAATAATCTTGCTTCCTTTTTTGATACCGAATATGTGTCGATAATTTTATGTAGCGTTAAATTTATATAGAAGTGCTATTTGACTGCAATTGTAAAATAATAGGGAAAGATGGGTGGTGTAAAATGGCATACTTATCCGGTCAGCCAGTATTAATTTTAAAGGAAGGCACTCAGAGGACTGTTGGTAGAGACGCCATGAGAGCAAACATAATGGCAGCAAGAGTAATAGCAGAAGCAATAAGAACAGCATTGGGTCCAAAGGGAATGGACAAAATGCTAGTAGACAGTTTTGGAGATGTCACAATAACCAACGATGGTGCCACGATCCTTAAGGAGGTCGACGTACAGCACCCAGCGGCAAAAATGATGGTAGAGGTCGCCAAGGCTCAAGACGACGAGGTTGGAGACGGAACAACAACAGCAGTAGTAATAGCA
>Ga0180301_10003618_pt1 | contig 12061 bp, 7 predicted proteins | sample GuaBasSediGuay16_FD_121797 | JGI IMG/M metagenome (GOLD analysis project Ga0180301, IMG submission 121797) | Subseafloor sediment microbial communities from Guaymas Basin, Gulf of California, Mexico - Guay16, Core 4569-2, 12-15 cm | ecosystem: Environmental > Aquatic > Marine > Hydrothermal...
ATTATTTACAGTAGAGATTTTGTTTTTTTACCTAAATTTTTAAACGTGAAACAACAAAATCTACCTAAGCCAATAGTACATCGCAATCTTCCTTTCAGTTGCGATCGAAGATTGCAATATGATAAGAAATACCGGAGAGGAGGAGAAAACAAAGTGGGTATGTTTAAGCAAAAGTTAAAGCCTGTTCTGGCTATAATCGGGGGATTCCTCGCTTCAAAATAACAATCATGGAGAATTGCATGGAGTTGTGGCCGCTGTCCTGGCTAAAAACCATTCTTTTAAGAAGAAGACGGTATGGAGAATTATAGATTTAATAGCTCAGCGCTGCATAGCCGCAACCAAATATAAAATCTTGTTAAAATAACGCAACTTGGCGTCGTAATAGCATAACAATAGAAAGAGAGCTGCAAAACAAAAACCTAACCTGGAACGTGATAAGAAAGATATAAAAAGACTAACCGAAGGGCTGATAGAGATACTCAAAAGCGCAGAAGAGAAGTTTCTAAAAGCAATAGCCGAGGAGATAGAAGAGAAGCTTAACCAATTCGAAGAAGCGAAGAGATCGGGTAATCCCATAGAGAGCGACTGTGATATAATCGAGAACGACCAGGTTAAAGAGGAATGGAATTACAGGATAAAAAATTTACTCTTAAAACATCCTTGATACTTTCCAGTATTATCCTTTCAGGTTCGGCCTGCAACCGCCTCTCCCTGGAGCACGGAGCTTCTGCACAAGAATTCCCGTAACGATTAGAATTAAACCGATAATAGTCGTACCGTAAATGATCTCGCCTACTATAAAATGAATAAAAATAAGAGAGACGAACGGCGAGAGATAGACCAGGCTTCCTATCAAATCGGCGGACCGGGACAGGCTTAATGCTTTGAGCCAGAATACAAAGCTTAACCCCATTTCGAAGGTTCCCACATATATACCAGAGAAAAGCCCTTCCGTAGTAGGTTTTCTGAAACCTCCTGCAAAGATGATGGCAAAAGCTATATAAAAAGTGGCAAAGAGAAAGTTCAAAAAAAGTTTTACCTCCTCATCCCTCTTATCCCTCACATTGAATATCCAGAAAAAAGACCAGATAAAGGAACTCCCCAGGGCAAGGGCAATACCGAGAGGTTCTACGAGCTTAAAACCAAGGGGCTCTCCCCTCGATGAGATAAAATAGACCCCTGTAAAGCTTATAAATAAAGCAATATAACTTTTTAAACTGACCTTATGCTTTAAAAAGGGTACTGAGAGAAAAACAAGTACAATAGGCCAGATCATATTGAGAGGTTGGGCCACCTGGGCTGGAAGCAAAGAGTAGGCCTTAAAAAGCACAATATAGTATAGAAAGGGATTAAGTGCCCCCAATAGCGCGGATCTGCCATATTCGGATAAAGTGCACTTCTTTATTACGGAAAGTTTGCCCCGAGCTGCCAGAATTGTTAAAAGGATCAGTAGTGATGTGACCGAAGAAATCAGGAGTAGATGAAGAATATCGAGATACCGAAGGGCTATCTTGAAGGCGGTTGCCACGGTAGACCAGAAGGATATGGTTATACCGGCGTAGATATAGGCTTTTTTCTGAGGGTGCATGCCCCTTTCTGTTTCTTTTTCAGAAGGTCTCATCCAGTTTATCCTCGTTATCTTTTATCCATCTTTAATAGGCCTTCCTTATTTTCTCAATATCCTTTAACTCGTTTTTATATATAGCATAAAAAATATCGACACCGTTAAAAGTACAAATCTTTTTCAACTCTTCCTCATGTACACCCATAATCATCTCACCCCAGTGCCACATCCAGGCACATCATTACGGCAAACCCTACCATAGCACCCATAGTGGAGACATCCGATATGGATACACGTTGAGACTCCGGGATAAGCTCTTCCACTACTACATATATCATCGCTCCCGCAGCAAAAGCCAGTGCATAGGGCAGGATAGGACGGATAAGCATAACCGCTGCAGCTCCGAGAACACCCGCAACCGGTTCGACCAATCCTGATGCCTGGCCGAAAAAAAAGGCTTTTGCCCTGCTTAAACCTTCTCTTCTCAGGGGAACAGAGACCGAAGTACCCTCGGGAAAGTTCTGTATACCGATCCCTACAGCCAGAGCTATCGCACCGGCCAGAGAAGCCGATGGTAAGTTATAAGCCAGTGCACCGAAGGCTACTCCCACGGCAAGACCCTCCGGAATATTGTGAAGAGTTATGGCAAGCACGAGGAGAACGCTTCGCTCCAGGTTGGTCTTAATTCCTTCCGCCTCACTCTGGAGAAATCCCAGGTGCAGATGAGGCATAATCTTATCAACACCCAACAGGAAAGCACCTCCGAGCAGAAAACCAACCACAGCAGGTACCCAGGGAACGATACCCATGCCCTCCGCCATTTCGATGGCAGGAGCCAGCAGAGACCAACAACTTGCGGCTATCATTACACCTGCTGCAAATCCAAGCATCAAATCGAGTATTTCCCTTTTTATGCTTTTAAAAAAGAAAACAAGACCGGCACCCAATGCAGTAAGAAACCATGTAAAACAGGTTGCCAGCAGTGCCTGTAGAGCAGGATTTAAACCTGCAAACCATGCTCCCAACATCTTAACCACCAAAGGTTAATCTTCGATAAAAAAGGTTACTTCCGGAAAAGAGATTCCTTCCTTTATTTCTCGACTGCTTATAATCATCCTGTACCGTATATCATCAAAGATAAGATCAAAACGAACCCTGTTATCGGCATATCTGTGAAGTCTGTCTATTGTGATCATTTTAGCGGCAAGAGGTTCCATAATAAAATCTGCAAGAGTATCCGCCGGTTCGTCTTCAGGCGACGGGTTCAGGGGCAAACGGAAAAACTCCTCCATTAATACCTCTTCTATCATTGTGGGAGCTTCACCTTCTACACAGCCGAAAAGGATCCTGCGGTTTACATCGTTACCATAGACAATACACAGGTGTTCTGCTCCTGAATCTGCCTTTACTTTTATCTTGTACCTCCAGGAAAAGGAATGCCATTTGCTTTTCTGATAACTGAAGTATACACTCTCCCCGCCAGGTATGCTATTGATACCTTCTATCATCTTTTTACGAAACTCCGGCTTCTGGCTGTTTAAGGGAATTCGGTTTTGCAGGATAAGATAGGAGCTTGAACTGCTCTTAACCCTGCCTATAATATTTAAGTACGATCCCATAATCACTCCAAGATCGTGCCATTCATTATCCTGATGAATATTGTATTCCACCACTTACCTCCTCAGAAAATTTAATCTGTCCCGTTCGGGCCGGTAATTTTCATCGTTTTGGTTGTCCCGTAGGGTCATTTAGACTCCTCCGCAAATCACATTTTTTACCGTCTGTTGGCTCTCCCAAATGGGGCATGTTGACTCCTTATCCACATCGAATAACGGGACCGGCGATAATTTGCGGGAAGGCAGCAAGCTTGCTCGTGAGCCGAACCGTCCTCTGCATCCAGAGCCTCGATGGCGCAATGTGAAGCGTCAGCGCAATCTATACATTATATCGTTTTACAGAACCCGTTCAAGGGATCAGAAAAACATATTTACCCTCTATACAGTCATGAGCAAGTTAAATACAATTAATAACGAGAACGGAAACCCACTTAAATAAAATTTTCCGGACAAGAAGTATATGAGCGAAGAGTCCATCCTCATCGAAGGTGCAGAACAGAACAACCTTAAGAATATCGATCTCTCATTACCCTTAAAGAAGCTTATAGTTATCACCGGGGTAAGCGGCTCGGGAAAATCCTCCCTTGCCTTTGATACGATCTTCTCAGAAGGGCAGAGACGATATGTAGAGACATTTTCCGCCTATACAAGACAGTTCCTGGACAGAATGGATAAACCCAGGGTTAAGAGAATCGAAGGAATCCCACCGGCCATAGCAATCGATCAGACCAATCCGGTACGCACATCCCGTTCCACGGTAGGTACAATGACAGAGTTAAACGATCACATAAAACTCCTCTTTGCCAGAGCCGCAACTCTTTACTGCAGAGGTTGTGGTAGACCGGTACGCAGAGATGATCCTGACAGCATCTTTAAAAGCCTTCTAGAATTAACACAAAATGGCAAACCACCGTTAAAACCGGGCACGTTAGAACCTCGTATAATAATTACCTTTCCGCTAACAATTCCCGCCAACTTCTCGGAAGAGGAGGTTAGAAAATTGCTCGAAGGCCAGGGGTATACGCGTATACACTCAAGAGAAGAGAACGTGCTTGAGGTGATCCAGGACCGCACCAGGCTTTCTCCCGAAAAACGAGAAAGAATAACCGAAGACATTGAATCGGCACTGAAACACGGTCAGGGTCGGGTCAATGTCCGTATTTTAGATGAAAAGCTTAATCAGCTCCTCCTTTTACGCTTCTCTCAGGATCTTCACTGCCCGGATTGCAACATCCACTACCGTGACCCTGTACCGAATATGTTCTCCTTCAACTCACCTATAGGAGCGTGCGAGACTTGCCGCGGATTCGGTCGAACCATAGGAATAGATTACGATCTGGTAATTCCCGACAAGAGGAAAACCATCGCACAGGGAGCGATCAAACCCTTTCAGTCGGAGAGTTACAAGATATGCCAGGAGGAGCTAATCTCTTTCGCCAAAAAACGGGGTATCCCCATATTTACGCCCTGGAGGGAACTAACCGATGAGCAAAAGAGGTGGGTCATAGAGGGAGAAGGTGAGTGGGAGGATGGCGTATGGTATGGAGTGCAGAGGTTTTTTAAATGGCTTGAGACAAAGAGCTATAAGATGCATATAAGGGTGTTGCTCTCCAAATACCGCACCTACCGGTCATGCCCCGATTGCAGTGGTTCGAGACTCAAGCCCGAATCCCTTGACTGGAGGCTCGGGGGGGATGGGGAAAACGGGAAAGGTCTAAACATTCACGAAATAATGCTCCTTCCTATAGATAAATGCTATGAGTTTTTCTGTAACTTACATCTACCCCAATCCCTGAAGGAAGTCTCCGAGATTCTTGTCGGGGAGATTACCTCCCGCCTCGGTTACCTTGTGGAAGTGGGGCTCGGTTACCTCACACTTGATCGGCAATCCAGGACACTGAGCGGAGGGGAAGTGCAGAGAATAAACCTCACCACTGCACTGGGTACATCTCTGGTAAATACCCTCTTTGTGCTGGATGAACCGAGCATAGGGCTTCATTCCAGAGACATAGCCAGGCTCATCGGGGTGCTCCACAGACTGAGAGACCTGGGAAATACTCTCATCGTGGTGGAACATGATCCGGAGGTAATAAGGGCTGCAGACCTTGTCCTGGATTTAGGGCCTGGACCCGGAGAAAAGGGAGGTAAAATAGTCTTTTTCGGTCCTTACAGCGAACTTCTCTTCTGCCGTAAATCCATAACCGCAGATTACCTTGCAGGCAGAAAGAAGGTGGCATTGCCTCCTGGCAATGAATCGGGAAAGAAAACTTTCTCTCCACGGTCGCTTAAAATCCTGGGCGCCTGTGAACACAATCTTAAAAATATAGATGTGGAAATCCCCTTTAACCGGATGGTGTGTGTTACCGGTGTAAGCGGTTCGGGTAAATCGACACTGGTGGAGAAAATACTCTACAGAGGCCTGTGTAAGATAAAACACAGGCCCGTCGAACAACCGGGTAAACACAGAGCGATAGAAGGAGCGAGTGCTATTGATAATGTTATATTCGTAGATCAATCCCCCATAGGGAAAACCACCCGATCAAACCCTTTAAGCTACCTGGGAGCCTTCGATCCGGTCCGAAAACTCTTTTCACTCGAACCCCTGGCAAAGGAGAGAGGTTATACACCGGCCACATTCAGTTTCAATTCCGGCAACGGGCGATGTCCCCTCTGCAGGGGAAACGGGTTTGAGCATGTGGAAATGCAGTTTTTAAGCGATGTTTACCTGCGCTGTCCAGAGTGCGACGGGAAACGGTTCAGGAAAGAGGTTCTTGATGTAAAATTGATCCCCCCTGGTGGAGCATCCCATCGGGAGATATCCGGAAGGCAGAAAAAGTTGATAGCACAACCGGATACAAATAGCCCCGTGATGGGTCAATCTGATAGAGCCATATCCATTGCAGATGTGCTTGAGATGACCGTTAACGAAGCCTGCCGGTTTTTTTCGGGTATTCCCGAGGTAAGGGAAAGGTTTAACCTCCTCAAGGAGGTGGGGCTCGAGTATCTTAAGCTTGGCCAGCCCGTTCCCACATTAAGCGGGGGAGAGGCTCAGAGGCTGAAACTGGCGAAACACCTCTTGGAATCTACAAAGATAAAGGACAAACACAGACACATACTCTTTCTTTTCGATGAACCGACAACGGGTCTTCATTTTCACGACATCTCCACCCTTATCACCGCCTTCCGCAGACTCATCAAGGCAGGTCATTCAATAGTTATAATCGAACATAACCTCGATGTCATCCATGTCTCCGACTGGATAATCGATCTGGGACCGGAAGGGGGTGAGATGGGAGGCGAGGTGGTATGCACGGGAACACCCGATGAGGTAGCCGCCTTCAATGGAAGCTATACCGGAGAAGCTCTGAGAAGATACAGGGAGGAGAAGCTCAGGCACCTTCCGTACACGATACGGGAAGAAGAGAGACTACCAGCAGCGGCCGAAGCCATACCGAAATACGGTCAGGCCACGGCAGATAACAGCATGGCGCCGTCAGAGAACACATCAATTGACAGGTTTTCCACTGATCATTCCATTTTTATCCGCAATGCCAGGGAACATAATCTCAAAGGAATCGATATCAGAATACCCAGGGACTCTTTTACCGTAATTACGGGTGTAAGCGGAAGTGGAAAAAGCACAGTAGCCTTCGATATTCTTTTCTCCGAAGGACAGCGCCGCTACCTCGAGTCCCTCAATGCCTATGCCCGCCAGTTTATCCAGCCTGTCGTAAGACCGGAGGTGGATGGTGTTTCGGGTTTACCACCCACCATCGCAATTGAGCAGCGGACAAGCAGGGGTGGGAGAAAGAGCACAGTGGCAACCATTACAGAAATCTATCACTTTCTGCGTCTCCTCTTTGTAAAATTGGGTACTCAGTACTGCCCGGAATGCCGCATACCAATCCGCCCCCAGACTAAAGAGTCTATCCTGGATAGGATTATGCACGAATGCCGCGGAGAAAAAATCACCCTGCTTGCCCCCCTGGTAACGGCGAGAAAGGGCTACTACACAGACCTGGCAAAATGGGCCTGCTCTCATGGATACCCCAGGCTCAGGGTAGACGGCAGGATGCTGCCCACAGAAAAATGGCCGAGACTCAACCGTTTCCGTGAGCATACAATCGAGCTTCCAGTAGGCAGCCTGCAGATTTCCAAACGCTCGGGAAGAAGGCTTGAAGAGCTTCTGGATCTTGCCCTGCAGATAGGGAAGGGAGTTGTTGATGTGATCATCCCCGGAAAACAGGAGTCGGCAGAAACTATTTACTCTACCAGAAGAGCCTGCCCCAAATGCGGGCGCGGTTTCGAAGAGCTCGACCCCAGGCTTTTCTCCTTTAACTCAAAACACGGCCGGTGCCCCCGCTGTTACGGAACAGGGCTTGAGCTTAATGGATTCGACGAAGAACAGACAGGAGAAGAGCTATGGTGGAATGATTGGCGGGAAGGAGAGGAGAGACCCTGCCCGCAATGCAAGGGTGCGAGATTGAAGGAGGAGGCTCTGGCCGTACTCTTTCAGGGAAGAAACATTGCAGAGCTTACAGCCTTTTCTGTAGAAGATGCAGAGGAGTTTTTTAAAGTCTTAAAACTGGAAGGGCGGGAGGAAAAGATAGCACGGGATATATTGAGCGAACTGTGCTCCAGGTTGACCTTTCTCAAGCAAGTGGGGCTTGCCTACCTCACTCTGGACAGGGCCGTGCCGACCTTAAGCGGAGGGGAAGCACAGAGAATACGTCTCGCTTCCCAGTTGGGGTCAAATCTGAAAGGTGTATGCTACATACTGGATGAACCTACCATCGGACTTCATAATCGAGACAACCTCATGCTTCTCAATACCCTGGAGAAATTAAAATTCAGAGGGAACTCGGTGGTAGTGGTCGAACACGAAGAGACTACAATCAAGAGGGCCGATTATGTTGTTGATCTGGGGCCTGGAGGAGGAACGAGGGGAGGAAGGCTTATCTACCAGGGTGATATGGAGAAACTGCTTGAGAACGACGAATCCATAACCGCCAGATTTTTAAGGGATCCTTTAAGACATCCCCTTGTGGAGAGGAAAAGAGGGGACTCTCAGAAGGACAACAAAATTACGGTAGAGTGTGCAAGTCTGCACAACCTTAAAAACCAGAATATCTCTTTTCCATTGGGTAAGCTCATCTGTATTACCGGTGTAAGTGGAAGCGGAAAATCAACCCTCGCAAGGGATATCCTCTACAGGAACCTCCGCCGGCTTTTGAGTAAAGAAAAAGAGAGTCGTCAAAAAAGCACCTTTTTCGGGTGCAGTTGTATCTACGGCTGGGAGCAGATAGACAGAACCCTGGAAGTGGATCAGACTCCCATCGGGAAAACTCCACGATCCTGCCCTGCCACCTATGTTAAAGTATGGGATGATATTCGAAAGTTATTCGCAGGTCTTCCCGAAGCCCGAATGCACGGATACTCTGCAGGCAGGTTCTCCTTTAATGTGGCAGGTGGCAGATGCGAAGCCTGCGGGGGGCAGGGTGTTAAAAAGATAGAGATGAGTTTTCTGCCGGATGTCTCGGTAAACTGCGACGTATGCGAGGGAAGACGCTTCGCCAGGGAGACCCTCGATGTGTGTTTTAAGGATAAAAATATAGCAGATATTCTTGCCATGAGTGTGGACGAAGCATCCTCATTTTTTTCGGCTCAACCTGCCATTTATCACACACTCAAGCTAATGCAGGATATAGGGTTGGGCTATCTTACTCTCGGACAGCCAAGCCCCACTCTGAGCGGAGGGGAGGCACAGAGGATAAAGCTTGTAACAGAGCTGACAAAGGCAAAATCAACCGATCCCATACAGATGCATTCCGGCAATGGACGCTTAAAAACCGGCCTTCATACCCTCTACGTTCTTGATGAGCCAACCATAGGACTGCACATGGCCGATATAGAGAAACTGATCCGGGTTCTGCACCGGCTCGTGGATGCAGGTAATACGGTTGTCATAATAGAGCACAACCTGGACATAATAGCCGAGGCCGATTGGATAATCGATCTGGGACCGGAAGGAGGAGAGAGGGGCGGATACCTCGTCGCCCAGGGCTCTCCGGAAGAGGTAGCTAAAATTAAGAAAAACTCTTACACTGCCAGAATATTGGCAGATTTTTTAAAAGAGAGGGGAGCGGAAAATCATCGGCCCGGCTAGTGCCTGATTCAATAATCCTCTCGGGATTGGATATACCTTAAATCGTTCCGGGCGATCCCGGCTTGAGGTGGGCTCTCCCCCCAAAATCACGAATCACATATTGGCTTCCGGCGGACACTGAAGAATCTTTTTATAGATAAAATCAACCATCTTATCATCCAGATTCCCGGATGCCCTTCGAAACTTCTCTGCAACTGCTCTGCTGTCAAACACACCATCAGAAACAAGTATTGGAGTCATGTGGGAGGTGGCAAGTTCCTCGCCCCCGTCCACACCGGCATGCATATATCCGCCCCGCCTCCTCCATGTTATTACCCTCTCACCGGAGACTTTATCGTAGGAGAGCTGGAAGGCGCTTATTTTACCTCTCTTATCGTACCATACAAAAAGGTCGAAAAAATCATCCGTAAACCAGCGCCTGAAATCTTCTCCTTTGTTCTGTTTCGTCCCCTTTATTTCGTAGAGCATAACGCTGTTATCCTAACATAAAATGAAGGGAAAGTCCCACCTCCTTTAGCGCGAATTGCCCCCCCGTAGCCACCCGCCTCGCACATAGCTAAAAAACAAATAGTGTGATATAATATCGCCCTGATGGTTCTTACCATTCTTATCAATGCTCTTTCTGTTGTTATCTGGCTCCTCATCCTTATACGCCTCGACGATAACAAAGAAGATAAAAAGAGTACACCCATAATAATAAAGTTCTACTTCTACGGACTATTAAGCATAGTAGTTGCATCCTTCCTCTACTGGTTAACCGGATTTGCGAGCAGTATCTTTTTCATAGACAACTGCTATATAGATTCCTTTATACTTGACTTCCTATTTGTCGGCCCTATAGAGGAGTTTTCCAAGTTTATAATATTTTTCCTCTTCAGTATCAGAGAGAAATCCATCAAAGAACCCAGGGACGGAATGCTTCAGGCCGCCTCTGTAGCCCTGGCCTTTGCATCTGTGGAGAATCTCTTCTACAGTTGGGACTACGGGATAACCGTTCTTCTCGTCCGCTCCGCCCTTACAGTTACAGGTCATATAATTTACTCTTCAATATGGGGGTTTGCCTATTCCACTGTGGTATACGAAAGAATCTGCAACAGGGGGAGGCTCTCCTACGAAATAATTTTCGGCTCTCTCCTTCCTGCGGCTTTCCTTCATGGGTTGTACGATTTTTTCATCGACATTGGACTTTTTGTTTCCGCTGTAATCTTAAACATCACAGTACTTGCAATTTCACTTATTATCTACAGGGTGCTGGTTAAAAACTCACCTTTCACAAAGTTTCCCCTAAGAGAATACAGGAAGGCAATCCCCATACTCAAGCTCGGACTTAAATCTCACCCCGAGAGCTTTGTTCTCAACAACAGGATCGCCCTTTTCTATCTTTACACAGGCCTTTACACAGAGGCTTTATACCATCTGGAGAAGTGCGTGGCCGTACAACCGCATAACCCCTTCATAAAATGTTATCTGGGCGTTACACTATTCATCCTGGGAGACGACGATAAAGGAAAAAAATTACTGGATGAAGGTCTATCCCGGATTTACGGAGAAAGAAGAAGCTACCTTAAAAAAAGAATCAAAGATGCTGTAATCGACAGAAGACTACAAACACAGGTACTGGCAATCATTAAAGAAGAACCGGATAGACTCTCAATAACCGAATATCGGAGAAAGGGCAAAATGGCATTAAGCTGAATCGTCCTTAATATTTAAAGGAGGCTTTAAACATGCAGGGCATGGTACTTCATAAACCCGATGACATTTCCCGAAACCCCCTGATAATGGAAGTTGTGCCAGATCCTCCGGCAAAGCCTAAACCCGGAATGATATTGCTTAAAGTCAACTGCTGCGGGATCTGCCATACAGACCTGCACATAATCGAGGGGGAACTCCCTCCGAAAAAATCACCCGTAATTCCAGGACATCAGATCGTTGCCACCGTGCAGAAGGCCGGTTCAGAGACAACCCGCTTCGCCGAAGGAGACCGGGTAGGAGTACCCTGGCTCTACAGCAGTTGCGGAGAATGCAGGTACTGTAAAAGCGGGCGTGTAAACCTCTGTGAGAAAGCCACCTTTACCGGATACCATGTGGATGGAGGTTTTGCAAAGTGGGTTGTTGCTCCCGAGGAGTTTTCCTACCCCATCCCCGGGACTATTGACGATGAACATGCAGCACCTCTTCTGTGTGCAGGAATTATCGGGTACCGTTCCCTCAGATTAAGCGAGATCAAACCAGGCGGAAGGCTGGGGCTTTTCGGATTTGGAGCTTCCGCACACATTGCCATTCAGGTGGCTGTTCACTGGGGATGCAGGGTCTATGTCTTCACCCGTTCCGAAGAACACCGAAGCCTTGCCATGGAGCTCGGCGCAGTGTGGGCCGGGGATGCCCGACAGAAATCACCCGAACCGCTCGACAGTGCCATCACCTTCGCTCCAGCAGGATGGATCGTACACTGTGCGCTCGACTCTCTCGATAAAGGCGGTACCCTGGCCGTAAACGCCATCCACATGTCTCCCATCCCGGAGACACCCTATGAGAAAATCTACCATGAGCGCACGATCCGATCCGTAGCCAATCTCACCCGTCAGGATGGAGAGGAGTTTCTCCGGATAGCCGGAGAGATTCCTGTGAAAACAGAGGTGGAGGTCTTTCCCCTCGAAGAGGCAAACCAGGCACTACAGAAACTAAAAGAGAGCAAAATACGTGGCGCAGGCG
>Ga0180301_10003619_pt1 | contig 12060 bp, 12 predicted proteins | sample GuaBasSediGuay16_FD_121797 | JGI IMG/M metagenome (GOLD analysis project Ga0180301, IMG submission 121797) | Subseafloor sediment microbial communities from Guaymas Basin, Gulf of California, Mexico - Guay16, Core 4569-2, 12-15 cm | ecosystem: Environmental > Aquatic > Marine > Hydrothermal...
ACATAAATGTTTATTCTGTCCGGCATCCATCAGGATATTATTCATTTTTCATTTATATCCGCATTTCTAGGCGAAAGGAATGGAGAAATTCAGTATTCTTTAATTTTCGCTTCAATCATAATCAAAACTTTGCCTATGACATCCGGTACATTACTTGTTAACTTAAAAAGATTCAAATAGATATCTCATGTGACGGATATTCTATGAAAAACTTCGTAAAAGAGAGAGTACTCAAAATTATTGATGATACAAAAAGCGAAATAAAAGAGAAAAAGAGAGATATTTAAATTTTTACTCGATCTCTATGATGGATTTTGGTCTCCAATCGCACAAGTGAACTTTCGGTTTATAACCTCTTAAGATTTCAGGATCAAACTTTATTCTCTTTCCCTTTTCAGCTGATAGATATGCCGCCATCATTAATTGCGTCACTAGTAGACCATCTTTCCAGTTCTCTTCTGGTTGTTTGCCCTTTAAGAAGCATTCAACCATATGCCGATTTTCATCTTGATAACCGTAGGTTATGGCTTCATTTGGTATCATTGGCATTAGTCCTGTTTCAGCCGCTTGCTTCTCCACAAACTCTTCTGTTGGCGGTATCTTAACGTTTCTGCTAAAGAAAACATTTAGCTCTTGCTGTAAACTATTTATGGTCACAGAGTACTCTGGACCTAAAACCTCGAAGGTTAACCTTAATCCTGGACCAATGAAGCTCCATGATGTTCTGGCTTCGGAGAGAACCAGATTGCCATCTTCATCCTCGTAAATCACGAGCGTTAAGGCATAATCCTCAGCTGGCGTTTTCTCGTAATCCACACCAAAGCTTTTTTTAAGTTTAGATAGATATGGCTCTTTAGTCCACTTAAGTGAGGCTATTACCGATTGAACTGCTAGAGGTTTTAATGAATCTTTAGGCTTCTCTGGATCAATTAGTAGATATCGATCAGCTTCCAGACTATGACATGTCATATCTAATAGTACGCCTCCTCCAGAAAGACGTGGATTCCAGAACCAAGGCGAGTGAGGGCCACCGTGTTCTTCAGCTGCTCTAGCTAAATATGGTCTCCCAGCATACTTAGCACCATACCTCCATACCGCCTCCTTTGCTCTAGTAACGGAGGGCGCAAACACTTGATTCTCTAAGTAACCATGCAAAAGACCAGCTTTCTCGGCGAGTTTGACCATTTCTTCGGCCTCGTCAACTGTTCTTGCGAGGGGTTTTTCGCAGCATACGCCTACAAGATTAGTTTTGCCCTGTTGCGCTTCTTCGGCTATGATTTTCATCATATCAACTCTTACGAAATTCGGATTCAATATCCATACTGCATTAACTGAGGAATCAGAAAGCATCTCTCTTAAATCGGTGTAAACTTTTGGTTTACCAACGCCTAGAGACTCAATTAGCCTTGAGAGTCTATATGCGCTCTCTTCCCTAACGTTATATATGGCGGTTATCTCAGCATTTCTTACACCAGTCCATGATAATGCATGGAACCTAGCAACGAAGCCGGAGCCTATAAAACCTACACCTAACTTATCCAATGCAATCCCTAAAGTATTTTAAAAATTAAAGAATATTTAGAATTTTTCATTCAATCTTTAATACGTCCACATTACATTAGATCTCCACATGTGCATTTAATTTCATAAAGTAATGTAAGGAGATCCTCAAATCCCGTTTTTGTCTTAGCAGATATGAGCGGCATCCTTTTAGGTGGAAAGAAAGCTTTCAAAGTTTTTAGGAGCTCCATATCCATCTCTTCTCTAAGAGAGGACGGTTTCTTAATTAGTAAGTTGTTTGGATCCGCGATTAGTTTTTTAATCTTTTCTGTTTCTTTTCGACTTAGAAGATCCACCTTGTTTAAAACAGCGATTGTCTCAGTCTCAAGTGTATAGTAAGCTGTTAAAGCATATAGATAAAAGCCTAAAAGATTCTCTTTTATGGCTGGGAGATCGCCTAGAAATAGGCAACATCTATCCTCAAATTTACTGATTATCTTTCTTCCAGCGTCTCTAAAGAGAAATGGCTCCAGCTGACCAGGCGTATCAAATATGGTGTAGTCTGAATCCTTAAATTTTGGTAAATTTATCTTGGCAAGTCTATCCATAGCCTCCAGAATAGCTCCGTTTGGACCTAAATTTTTATCGCGCATAATACTTTCAACCGTGAATTTTGATCTAACATCGAAATTTGTTTTATAACCTGGATCTAAAACTCCCGGATCCAAGTTTACAAGTTTAACTTCATAGCCTTCGCTAACTAAATATTCGGAGAAGTTTTTAACGAGCAGGCTCTTCCCGGAACCAGCGGGGCCGAGAACAAATATGTTCATAACGGTTCACGTTAAATATCCTTATGGTTTTAGTTAAAGATTAACTTATAGTTAAAGATTAACTTATCTCCCCTATTTCTCAATTATTAGGCTTAGTGCATAATCAGCCTTCCTAATTCTCGAGAAACCGGCGAGCCTCAAGCGCTTAACTATTCCCTTAACGTATCTTTTTCCTTGTCTTAAACCGGGTCTGCCAACATAATGTAAAATTCTTCCATTGTCTTTAAGAACTCTGAATAATTGTCTGTAAAATTCCAAGGAATATAATTCGGGGGCAATGCTTATTCTAGGTGGGTCATGAATTATGAAATTGAATTTCTTATCGCTGAATTTTTGTATTTCCTGAAACGCATCTCCAATTATAAGTTTGATTTTTCTATTTTCAAATAATGGTCTTGAGAAAGGATTTTGCTTAGCAATGAAAATAACGTTCTCGTCCCTCTCAATAGTTATAACTTGCCTAACATTTTTCACTTTAGCCGCTAGAATAGCTGTATAACCTAAACCAGTACAACAATCTAGAATTACACCATAAATTCTGCCAAGGGCTTTAATCTTTAAGTTAGCGTCTGTTTTTGGATCCACCGTATCAGCTCTATGCATCCGTATGCCAGATATTTCAAGATACGGCCATGTGCTTGTCCTAACAAGCCTATAAAATTTTCCAGTTTTCTCACTATAAAATTTTATTTCTGTCAACCACTTAACATCTCCAATTTGATACTACCCAGTAACTCCGCGGAGGTAGAAGAAAATAACTGAAGTTTTATGGATCTTACTTCTAATTTTAAAGTTCGTATTTTTCTCCAGGCTTAAGTAGAACAACCTTAATTTTTGAGGAGACTTCAACTCTCCTCCTAAACTCTTCTGGATCAGTGTCCCATCTATGCATTGGTATAACTGCCTCTGGGTTTATGGCTATAGCTGCTTCAGCTGCCTCCGGATTATCCATAGTGTATGTTCCGCCACTTGGAAGCAAGGCTAAAGAGATTCCCCTGTCTTTAAGCTTCTTCATTTCAGGAATGAAATCTGTATCGCCCGCGTGATAGATTATCTTGTCGCCTATAGTTATCAAATATCCCAGACCGAAGCCCTTTGGATGGAATGGATTTCCAGGAGATCTAAACCGCCTAACATTGTATGCGTGAACAGCCTCGATCATTATGTTGTTAACGGTTACCTTCTCTCCTGGTTTAAGAATCTTTACATCACCGCCTATTTTTGACGCACAATCTTCAGGAGCAATGATCACCGTGTTGTCCTTCCGTATTCTTCTGATTTTTGATGTATCGCAATGATCGAAATGTGAATGAGTCACTAAAATTACATCCGCTTTATCAGCATATTCTCCCTCATATGGATCTACGTAAATATTTTTTCCATCAGCAGTTGTAATCTGAAAGCTAGCATGCCCGAGCCACTTAACCACTATACCCGCCATTTTGGTTCCCCCCAAAATGTAAATATGTCCATAGAATAATCAACCTTCACCAAATTTATCTTTATCGATAACCTCCAAATAAACGAGATGAGCTTACAACGCCAAAAACCATATATTTTCAGAACTAAATTAACAAAATACGACGTAACGCTTAAGTATAAAAACTTTAACCTATTACTCTTGATACTAAGCCCTGGTAGTATAGCCCGGTCTAGTATAGGCGGCTGTCGCCCGCCCGACCCGGGTTCAAATCCCGGCCAGGGCGCCATTTATCCTCCCGACTTTCTTCCATAATCTTCTTGATATCATAGGAACTTTCCAATTTTACTAATTTTTGATGATTCGCTCATTTTGATTCGGAGTGAATTAGCTGTCTCCCTAAAGAGAAGATTAGAGTATATAGCCCTTTGATTTCAAGAATTTTGGAAGCCTTTTAAAAACAAATTAACGAGAATATCTTTTAGACAGAAGGTTCTCTGAGCTAAAGGTTAAAAAAAATAAAGGTTGCAATATCACTCCCCTTAAAGTGCAAAGAAGCTGCCCATAAATGGCATATGATGAGGACTTAAATATCGCATCTCTTCAAGATTTATTCATCAATTATTTTGGTTATCCTTTGAATTTCTGGGTCGGTGAAGACATCCTTTTCATCTATGCTCATGCTTGAGAACTCCGAAACTATGGCGCCTTCATCACCAGCTTGGAACCAATGTTTGGTTTTCGGCGGTAGCGTATACTGATCTCCTGGCTTCAAAACAATTTCATGCTTAACTGTGAAATATTTTTCTCTACCTTTAGGTATACGTGCGTGAGGATTAGGCGTTTCCTCCCCCGGAACATATAGATAAACGGTTCCCCATCTACAACGAAAAGTTTCTTGCTTACCTGGTTTACCGTTAATATCAGGGTGAAGATGCTCTGGACATGTTTGACGAGGGAATAAGATCAGCTCCTTTGCACAGTATCGTTCATTATTGACGTAAACGAATATTTGAAGCCCAATGTTATATAAATCTCCTAAACCGAAATCGACTACTTCTATTCTCTTCTTTTCTTCGGGAGTTAGGACTATACCCACCCTATCTAGAAACTCTGCTGCTTTTCTCTGAGCCTCCTCATATTGCTTCCTAGTTATCATTTACTTCTTCACCTCAATACAATAAGGAAATGGAAAAATAAAAATCTTCATATTAGCTGGTGGATAGAAATACTAACTAAGAAAATTGCGTTTACTCTACTATAATTTTTTACTTTGATATCAAAGTTTCTTGTCCTTTAAGTGGCTCAAAAAGAGGAAGTTTAAGAAGACCCTACTTAGGTGGTTTCTCAAAAGAAAAAGGTAATAATTAAAACCTCAATTTAAGAATAAATATTCGTGCTGATTATTTTCATATTAGTGGGAAAGTTGGGAAAATGTTTAATTTGTAATGCTGTTTCACCTCTGATCTCAAACAATTTAAGTGTTTGCTCTAAATGTATTAAAGAAAGACCAGATGAAGCGCTAAAAATAGTTAGTACTGTACGTGGAAACTCCCGAAGAATGTTCGATTTACCGCCGAATGTGCCAAAAAATCCCAATGGGATACCGTGCGGCATGTGCGGAAATGAATGCATTATTGGATATGGTGAAACAGGCTTCTGCGGCCTAACAAAAAACATTTCCGGTCACCTTACACGTTTAGGCGGTACGCCAGATAAGGGGATTTTAGAATGGTATTATGATCCTCTACCAACAAATTGCGTTGCATGGTGGTTCTGTCCGGGCTGCACTGGCGCTGGCTATCCGAAGTACGCTTATAAACCAACCGCTGAAACCGGTTATGTTAATCTGGCGGTCTTTTATGGTTCATGTAGTCTTGACTGCCTTTTTTGTCAAAACTGGCATTATAGATATCTCTCTCAAAAGCTAAGACCCTATATGAGTAGCGAGGAACTAGCTAACAAAGTTAATGATAAGGTTTCATGCATATGTTTTTTTGGTGGCGATCCCTCTGTTCAAATGCCTCATGCAATAAGAACTAGTGAAATAGCTCTAGAAAGGGCGGAGGCGGAGAGACGCATACTGAGAATATGTTGGGAGACGAATGGAAATATGCGAAAGGAATTCGCCATCAGATCTGCTGAGCTATCATTCAAGAGCGGGGGTATTGTGAAATTTGATTTAAAAGCATGGGATGAAAACCTTTACAGAGCTCTTTGTGGAACATCTAATAAATCTTCATTTGAAAACTTTAGAATGATAGGTGAGAAATATTTTAGAGAGCGGCTTGAAGTTCCGGTTTTAACGGCTAGCACCCTTTTAATTCCAGGTTACATAGATGCTGAGGAAGTGGAGAAGATAGCTAAATTTATTGCGGATATAGATTCACGGATACCATATACCCTATTAGCTTTTTATCCGCAGTATGTTATGAATGACTTGCCAACGACAAGTCGAAAGCAGGCTTATGAATGTTACGAAATAGCTAAAAAATATCTTGAAAAGGTGAGAATTGGGAACATTCACTTGCTTTCATAATTATTTGCTTTGCATCCGTTTTATTTAAGTATGAGATTTTAATGATTATTTGCTGATGGGAGGTGCGTTAAACTCGGAAAGGTTTTAGTTACAGCTGCTTGGCCATATATTAACCATATACCCCACTTAGGCACTATGTTACCTGTTCTCTCAGCGGATGTTATCGCTCGCTATCATAGACTTAAGGGTGATGAAGTTCTTTTTGTTAGTGGTTCAGATGAGCATGGCACGCCAATAGAGATTGAAGCAATTAGACAGAATATTTCGCCAAAGGAATTAACTGATAGAAACCATAAAATCGTTTCAGAACTATTTCGGAAGTGGGCTATATCCTTCGACAACTACACGAGAACAGAAAGTCCAGTCCATAAGAGATTTGTTAGAGACTTGATGCTCAAAATAGAACGAAACGGTTACATCTTCACCAAAGAGGATAAACTTCCTTTCTGTCCAAAGTGCCAACGCTTCCTGCCTGATAGGTTTGTTGAGGGGAGGTGTCCTTACTGCGGCTATGAAAGGGCGAGAGGGGATCAATGTGAACAATGTGGGCGTCTCCTAGAGCCTACAAGACTTCTAGAAGCAAAATGCGCCATATGTGGCACATCACCAATGATAAAAACTGTTAAGCACTGGTATTTTGATATGCCAAAGTTCACAGACAAACTTCTAGCATATATTGAGAATAACAAGCAATTTCCAGATAATGCTAGAAACTTCAGTATAAACATTCTAAAGGAGGGTTTAAAGCCTAGACCGATAACTAGGGATAATAAGTGGGGTATACAGGCGCCATTTAAAGGTGCTGAAGGCAAAACTATATATGTTTGGTTTGACGCGGTTTTGGGCTATGTTTCAGCAACAATTGAATACTTCAAGAAGCATGGAAATGGAGATAGGTGGAAAGAGTACTGGTTTAATAAAAACGCCAAAACACTATATTTTATTGGCAAGGATAATATACCATTCCACACCCTAATCTTTCCAGCACTACTAATGGCAACACACGAAGGTTATAATCTTCCATGGAATGTTTGCACAAATGAATGGCTAATATTCGGTAAACAAAAATTCTCAAAGAGTCGGAGAATAGGTGTCTGGATAGATGAAGCCCTAAAAATGTTTCCACTCGACTATTGGAGATACACGCTGATTTCAATACGTCCAGAAACAAAGGATTCAGACTTCACATGGAAAATATTTATTGAGAAAGTAAATTCGGATTTAAATGATACACTAGGAAACTTTATTCATCGAGTACTAAAGTTTATAAATAGCTATTTTGAAAGCAAAATCCCAGAACCAACCAAATTGGATGATTTAGACAATAAAACGCTAAACGCGATTGAGAATAAAGTTAACTCCGTTAGTGAAGCGTTAAATAAATTCCAGCTACAGGCAGCATTACGCGAGGCAATAGATCTAAGCCGAATTGGAAATAAATACTTAAATGAGAAGAAACCTTGGGAGAAAATTAAAACGGATCCTGAGATGGCGGCAAATACGTTGTATGTCTCCGCTCAAATAGTTAAGGCTCTATCAATCATACTTGAGCCATTCATTCCCTTAACGGCGCAGAAGATCCGAAAACTCCTAAATTTGCCGGAGAAACTTTCTTGGGACGATGCATATAAACCTCTGCCAGCTGGTCATAATATTGGAAAAGCTAAGCCATTATTTAGTAAAATTGAGGCTTCTGAGGAGGAGCTACAGAACATGCTTGACAAGATTAGGATGAACCAAGAGAAAATATCGATTGAGGAATTCTCAAAAATAGATATGCGAGTAGGAAAAATAGTTAAGGTTGAACCTATACCCAAATCGCAGAATCTACTGAAGTTAACAATCGATATTGGCGGGAATAATCTTAAAACAGCTGTTGCTGGAATAGCCAAATATTATAAGCCTAGTGAACTTGAAGGCAGATACATTGTAGTTGTGACAAATCTGAAGCCAAGGAAAATATTCGGCGTAGAGTCAGAAGTAATGATTTTAGCCGCGCAGGATGAGAGCGGAGTAGTATTCATAGGACCTGAGAGACCTATAAGCCCAGGAAGTAAAGTAAGGTAGCGGATGGGATTCTTGCCACTAAAGATCGACTTACACGTGCATACTTGTTATTCTGAAGATAGCACCATAACCCTAGAGGAATTAATCCTTCAACTTAAAAAGAAGGGATTAAATGGGGTTGCAATAACTGATCATAATACTATTGAAGGAGCTCTAAAATTAACTAAAATGGTAAATGAGAAAAACAATTGTGGGAAACTGTTGATAATACCGGGGATAGAAGTTTCCACTAAAGGTGGACATATAATCGGAATTAACGTTACGACGTCTATTCCGAAGGGATTAAGTGTTGAGGAAACCATTGAGAGAATCCATGAGGATGGAGGAATAGCTATAGCAGCTCACCCACGAACACTTTTTAAAAATGGTATAGGTTTAAGCCCAAAAATACTCTCTCTAGGTTTGGATGCTATTGAAGTTATTAATTCATCGCTTTTTCCATTTCAACCATTAACCCGTATAACTAAGAAATTTGCCGAACAATATAATATACCGCAGACTGCGGGCAGTGACTCACATATGCCGGAAACCGTAGGCTTAGCTTATACGCTCATAGATAGTGATGAAATAAACATAGATAGTATTATTGAAGCTATTAAGAAAGGATTAACAATACCGCTAGGTAGGGGGATACCACTATCATTAAGAATAAAAAAATTTTTAGGGAGAAAACGCAAACGCTGAGCTTAGTCTTCTAAGTCTAAAACTGGAATCTCTTGCAGATCTAAGTCAACATTTAATGGTTTTTCAGGTTTTTCGGGTTGAGGATCTAGATCGTATAGTTCGGTAGCTTTGGATCCAAATCCACTTAGCAGATAAGGCGATTTAACGCCGGTCATGACTAATGTAACTCTTAAAGTTCCTTTTAGATTTGGATCTACTCGTGCACCCCAGATAACCAATGCATCTTCACTCATCATCTGAGTTATGATCTCACCTACTGTGTTTGCTTCTTCTATAGTTAGGCTCTCATCCCCTGAAACGTGGATCAGAGCGCCATTTGCACCGCTATAATCTATGTCAAGCAACGGCATTCTGAGCGCTTTCTGAACAGCATCCTCAGCTCTATTAGGAGCGTTAGATTCGCCTATACCCGCTATCGCAACGCCGCCACGCTTCATTATTGTTCGGAAATCCGCAAAGTCCAAGTTTATTAGGCTCGGCATCGATATCACTTCAGTTATGCCCTTAATCATATTAGCCAAGACTTGATCTCCAACCCTGAAAGCCTCATTTATCGGTAGCTGCGGCACAAGCCACATTAGCTTATTATTATCAATAACGATGACCGTATCGCATTCTCTTCGCATCTCAGTTAATCCTTTAAGGGCATAAGCGATTCTACCTCTTTCGATTTTAAAGGGCATCGTAACAACGCCAACGACTATTGCACCTTTTTCACGCGCCAACCTAGCAACTATTGGTGCCGCACCTGTTCCTGTTCCACCACCCATCCCCGCGGTCACAAACACTATATCAACATCATTTAGAACCTTCTCAACTTGCTCAATGGATTCCTCGATTGCTGCCCTACCAATATTAGGGTCTCCGCCGGATCCAAGACCACGCGTCAGCTTCTCGCCTATAAGGATTTTCTGGTGCGCATGCACAGCGTTTAAATGTTGTAAATCAGTGTTAATTGCTATGCATTCAGCGCCAACTATGCCGGATTCCATAAGTCTATTAACGGTATTGTTTCCAGCTCCGCCAACACCAATGACCAATATACGACAGTATCCAGGCTCCCTCAAACCTCTTTGCAAATTCTCACTCCACATATACTGGAGTGCTTTATCGGCTAGTTTTGCCATGGCGCTTCCGTCTCCACAATTCAACTTCAATCAGATCTCGTATAGCTGCCCTAATAGCTTCAGCCCTATGCGGATAATATCGCCTATTAACTAATTCATCCAAAGCCTCTAGATATGGTTCAGGAAGATATATTGTTATAAGCTTCATAATCCGCATCACCATAGAAAAGATGATTATAAGATGACATAAATCACTACATAATAATATTAAAATATGAATTAATCATGTTTGTTCCTTTATCTTATAAATTTAACTCTTCGATCTAACGAAACTTTATCAAAGAATATGAGTATTCACATGAAGGCAACTTTTTAACTCTTAAAATTTTCATCTCAAAGAATGATTAAAAGGATCGAAGGTTTAGTCCGAACCTTTAGAGTTGGAATTAATAGGTGTATTAGAGTAATGGAGTAAGCTTATATAATTCATTTCAACCATTTTCTTGATTAAATTGTCTGGTGTAAAAGTTCAAACGAGCATTAAATCTGCAAGAGGTGAGATGATCTCCTCTGATGTAGGAAGAACTATCTATATTGAAAATTATGGTTGTGCTGCAAATAAAGCCGACTTTGAGATAATGCTTGCCTATATCCTGGATTCTGGATATAAGATATCTAATAAATTAGATGAGGCGGACATTATAGTAGTGAATACTTGTGGTGTTAAGAAACCGACTGAAGATCGAATATTGAATAAATTACGTTCATTCAGTCGTCTAAATAAACCACTTATTGTTGCAGGTTGCTTACCGAAGATAAATTTGAAATCAATACTTAAGGCCGCCCCAAATGTTTCGGCAATTCTGGATCCATATAGTGTTGATAAGATAGTTTTAGCATTAAAGTTAGCTGAGAAGGGCGAGAAAAAACATATATTTTTTTCAGATAAACCCATCATCAAGTTAAAGCAGCCGAAAATAAGGCTTAACAAAGTAATTGAGATCATTCCGATTTCTGAGGGATGTCTGGGCGCATGTTCCTTCTGTTGCGTTAGATTTGCTAGAGGCTCATTGTTCTCGTATCCAGCTAATCTAATTGTTAATAGGCTTAAGGATGCTATTTCAAAGGGCGCCAAAGAAATTTGGTTAACATCGCAAGATAATGGAGCATATGGATTAGATATAGGAACTAGTTTGGCTGACCTCCTTAAAAGATGCTGTAGTGTTAAGGGTAAATTCTTCATAAGAGTTGGAATGATGAATCCAAATTATGCCCTAAAAATGCTATCAGATCTAGTAAGCGCATATAAAAACAAACGAATATTTAAATTTCTGCACTTGCCAGTTCAAAGTGGAGATAATGAAGTTTTAAAGTTAATGAACCGTAAATATACTGTTGAAGATTTTAAAGCAATAGTTAGCTCATTCAGAAGGGAGATTCCAGACATAACAATCGCTACAGACGTTATCTGCGGATTCCCTGGTGAAAGTAGGGAAGCATTTGAAAAAACCCTAAAACTTATTGAGGACGTTAAACCGGACATAGTTAACATATCTAAATTTTTCCCAAGACCGAATACGCCAGCTGCACGCATGAAGCAAATCAATTCTAAGGAAGTGGCATTTAGGAGTCGCATGATGACTAAACTTGCTAGTGACATTTCGCTTAAAAGAAACGAGGCTTGGCTTGATTGGGAGGGTGAAATACTAGTGGATGAGAAGGGATTAGGAGATTCATGGATTGGGAGAAATTATGCCTATAAACCGATAGTTGTAAAGAGCCATGAAAATCTTCTCGGAGAGTTCATTAATGTAAAAATTATCGAGGCACATACAAATTATTTAAAAGCTGAGATAATATAATTCAAGTTTTTCTTAACAATAAATGTTGGCGAATATAAGACTTTAGAAAGAAGCGAAATTAAATTCACATTAGTAAACTTGTCTATAT
>Ga0180301_10003620_pt1 | contig 12060 bp, 11 predicted proteins | sample GuaBasSediGuay16_FD_121797 | JGI IMG/M metagenome (GOLD analysis project Ga0180301, IMG submission 121797) | Subseafloor sediment microbial communities from Guaymas Basin, Gulf of California, Mexico - Guay16, Core 4569-2, 12-15 cm | ecosystem: Environmental > Aquatic > Marine > Hydrothermal...
GAGGGGCGATTATAGGGTTTTCAGGAGGGACGGGATCTTGGAGGTTTACAGGGTGTGCCCAGCTAGGTCGCTTTAGAAGCGAGTATGTCCTAACAAGCCAGTTTTCTTATCCCAAAGTCCCACTTTGGTAGCACCAGAGTTGCTTTAAATGTGCAATAAATGGTTATATTTGTGGGTATATGTCTGAAAGATGAGGTGTCATAATGCTGTATTATGTGCAGCTAAGAGAGTTATCCAACGAGATAATTAAGATTGCTAGGGAAATAGAGGCTACTGGTGGGACAGAGGAGGATTTGAGGGTAAGAGTGGAAAGTGTCCTAAAAGCGAAGATTTGGGATCCATTGGGAGTACCAGCTCCAAAATACGAGTATAAGGTCCGTGTTGGAACTTATGCGCGGCACTGGGGGCGAATAGATGCTCTATATGGGTTGGTGGTGTTTGAGTATAAGAAGCCTGGGGAGCTCTCAAAAACTAGGGTTCGTGAGGAAGCGTTAGAAAGGACAAAGGAATACATAATGGGTTTGCTTAAGGAGGCTAATATAAGAGTGCATATAGAGAAAATTAGGATGCACGGTTTTACGCCTTTGATCGTGGGTATACTCTGGGATGGTTATCAAGTTGTTTTTGTTAGGTATAACGCTGATACAAGCGAATTTCGTATTGAACCTGAGGTTGGTGCGTATGATCTAAACCCAGACGTATTGAGGCGCATCATTAGCTATGTTGTGGCAACCTACAAGAAGAAGATCGACGCGAGGGTTTTAGCGGCTGATTTTGGATATAGAAGCGATATTATCAAGAAGAATCTCGCCATTAAGATATTATACTCAAAACTGGTTAGGCCCTCAAGTAAAAAGACTCTCGCACTCTATAATGAGTGGCTAAAGCTTACCTCACAAGCTTACTCAATATCTGGTGAAGAGCTCAGAAAAATTGCTGTTGATTATGGGTTTGGTAAGAAGGAAATAGAGAAAGTGGATGGGCTAAAACTTTTCTTTGCAATCCAAACCTATTACTCCATGATTATTAAGGTTTTGGCGGCAGAGGTCGCCGCTAGGTTTTATGATTCCGCGTTCAGCAGTTTTCTGGAGAGAGCAAAAAAGCCGTTTCTGAGAACAATCTTAAGGAGTTATTTGAAAGGTTAGAGGATGGATATTTATTCTCCATATTTGGTATTAAGAACTTTCTTGAGGGCGAATTCTTCTCGTGGTACCTCGACGAATGGGACACCAGCATCGAGGGGGTCTGTAAATCGATAATTTATAAGCTCATGGAGTATGATATCGAGTCATTGATTCAAGATCCATCACTAGCCCGAGATGTTCTAAAAATATTGTATGAGGAGCTTGTCCCTAGGAAAGAGGTCCGCCAGAAACTAGGAATATATACGACGCCAGACTGGTTAGCAGAACTGCTTATTGAGGAAACAGTGAAGTATGGTGGCGTGTTAAATAAGAGGTTTTTAGATCCTGGTGCTGGTACTGGGACCTTCCTAGCATTATTAATCCGGAAGATCGGTACTGAGGGGCTTAAAAAGGGATTGCCTCCAAAAGAACTTCTCAGAATGATTGTTAAGAATGTTATGGGGTTCGATATTGATGCTCTAGCAGTCTTGACGGCGAGAACAAACTATCTTATGGCTCTCGCATCCATAGGTTTGTTGCAACACAAGGGCGGGGAATCTATTGAGATCCCAGTATACTTGGCCAATTCTGTGATCACCGCCAGAGAGCTTAAGGGGTCTAGGGTCATTGATAATAAAGCCGTTAGTGTTGTTGAAATAAAGGCTGGTGGAAAAAGATTCCATTTTCCCACAAGATTGCTATCAAAAGCGGTGGACATCCTCAGTATATTCAGGGAATTCCTCGATATTGAGGCTCAATTCGAAAACAAAACACTCCAAGAAAAGTTGGCTGAGTACAATTTAACAAAGCAGGAATGGGTTCTGCTGAAGGAAATCTATGAGTACTTGCTTGAATTCAAGAAGAAGGGCATAGATACGTTTGGATACCAATCCTAAAATCCTATTTGGCCTCAACATACTACAAGGACTTCGACTATGTCCTCGGTAACCCCCCATGGATAGCCTATCGATACATTGCGAGCCCAGAGTACCAAGAAAAGATAAAGGAACTAATAAAAAACACATACAGATTGGTTCGCGAAGATCATCTAATGACGCATATGGAAATGGCAACGTTGTTTGCTATTAGGTGCCTAGATATATTCCTTAAGGAGGGAGGGTGTCTTGGATTTGTCATGCCGAAATCTATATTTTATGCAGATCAGCACCACAACTTTAGGTTGCACAGAGCCAATGCCAAGTACAAAATTATAAAGCTCATTGATTGCGAAGTAACCCCACTATTTTATGTTCCATCGTGCGCCATTATATTAGAAAAAACAGGCAAATACGAGAAGCCCCCAGAAAGTGTCGACTGTGTTTTTGTGGAGGGCAAACTTCCAAAAGAAAACCACAAGATTATAGGTCTAGATGAAGCCATAGGCAAAGGTTTCTTAAAGATTTCTGAGGGCAAACTATATCTCAATACTATTGGAGATAGATCCTATTTCGGAAAAACAAAGCTATCAGTCATACCTAAAAAATCATATTATTATCGGTATTTCTATCAGGGCGCGACCATAGTCCCACAAACATGCTGGTTTGTCGATATTGTTAGCTGTACAGATAACATTTGCATTGTTAGTACTTCTAGGCGCGCTAAGGAAAGAGCAAAAATAAAGGAGATCTTCGAGGAAGAACCCATAGAAAAGGAATTCTTATACTACATCCTAACGGGAGCGGAGGTCTTACCATTCTGTCATTTGGATCCAAATATAGCGGTGTTGCCAATAGAGCAATTGAATAACCGGTACATAATTATTAGGAAGGAAGATGCTCAAAGAAAAGGGAAAACATACTTAGCAAAATGGTTGAGTAAAGCTGAAGAAATATGGAAAAAAATAAGAGGTAAAAAGAAAGTTGATTTGTATGAATGGTTAAATTATCAAAATAAACTAACCCGACAGAACCCGCGTTCGAAATTCAAGATTGTATATCCTACATCAGCAACGCACATAGCAGCATGTGTTGTTGATAATGCTTACTATAAAGAAAAAACAGACTTAAAGCACTCAGTGATTATCGGACACACGTTATATTATTATGAAACGGATAACGAGAATGAGGCTTATTTTTTAGTAGCTATATTAAATTCAACAATAATCGATGAACTGATAAAACCCATTCAAGCGAAGGGATATGGTGGGGTTGCAAGGCATATATGTAAAAAACTCTTGGAGTTCGACATTCCAAAATATCAAGAATCTAATGATCTTCATAGAAAATTAGCACAGCTTGGCAAAATAGCCTCTATAAAAGCAAGAAAAATTCTCCCTATGATTCTCAAGGAACTTAGATACGATACGCGCTTAGGGACAAGAGGAACACTTACACCGACAGAGGTTGCAAATTTGAGATCTAGGATTAGAAGCGAGCTTTCGAAGGAAATTTTGCAGATAGACGAATTAGTTGCTAAACTATTGGGTGTGAAAAAAAGCAATCCAAACATAACGATAGACCACTTTCTCAAATAATGATATTTTAATAATAGTGAACGAATTCATAACTTGAATTAAATGTGGTTAAATCAAAGGTTAGTTCGAGCAAATTTAGTGTCAAAAACAGATCGTTAAATTGGCTGAGAAACATGCATATTGAAGAGATTCAAATTAGCAATTTTAGAAGTATTTATGATCTTAAAACTAAACTTTATAGGTATACGATTCTCATAGGGAGAAACAATTCTGGTAAAACCTCAATAATAGAGGCTATCTTATTACTCCTTAAAATCATAGAGGAGGGTTATGGTAAGGAAACTGTGGAGGATCCTAAACTTTTAGATAACCTCAAACATGCGGCATTCTACGCATCATGGGACAAACCTATAACCATAAGTGGGCTTATAGCCCTTGATGCTACTGATAACGACGCCATCAAGGAACTCATAGATGTTTGTGGTCTATCTGAGGAGATCAAGTACATAGATGTAAGCGTCTATATGCAGAAAAAGACCTCTACGATTGAGTGGGGAATCGAAAAACTTGACGTATTAGGTTATGTTTCCGAGACCACAAAGTTAGCTGCCCAAAAAATAGGGGAAGAGAAATATTCTAGATGCACCATAATTAAGGATAGACATGTGAAAAATGAGCGTGGCTATCAAGCTATAAGGAAATTAATCAGTAATAGGGTAGTATTCATTAAACCATACGCCGCACCACGAAAATCCACTGATAGAATTACCGATATCCTGGCACGGGAGCTCTTAATATACAACGATTATGCTAACTTAATCGAACAGATGCACTCAACTATGGTTGATAGACTAAAATTCTTCGAACAAATAAAGCGTGTGGAGGGCGAGGAAGAGATACAGATGAAGTTATATTATTATGCCTCAATGCCCTTATCACTCTTTGGTGGAGGAGATCAGGTGATCCAAGCCATTATGTCAAAAATACTCAATGCCAAGCCAGGTAGCATTGTCCTAATTGAGGAGCCAGAGATTCATCAGCACCCACTATTCGTGAAGAATCTTGCCGAAACACTTGAGCAAATAGCTGAGGAGTCAAACTTCCAAATAATCATAACAACACATTCGCCTACTTTTGTCAGGGCTGTAAGAAGAAAAGATCGTATAATAATTGTTCATAAAAGGCTCACAAATATTCCAAGGATTGGCGAGGTACCGGTCACAAACATAACGACTATTGGGGAGGAAGTTGCCCAAGAATTAAGTGTGTTATCATCGGAGCTTGGACTGCCAATTTCGTATCCCTTCTTTTTGGACGCTGTTATTCTTGTGGAGGGCTATAGTGATAAGGTATTGATTAAGAGATATATCGATATACTCAGAAGAAAGGATTTGCTCAAGAACTTGGCACGAATTCATTATGAAATTGAGACTTTCTCTAGAACTGAGGAGAAGTTGACTCCTTGGATACATATTCTTAGGAAATTGGGGGTGCGTGTCTTCGTAATAGTTGATGGTGATGATGCGGGCAGGAGTTATATTAGTCGGGTAAAGGAACTGGGATTGAGAGAAGGTGAGGAAGCGTTTATGCTTAATAAGGAGGATATACTGGGCTACATAGACAAAAGCATTTTGGTTAAGGCGCTTCGTACTATTATAGATTCCCAATTCGCTGATGTTGTTAACAATATGCCAGAGAGTGCGAGGAATAAACTTGAGGAGAGCATCAACTCTTTAGGGGAGAAAGGATTCGATAAAAAAGTATTCGAGATAATAGTCTCCATACTGTTTGATAATATGGGCGATGAAAAGAAACGAGTCCATAATAAGGATTTCTTGGGATCGATTATTAAATCTAGAATAGCAGAGCTTGTCTTGAGAGATATTAAGGATCCCGATGATGTGCCTTCTGATATAAAGGAGCATTTAATCGTTATTGATAGGAATCTCGGGGTGTAGGCAATGCGACTTTACGTATATTTTGATGAAAAATATCCGACAAGCTGGATAAGCAAGGATGTGGGATTCCAAATAGTAAAATACTTGGAAAACAAGGGATTTACTGTTGTAGACGCCAGCGAATTAAAAAGGGTTATCGAGGAGAGCATCAGAAAGCCCGGCGAGGAGACAACAATTGTTTTTGCTCAGGACGTAGTTCCAGCCGTGGTAATTGATAATCCATCAAACCCAACAGCAAATAGCCTACTACGAAGATTTCTCAATATAGGGCACACCATAGTCTGGCTCGGTGATGCTCCATTATGCAACATTGGATTCGAGGATGGTAAAAGACAAAGTATTCCCAACGCATGCCAGTCGGTATTGGGCGTAACAGCCAATGTATTAAATGCACAGAAGCCTGTTGGACTAACATTTTATGCCAATCTATATGGTCTACCCAAATGGCGGGGTATGCGACCCCATGCGAGCATTTCTACAAACATTGTTTCAGTAAATACCGCATTGGCATTAAGTATACATGGAAACCAGATAGTTTATCATGGGTTCATAGTAAGTTATGTTGGGGACACTTTCTCTGGGTTCATAAGGATATATGATTTCGTGATGAACAAGCCCTTACCGGACGAATACTTAGAGGCTCTCTATAGAATAGCCACAATACGTAATCCTCTAGAACTATTATTCCAAAGAATGAACACCATAGAAAAGACCTTAAAGGATCTAAAAGAACTTTTAGAGACAAAATATAACACATTAAAGAGCGAACTAGACAATCTAAGGGAACTATTAGAAAAATTCTACTGAGCATGTAGAGCCGTATAGATTCTCCTACCATTGGAGCTTAAAAACGCATCGTTTTCATTGCATGCCGTTAGCATCATCTAGTGTTTAGTTTGAAAAGACTATACCAATCGCACTAAAATTACGTAATGAGTTTATTTATAACAGGCAAAAATCATATTTTTCGTATTTTCATACTCTCACACAATACCACTAAATTTAATGGACTACGACAATATTTCCATTCTACAGAACCTTAATCTTTGAGGCCATAGATTCATAAAAAGCATAATCTTAAATATGCTCCATGCTTCTTTCATTTTTTGGTGATCCGTATGCCCCTTGGACTGGAATTATTTATGGAGAATATACGTAGCTCCATATGTAAGTGGTATCGGGAGAATAAAGCTCTGATAGAAGCAGTTATGAGAGCCTGGTATGATGGCACACTACTCGCAGAGGACGCAGCTAAATTTTTCGATGATCTCTCAGAGATATTTCCAGTACTAAGGGGGCTCGGAGACGAAATAAGGGAGAGATCTTCAATGTCCAAGATATTGCTAGTTATCGCCGGGATCATAACTATGATTATTGCTGGTATGTGCCGTAGAGAGGCCAAAGTTTCTGTGTAGGTGAGCCTAATGACTGTTGAAAGGCATGTTAGCAGACTTCCAGAGAAGTACGATCTCCAAGATCTTTTGAGGAAAAAGAGAAGAACCTTAGAAATCCTTAAGTCGAGTGATCCCGTTGAAATCAAAGGTGCAACCGATGAACTCGTTAATCTTGCCAATAGGGCTTTGAGAAGTAGAGATATAGATAGGATTGTTGAGCTCTTAAAAACCATTGATGATTTTCTGAGCGAATTGAATTACGATATAGAAACTATGGAGCAAGTGGTAAAGTTCTATGATGAATATTGGTGTAAAGAGTCACACATGCATCCTGTTACTAAAGGAGTTATTGGCCCAAAACCAGAGGATATATTGTTATCTAAAGCACAGAGAAAGAAAGCAGGAGAACTCCTAAAAGCCATGAAATATGCAAAGAAGAAGCTTAGCGAGAAAAGAAACGAACTAAAGTATTGGAAGACACGACTCATAACAAGGATTGTCCACGGATAAATGTTACTTGTGACCAACCTACGAAGCGAGTACTCGATCACTTCTTTTTCCATTTTTCCTCTAGTGCCTCGATTTCTTGTTTTGCCTACCCGCTATTACATCTTTCTAATTAGAACCTAGCCCTGTATTTACTACTACTCTCATTTTTCTTGATTTTTTATCTATATGTCGGTTCTTGGCCCCTGCCTTTATCTATCTTCGCCCGCTTCATAGACGCGCTTGGAGGCGTTTCTGGTGGATCTAAGCGAGCTCTATGTCTCATTCAAACCAGAAAATTTACAGCCATATTCAAGGTACTGAGAAATTGACATGTAGTTTTTTTATTTGGTAGTTCATCATTATTAGTCCTAGCTCTCCGGGCATTGCGAAAATTTATTAGTAGTTGTTTTATCGAGTAATAGTAATAGGGGATATGAAAAGACAACTAATAAGAATGATAATTCGGATGAAAAAATTAGAAACACGGTCACTATTATGTTTTATACTCTAGAATAAATTGAAATGCATCTTTCAATTAGTCTTTTATGTCTAGAGATAAGGGCATCCATGTTCCATGTATCTATATCTCTTAGTTCTTGTGTTATTCTAAATGGAGTCCATTTCTTTCCAAAATATTCTTTCTTCTTTTTTTCAAAATCAAAGTTTTGTGCTCTTGAATTCTTTCTACCGCTCAGTAAAACCAAATTTCCTAGCTTATTTGTCCATTCTTCTCTCTCCTCTTTCGTGAAGATTCTGACCCATTCACTATTAGCTGGAGGATTTTGGGGCAGTATATGCTCTACTGTTATTTTTCCAGGATATCCTGGAAAATTTTCAAGCTCCCAAAGATCCATGTCTATTCGTAAGAGAATATACTTAGCAAGTTTTCCGCCTCGCAGTCTATAAAAATTCCTGTCATCCAATTTATCTCTCAGGAGTTCTTTTTCATCTTTATATCCATAATCCTTAAATGTGTAGTACTGTTCTCCTAGCATCTTATCTAGTACTCTCTTGGGAGTTTGTTCTTCCTCGATCAATTTTATAAGATTGCCTGCGCTAGTTATTCGGGCGCTTGGTGTAAAGCCAGCGATCCATTCTGTCACAAATTTTTTCTCAAGCTTTAGGAGAAACTCAACTAGGTATTCGTCATCTTCAAACTTGTGATAGAATGCTAGAAGGGGTGGTATCCAATCAGAGAATGGTAGATACTCATACATAAGATGAACAAGGTTTTTGTATAGATTTCTTTTCTCCATATCCCTTACGTTTACATCTGGGTTCAATACTTTCTGATCATAGATATCAACGATTGCCTCTACATAATCAATGAATTGTTTACCCTTGACTAATTTTCCACTTTTAAATAGTTGTTGATATTCTTCATATATCCCAAGTTTTGCCTTCTCTTTCTTCTTGATCATGCGTATATAGCTAATAACATTTGCAAGCTCCTCACGCCCAATTCTACTCTCCATGCTTATCCATTTTTTGCTGTATATTTCTCTTTCTTTATCATCCTCTATTGCACCCAAATTTTCGCTCTTTAGAAGATCGGCAGGAGTTAGTGGCAGTCCTCTCGTATTTAAAACATTGAATAATCTATAAGCAGTAGTCAAGGTTCTAGTTTTTATACATACAACATAAACATTCTGAAGTAGGTGTGTTATAAATTCTTCTAAACTTTTAATGTTCCTTAATTTTTTGGTAAATATATTGATAGCTTCCCATAGATGATATATGGGGTCATCTTCATCTTTATATTTTATCTTACCAGCTTTAAAATCTCTAAGAAATTCTTGAGTTCCATTAGGCTTATAGATATATCTTCTAAATATGTCTTTTAGCTCATCCCATGGTGTGAAACGCATGGTTTCTGGAAGTCCCTTAAATGGGTCTTTCTTCTGATAAATGTAGCTTTGTATGTGTTCTTTTAGTTCTGGATTATTGCTTATATCTCTGACCACAGCCAGTAAGATTGTCAGGGATGCTATCCTTTGTTGCCCATCAATTATGTCATATAGATTCTTTTCTTTATGTTGTAATATTATTGAGCCTAGGAAATGCCCTTCTTCGAGTGTCATCGAATCTATAAGATCTTCAACCAGCTGTTCAAAATTGCTTTCGTTCCAACTTAGTGGTCTCTGGAAAAGAGGTACACTAAATATAAATCTTTCACTAAATATGTCAGAGAGAGGGGTTTCTCGTGCTTCAATAATTCTTTCCTTCTGTTGCATACAATCCACCCAGATACTACAAATATATAGATGGTATCTTACTTAAATTTTAACTAGCAGAAATTAACTAGAAACTCATGAAGAGTTTCATTAAGTCACTTATAGATAGGATTCTCGTGAGTAATTGCACATCATGTAATCTATTTCGAAAACTGAATTTTTGTAGCATCTCATCATTTTGGTAAGCTTTTAAAGGATCTGCTGTTCTTAATACTAGGTAGGGGATGTTACATGGTGTTTTCCATATCCTTGGAGGGAGTAAGATTTGGGTCTATAAGTATAGAAAGAATGGCTGGAGTGCCAAACATGTTTATATTGGTGGTCAGAGCAGAATATGATAACGCCGTGATACATTTGGATCCTACTGATCCTAGCAGAAACTTTAACTATGATGGCGAGCTTTATGTTCTGAATTCGAGAGGCTATCTCGATCTTGCGGGAAAGGAAACGGTCAAGCTAAACGTTTCAATTGGGGATTTATGGATTACCAACAAGAGTTTTCGAATGGTTTCAGAACCACTAACATTGGAGAGTTTATATGATATCGAACAGAAGCTTGGGAAAGGGCCCGTAGATATTTACTGGAGTCTTCAAGGCTTAGTTTTTCTGAAGGCTGGAGAATATCAACAATTCAAAATGCCTTCAATCCCCCTGATTCTCTATGCGAATCCCCATACTCATTTCAAAATAAGCCGTGAAGACTTCATTAAGAATGTTTTACAACCAGCCGACATGATGAAGAGGATATTTATTGAGATTATTCCATCGAAAATCGATCCATCTATGACAAATAGGATCCGTGATCCTGACCTCAGAGAGCTCGTAGATATCTTGCTTAAGAAGCAACATATGTTGCTTGAACTATATGAGGCCCTTAAAAATGCGAAGACCACACGTGAGTACGCGGGGATTATTAGCCAAATACGTGTATCCATTGAGGGGCTGACCAAGAGTAGCTCGGTAGGCAAGAGGATTATAGATGTTCTTTCTAGGGCCTATAAAAACCTAAGTATTGTTGAGGGTCTCGAGGCAGGAGCCGCCGAAAAGGCGATCGAAGACCTTATTGAATCTCTATTTTCGATTAGTAAGGGCATTTTTGATACGGCCTCAGTGTTGGGTGCTCATGGAAGCACATATGGCAAGCCTAAAGAGCGTAAGAATTACATTCCCAAACCATATGAGAGGGATGCAGAACTAGTACTGATTTTTGCCATCCAACTTCTAAGCTACATAACAAATGTTCTTCTCCATTATTCATCAAGGATATAATCATTCTAAAACACACTCATTTCCATCATATCCTAAACCTTAGATATTGGTCTTTTCCACTATTACAACAATTCTTCCATAGAACTAGTTATCTGGAAAATTCTGCTCGATTCAATGCAATACATTACCATTAAAGAACAAAACAAAAAGAGTGTCCTTGAAAAGAAAAAAACAGAAAAAAGAAAAAGAAACCCAAACAGCAAGGATAAAAAGATATTTCGAATGTACAGGACGCAACGCGACACAGAATACATGCGTTTTCTCGAATGTACAGAACGCACTGCGGGGCAAGAAGTATCTAACGGCTCCTGCGAGAAACTGCACAAAAACTGCACACCGTCGAAAAACTGCACAGAAACTGCACAACATCATGCCGTTTCTGTTTGATTTAGCCCGCGTTGATTTTGGTTTTGTCCTAGGAAAACTGCACAGAAACTGCACATTGCAATTTTTTGCCGATTTTTGAGAAAAAACTGCACAAAAACTGCACACCGCCATGTCGTTTCTGTTTGATGTTGTTTGTGTCGTTTTTGTTTCTGTCGTGAAAAACTGCACAGAAACTGCACATTGCGATTTTTTGTCTGGGGAAACTGCACAAAAACTGCACACTGCCACGTCGTTTCTGTTTGGTGTCGCTTGCGTTGTTTTTGGTTCTGTCTTTGGGAAACTGCACAAAAACTGCACAAAAACTGCACAAAAACTGCACATGTTTTTGGTGTTTTGTTGGCCGGAATGAGAATGGGCTCATCTGCTAGTTGTTTTTGTTTCTGTTTCTCTTTTTCCTCGACGCTGTCTGCCTGTCTGATCTCTCTAGTGCTTATCGTCGTGTGTTAGAAATCACCAAAATTGGCTAACGAAACTAGTTTTGCGACGGTGATTTCTATCTATAGTTTGGAAGATCAGCAATGGTGAGGATATGATTGCGAGTAGTCATCAATATGAGCATGCTGGAACATCTAATGAGGGGTTACCAGAACTAGTTAAAAAACTTAAGGAATTATCTTGGTCAATATTAGATGAGCCATTCATTATAGATCTCAAAAATAACAAATCTGCGTTTGGTATGTTGATTTCTGGAGGATCACACTTCAAACCACATTCGCCACGCATCACAGACAATCTAGCAGTCATCTAATAGGTGTGACACTTCTCCAGCATTCACCACGAACCAACAAGAAC
>Ga0180301_10003621_pt1 | contig 12054 bp, 9 predicted proteins | sample GuaBasSediGuay16_FD_121797 | JGI IMG/M metagenome (GOLD analysis project Ga0180301, IMG submission 121797) | Subseafloor sediment microbial communities from Guaymas Basin, Gulf of California, Mexico - Guay16, Core 4569-2, 12-15 cm | ecosystem: Environmental > Aquatic > Marine > Hydrothermal...
CCCCTTTCATTCCGTGTGGGCTTCATTCTTGACAAAAGGAGTGAAAGAAAGGCCGCATTTCTACAGGCATGGTGGGTTCTTCAGGATGGGTTCTATGACCCACATTTCCATGGCATAGACTGGAAGGGTGCATATGAAAAATACCTGCCCTATCTGGATATTGTGAGGAATACTGAAGACTTCCATACAATCGTGAGGATGATGATTGGTGAACTGAATGCCTCTCACCTGGGAATATGGAAGGATGAAGGTGGCGGAGAGATAACAGGGTGCCTGGGGATTGTGCCCGATTACTCATATCCAGGAGAAGGATTAAGGGTGAAAAGAATAATAAAGGACAGCCCCTCAGATATGGAAAAGGGCATAAAACCGGGTGATGTTATTCTTGCTGTGAATGGGAAGCGTTTAACAGGCGAAACCAACTTTTACAGTTTATTAAGAATGAAACGTGGAAAGAAAATAAGAATAACGGTGAAGAGGGGAAGGAAGAAAGAGGATATTGACATTGAACCTGTCTCCCCATGGAAGATAAGAAATCTCATTTACAAAGAATGGGTCTCCTCCAACAGGAAGACAGTTGAAGAGAAAAGCAGGGGGAGACTTGCCTATATCCACATCAGGGCAATGGGTTCAGAAGATTTAAAAAGATTTAAAAAGGAACTGTACGAATTCAGGGATAGAAAAGGGCTTGTTCTTGATATAAGGTACAACGGTGGAGGTTCAATCCACGATGAACTCCTCAATATTTTGAAAAGAACCGTTTACGCATACTCCATAGAGAGGGATGGGGAAAAGGAATACAACAGCCTTTTCAGATGGAACAAGCCGATTGTGTTGCTGATAAATGGATACTGCTACAGTGATGCGGAGATTTTTCCTGCAGGATTCAAGGAACTCAAACTGGGTACAGTTGTTGGGACTCCTACATTTGGTGCGGTTATTGGAACCAACAACCTTGAACTTGTGGATGGCTCAACATTCAGATGCCCCAATGAAGGATGGTACAGGATTGAGGGTGTGAATATGGAGAATAACCCTGTTCATCCAGACATATACGTTGAAAATCCCCCTGAATACGACAACAGGTCTGATGACCCACAACTCTTGAAGGCCATTGAGATACTCTTGAAGCAGATAGAAAAGTGATTATTCTCTTTTTCTCTTCCATCTATATTGTTTCACCTGACAGCATCAGTATGCCTGATGCAGACATCACAGTTATATTTGAACCTCCCCTGCAAAAGGCTGAGGCCATGTTTGTACTGGATGGGAAACGGATACAGGGCGAACTGGAAGAAGATTATTTCTTTTATCAACCCGAAAGGCCTTTGAACCAGGGCAAACATACCCTGATTGTGATGACCCCATCAGATACAGTGGAGTTTGATTTTCTGGTGAAGGGAGAGATACAGATAAGTGGAAAATCTGCATTAAACTACCTCAACATTGGTGCTGGTGGAGAATTCAACTCATCACCAGAGACCCTTGCCTTCACAACCTATCCAAGGGGAAGGTACACCCTGATTTCTGGAGACATTGATATGGACATTGGTAAACTTCACATCACGGGAACATACCTTAAAGACCCGGAATATCCACTTGGATGGTATGGAATTCTTGATGTTGATGCAGGACACATAAACATAAATGGGGGGAGTATTACACCTGTTTACAGTGAAATCACCATGTATTCTCCCTATGGGGCAGGTGTTGAGTTTACTGGAAAATACAGGAAGTCTGCATTAAATGTGGTCTATATGAAATCCAGTGCCTATGATACATTCATAAGTGAATTCCAGAGGAAATTCCTCTGCCTGAGGGCAAACATTGAGTCAACATTTGTTTTCACCATGCTCAAAGGGGAGGATGATACAGCCAGTTTTACAGGTTTTCCCATTGAACTACCTATGTGTGGTATCATCTATGCAGGAAGGTTGAACCTGCACTATGGAGATTTTACCCTTTATGGTGAACTTGCCCATTCAAAGGGTGTTTTCAACATGTATATTCCTCTCAGTGTAACTGGAAAGGCAATGGAGACGGGAATAAAATGGCATGACTTCTCGCTATATTACAGAAGGATTGATTCACTATACCTTCCACTGGGGAATCCTTACATTGACAGGGACAGGAGAATTGTTCTTGAGGGAACTGGCAAGAAAGGAGTTTTCTCCTTTCAGACAACCAGTTATGCAATTCTCAACCTTCCCTATCGGATAGAGGGGTATAACCTGTCCCTTTACTCAATAATAGGTATAAAGCAGGGAATTAATCTGGGTCTCCAGGCAGGTAATGATGAAGGGTATTACACCCTGACTGGCAACCTGGGTGGGTTCATTTACAGAACAAGGTTCTCATTATCAGGTATAATCAATCTGAGTTATACAGAGGGTTATGGGAACAGTGGTTCATTCACAGGAAATTTTTATTTGAATATTCTTCCCCTATTATTAAACACTTCTCTAATATACACCTGGGGAACACAAAAGGAAATTTCTGTGTCTATTGCCCCTGAACTTCATATTGGACAATTTCGGTTTTCGTTTGAATACAGAACCATATTTGCCAGTGACTACACAGAAACCTCATTAAAAACCCTCCTAAACTTCCAGCCCGGACCTTGACATTATGACATTTTTTTCTTTTTCGCCCTTCTGTACATCTGACCAAGTGAAGAATACTTCATCCCTTTAAAGGGCTCAATCTTAATAATTTGCTTGAAAGTTAAACCTGATTCCTCCCTCAATCCAATCAATAATTCATCCCTCAAACGCTTTCCATCCCTGGTAGATGTATCTATCTCTTCAATCTTAATCCCATGTGTTTCTTCAAAATCCTTTATTAATCTTTCAGGAGGTACAAACCCATCCTCCTCTTTCCTCATTCTGTAACTCCTACCCTTCTTCTTCCTTCTATCAAACAAAGCCACAGATTGAGCAATAAATTCCTGAGAGCCAAGGAAGGTTCCCATACGTGTTTCTTTCAAAGGTAATCCTTTTAGTGCCCACTGCTTTAAAAATGCATCAAAACTCTCCTTGTCCTCAAATAATTCTTCAACTTCTTCCTGTGCATTGATATAACCTGAAACATCGTCATAATACTCTCTTATGCTTGACCACAGATATTTATAAACATCTTTAACCTTCCCTGCCCTTAATGGATTTAAAAGGATATACGCTGTGACCATCTTTAAATACAGTCCCTTTTCAACAAGTATGGATTTATATCTATTCTGGAAAACATATCCTTTGCCACCGAACCTTTTCCTGTAATAAATTGCATAATTCCCATTTATCGCTCTCATCAGTGAAGAAAGGTTACCAGTACAGTCCTTTATTAACAGATGATAATGATTGTCCATTACACAATAACAGAGGAGTTTGGCCTTCTTTAATCTTATCTTCTCTACAACAGTATCAAGAAAATACTGCTTGGCATTATTGTCAGCAAATATATCAATCCCCAGAACACCCCTGTTCATTACATGGTGATATGCACCTGGATAGGTAATCTTTGCCTTCATTAACGCAGCATAAAGGAAAAATGTCATATTGTCAAGGTCCGGGCTAAACATTTTTATGCTTTTCCCTTAGAAATCAATATAATAACGAGGGTTTAAATTTTTTATATGGATTATAAAAATGTGCAAACTGAAAATTTTTGGAGAAAGTTCCGGGTTGTAATATACTGATTATAAAGGTGGTAAAATTGCTGACTCTGGGACAAAAGGGGTGAAATAGAATGTCATAATGTCAAGGTCCGGGCTGGGGGTTCGGAAGGGAACTTTTAGGTGGGGAGTGTATCTAATAAGAAAAACAGGAGGTGATTATGGTACTTTTGATAATAGGAGCGGTAATGACACTATACATGGGAGATGTAAAGGTCAGAAGAGCCGGAGAGATTCTTGACCCTGTGCTGAATATGGAACTCTCTGAAGGTGATACAGTAATTACAGGTTCAGGAGCAAAGGCAGAGATTATGGAGAAGGACTCAAGTGTTATTGTTCTGAATGAAAACACCACATTTACAATCGTTGAAGAAGAGACCCGGAGACGCTTTTTCCTCTCATGGGGTAGTGTATGGGCTAAGGTTAAAAAACTCGCTGGATGGAACTTCCAGATTGAATCCCCTGTGACTGTCGCGGGTGTGAGGGGCACAGAATTCTTTGTGTGTTTCACAGATGACAGTTCACAGGTTGGTGTTGTTGAAGGAAAGGTTGATGTGCTTGATAAAAAAGAAGGCAGACACTATCTCCTTGATAAGATGAAACAGTATAAGCGGGTGAGAAAAAAGGTTCTTATCAGAAGGTTGAAAAGGATAAACAGATGGGCTGAATGGAAGAAGAAAGACCTTGACCATGTTATAAAACTTGCAGAAAGAGGAAATCTTCAGGCAACCATTATTGCAGAGGCCCTATCAAAGAGGATAAATTCTCCAGATGCACTCCAGAGGATTAAAGCCCTCAGGACAGAACAGAACAGAGGAACAGAAGGTAAACTGATGAGGATTGTTTTCAGGATAAGGGCGCTTGAGGCGGATGTATCATTAATGGAGAGAAAGGTCAGGAGAATCGGAAGTGGTATTGGAAGATTGAAAAATCTTATTGGTTCTGGCAAATTTAAACTTGCCATGACAGTTGCCTCAGAACTGGAAAGCAGAGTAAGTGCCAGTTTTCCTGAAACATTTGAACTTGAGGCAAGGGCAAAGAGAATTTCACAGGATCTTCGCCTCCTTCTCAAGGAGTTGAAAAATATTGATAACCCGAAAGTAAAGACAAGGGTTAAGAAGGAGATAATGAAAAACATAAAAAGGGTGTCTGTTGCACGAACCAGGGTAAGGTCTCAAAGGACAAGGCTTGAAAGGTACAGGAACCTTTTAAACAAACTCAAAAAGGGAATTAAACCCTAAAAGGAGGTGCTTTATGAAGAAGTTTTTCATCATCATCGGCCTTGTTGGTATTCTTTTTGTTGGATGCTCACAGGAGACTGACGAGACAGCCATCGAGACCCTGATAACCGATGTGTACTCTGACCTGTTCTCAATTGAAGATGACTATCAGAAACCCGAAGGTGACAGCGTTACCTCCTCCCAGAAGAAGGATTACGCCTTTGTGTTCTGGTGGAGAGAACTCCAGGATGTCTCAAGGAACATAAACATAAGCATTGAGGGAGATAGTGCCTTTGTGACCATAAACAAAGAACTGTCGGGTATCATGCACAGGTATCCAACCGATACATGGCCTCCAGAGGATTCTATACTGATTGATATTCCCAAGGATTTTCAGGATAACGCCTTGAGATATGTTGTGCTCAAGAGGGATGGAAATCCCAGAATCCACAGAGGATGGAGGATTGTTGCTGTTTCTGGAGCAAAGATTCTTTCACCCACAAGGCCATTCCAGATTGACTCCGTGAAGATTGTTTCCGCAGACTCATCCTTAATCTACACGGTAAAAGACCCCCTTGAACTGGTGAACATTGACAGTATAATGAAGATAGAAAGACTTGGAGAGGCAACAATATCCGTCTATACCTCACCCGACAGTGTTGAGGTATGCGTTTTTGTTCATACAAGGGGATACATGAGGGTTCACAGATACAGAATTATGGAAAAGGCTCCTGGTGTGTACTGTGGGAGATGGCTTGCATCACCCATGGAGGGAAGGAGGAGACTTGGAATTGATGTGCTCACCTATGAGACAATATTCAACGATTCTACTGGATATGAAGGAGAAGGATGGGTAATACTGTATGAATCAACAGGAGAATAGGAGGGGAGATGCCTCCCCTCCTCCCTTTGAGGAACTGGTAAAAATGTATTCTGAAAGAATATTCAAACTGGTTTACAACAGAATAGGTGATTACCATGACACCATGGATGTGGTTCAGGAGATTTTTTACAGGGCATACAGAGGGTATTCTTCTTTCAGAGGGGAGGCACACCCCTTTACATGGCTCTACAGGATTGCATTGAACACAACAAACAGGTATCTATCAAAACTTGGAAGAAGGAAAGAGGTTTCTCTTGACAGGGATTTTGTTCATATGGATGACCCCCAGGAAAAGATGGAACTGGATGAGGATAAAGTGAAATTAAGGAGGCTGCTTGCCAAATTGAATGATGAACACAGGACAATTTTATTCTTAAGATACTACGAGGGGCTTGATTATAAAGAAATCGCAGATATACTTGGTATTCCTATGGGAACTGTCAGGTCAAGGCTTTCAAGGGCAAGGGCTACCCTTGAAAAACTAATGGAGGATTAAAATGGAATGCAGGGAACTCACGGATGAAATACTTCAGGCATACATAGATGGAGAACTTGACGAAGCTACAATGAGGGAGGTGGAAGACCATCTGAACACCTGCCCATTATGCAGGGATAGATACAAAAAGAGCATGGAGATCACAGAGCATCTGATGAAAGGCTTCCATGTTGAACCACCTGAAAACCTCTCAGATATTATATTAAACAATGTGAAAAGAAGGATTTATAAAAGAAGAACCACACTTGCCCTTGCTGCATCCATTGCATTTATCATTGGCCTGATGTTCTTTGCTCTTCCAAAAGGGGGAAGGGAAACTGCGCAACAGCAAAAACCCATACACAAAGAGAAGGTTGAAATTGTTCAGAAAGCCCGAACACCTGAAGAAGAGGTAATTCCTCAGAAGAACACCACCAATAAAAAAGAGCCTGTGCCCACTGAAAAAGGCGATACCTCAAATATATATCTTGTTTTTCCAGATGAAGGTGATGTGATTGAGGAAACAGGCGAGATTGTTTTTTACCTGAATCGTGACATTGAGAGGATCGTTTTCAATGTTGATGGGGTTGAGTACGTCCATAATGGTGGAAAGGCAGGTGACATTATTACAATTCCATTCGCACCTGAAGAGGCTGGCCCACACAATCTAAAAATTGTAAAACCTATTGAAACAGCAGTGGTGTTCTACTCACTGGGAGAGGTGTGAGATGTTGTACCTTTTAATATCACTCCAGCTAATAGTATCACCAGACCCTGTAAAAACAGACCTTTCAACCCCTGTAAAAATTACCGTATCAACTGATGATGGAAGGCCTGTCCAGGGTGTAAAATTTATTGTAAAACCATCTACTCTGGGAAAGGTCAAGAATAGCATCTTTATCCCATCCTCAACTGGTAAGGGCATTATCCTCTGCATGGGAATGGTGGATGGAAAGACCTTAAAAAAACCTGTATATCTGGTAATAAATGAGGAAGCCACTGGAAAAATCACTCCCAGAAGTGCGAGGGTGGGTATTGGAGAATCTGTAGTATTCACGGTTACTGGCGGTAATGTTAAGAAGTGGAAGGTTTTTCCACAAACCCTTGGAACAATCAAACAGGGTAATTTCACTGCAAAACAACCAGGAAGGGGAAAGATTGTAGCGGTTCTTGAAGACGGAAGGGTTCTCACCGCAACGGTTATTGTTGGGAATATCACAGGCAGAATAAAGGTTATTCCATCATTTGCCAGGGTTGATGTTGGTGGAACAGTCACCCTCAGGACAGAGAAAATAATAGAAAACCCTAGGTGGAATGTCTTCCCTGAAAGGGTCGGGGATGTGAATCAGAATGGTGTATTTACTGCAAAGAGCCCTGGAAGGTGTATGGTTGTGGTGAGAGGCAGATTGAATAACAGGGAGGTTATAGGCCGTGCAGTGATAGTTGTAAGAGGAGGTGGAGTAAAACTCATTCCTAAAAGGGCAGTTCTGAAGACAGGAGGAACAGTAAAGTTCACAGTGTTTGATGGTAATGGTAATCCTGTTAATAATATTAAATGGAATGTAGTTCCAAGGAGAATAGGAAGGATATCCCCTGATGGAATGTTTACACCCCTTGTAAGGGGGGGGAAGGGTAAGGTTATTGCAATCCTTCCAAAGGGATATTCAAAAAGGGTCCTGAGTGCACCTGTATTCATTATCCCTGACAGGAATGCCTATATAAGAGTCTCACCTGGGTTTGTTCATCTGGACAATGCAGGTCAAACAGTACGATTCTATGCGGAAATAAAGGGTATATCCATGAATGAACGTGTAAAATTCAGTGTGTATCCTGAAGACCTTGGCACTATAACTGAGGATGGCATATTCACTGCAAAGAGGGAAGGAACAGGTGTTGTTATTGCAAAAATAAAAGGAAATCTCCCTGTAAAACCCGGTCGCGCCGTTGTCATAGTTGGGGAAGGAGGTTCTATCTTACAGGTATCACCATCCAATCCAACCCTCAAACAGGGGGAGAAAATCCGTTTTATTGCCTCTCCATCCTCCCCTCTACCATCAGGGATAAAGTTTATATGGAGGGTTATGCCTTTCTATCTTGGTAAAATACAGAATGATGGAACATTCATTGCTGGAAAGGTTCCAGAGGGACATACCATAATGCTGGGAAAGGTTGTGGTTGTTGGGGTAAAGGATGGAGAGATATGCTGTTATGGTGGCACATCTGTCACTGTGAGAAGGTAAAGAACCTTCTCCTTATATGAAGACCAAGAAGTATCACTGAAGCAAAAATAAAGAAAGCAGAACTTGTTATAAAAGTTATAATGTCAGAAAAGTGGGTCATTATAAAATAGCCAAGAGGTGGAGCAAACAAGCCCCTTATACCTGTCATTGTCACATGCACACTCTGTAAAACTGCAGCATCCCTATCCCCTGCAAAATATATTGAACCAAGAAACCACACTGTATTTACACCTGCCATTCCAATTGAATAAACCATATAGGAGATATAAACAAACATCTTCGGGTCAAGTATTCTCTGGAAGATGGACAACGAAAGCAGAAGGGGATAAAGCCCAAGAATAAAGAATGAGAGTGAGGTGTAGGGTACAGGATTTATTTTTGTAAAATAAAATCCTGCAAAGGGTAAGAGTATCATCATAAATACTTGTCCAATAAAGAGCCGTGCAAAGGAAATCTGGGTGTATGTCATGTTTAGTTTATCAACAAGGAATTGGGGAATGATTGGAATCACCATCAAAAAACCCATACCGTATATCATGAAGGCAATCTCATAGATGAAGAAATCCCTGTTTTCCTTAAACTCCCTGATGGTTTCAACAATGGGCTTTATTAAAGGATGCACCTTTCCTGCCCTTTCCTTCTTTGGCTTTACCCTGATTGGGATTTTTGAGAGAAGAAGAACAGAGAAAAACCCGGAAATCCCGCAAATTGCATAGATAGGCCTGAAGAGGTATTCATTCAGATCAAGGAGTTTACCAATTGTGATTGAGGAGATGATTATACCAAATGTATTTATTGCAATTGATAAACCAAAGAGTATCCCCCTCTTCTCCTCTCTGTAGTTCTCCTGGAATATTGAATTCTGGACTGGTATTATAAAGGCATTGAAAGAGTAAACAAAGATGAGGAGAATTAGAAGGTGAACACCTGTCTTCACAAAAAAAACCGTGAGAAGTGAAAGCCTTCCAAGAAAGGCCGCAAGAACAAAAAGGTTCTTCCTATCCTGTCTGCCCTCAATAAAGTTCCCCCAGTAAATTGAGAAGAGATTTGCCACAGGCCACACCATTGAAATGAATGTAATCACAAGGTTTGAGGAATGAAGTGCCTTTCTTGAAATAATCTCCTGGAGCCACAGTCCCCCGTACATTATACCATTCAGGAGGGAGTAGACTGCGTGGTACTTAAATGTCTCTCTTTCCAGCCTATTCAGTTTGAGCATAAAAAATGCCCCGCCTCAGGGCGGGGCATCAAACCACTAATTTTTATTTTTTCTTCTTTGTTGTCTTCTTCTTTGCAGTGGTCTTCGTCTTTTTCTTTGTGGTTGTTGTCTTCTTCTTTGTAGTGCTTCCCTTGGGCCTTCCCCTCTTCTTCTTGGGTTTCTCTTCCTCTACCTTCGCCTCAGGTGGTGTTATTTCTATCTCCTCTGCTTCAAATGTCTCCTCCTTCATCTCAAGGAGGTTCTTCTCATCTTTGAGTTTCACAAGTATGGTGTAGATTATTGTCTGACCTGCTGCAAAAACAGAGACACCATAACCAACAATAAGGAAGGCTATAGTGTAGAAAGACATACCCAGAAGAAAGGCACCAAACTGTGTGGTAACACCTGGATATGTTTTCAGTGCACCAAGGGCAAGGAACTTTCCAGGTGCAACAAGTGATGGGAACCATTTGAGCAAGAATGTTGGAGCAAAGGGCAGGTAGAGATACCACTTACCATTGTTCCACATCACATTCCACCACTCCCTTGGACCCGCCCAGACACCAATCGCCCACTTTGTGAGTGAAAGGGTATATTTCATCAGGAGTGCAAAAACAAACATGGCAAGGAGTGTGCAGAGCCCCAGGATAAATTCCCAGAGGAAGAATCTCCATGTCTGGTCATATAAAACGCTGAACCCTTCAAAGAGTGTGTCAAAGGTATCGCTCTCTGTTGTGGCAACAATTGCAGGTGCAATCACAATCACCACAAAAAGAACAATTGTGAGGTAAACCACAAAGAAAGCACCAGCAAAAATGGGCAAACTCATAAGACCTATGAGTATCTGTCCAACATGGGGAATCCTGCCCACAAGGCCAAAGACGAGTCCTACAAGAATGAGTATTGCAATAAAGACTATAAGATAAATTGGGGAAAGGAAGGTTCCCTTCCAGTTTTTCAGGGCAAATTTCCATGCCTCTTTTGCCTCGTAGAACTCATCCCCTCTCAACCTCTCGTATGTAACCTTTGAAATGGCAGTAAGGGTGACAAAGTAAAAGAAGGTAACAATTAATGCACCAATACCCCAGAGTAACCATCCATACCATGTGAGTTGTGCATTGTAGAATGGACAGGGTATAAACCTATAAGTCTGCCATATGTTTTTAAATGTCCATCCACTTACAAGAAAGCCTGCATAGGAGAATATCACATAGAAGAAAAAGGCATAAAGGATTCCCCTGAATGCAAGCCATACCTTCTTTGGTGAAGCCCCAAACCTCACAGCCCTAAAGACATCCTTATACGTAAACTCAAGGCCCACATTACACCTCCTTTCTTTTTGGATACTATACATTTATTGGGAAATTTTGTCAAGGGTGTTTAAAGGTAATTCCTTTAATACTTTACAATTTTTATAAAAATATTATCCTTCCTATCTGATAAAAAATCACTGCCATCAACCATCCAAGAACAAGGGTATAGGTTGTGGTAAACAATGCCCATTTCCATCCAGCCTCCTGTTTTATTGCAGCAATTGTGGCAACACATGGAATATAAATCAGGCTCATCACCATAAATGCATAAGCAGAAACAGGATTAAAAACAGTGGAAAGGGCAGTTTTGAGATTTATACCAAAGAGTGCACCAAGGGTACTAACAACCTGCTCCTTTGCCATAACCCCTGCAAGAAGAGCAACTGCTGCCTGATAGAAACCAAAACCTGCTGGCTTAAAAATAGGGGCAATAAACTGACCAATCCTTCCAAGGTAAGAATCAGCAGAGCCATATTCCACACCAGGGGGAAGGGATGATAAAATCCATACAACAACAACAGAGGCAAAGATAACTGTCCCTGCCTTTTTTAAGAATAGAAACGACCTGTGCCATGAAATCCTTAGAATATTTTTTATCACGGGCATGTGGTACGGTGGGAGTTCCATTATAAGATGTGTCTCTTCTCCCTTGAAGAAAAGCCTCTTAAAAATGTTCCCCATTATGAAGGCAAGCAGGATTCCAAGGGTATATAGTGAAAAAATCACCAGCCCCTGATACTCTGGAAAGAATATTCCTGCAAAGAGTATGTAGATGGGGAGTCTTGCTGAACAACTTATCAATGGATTAACAAGAATTGTGAGGATTCTGTCCTTGTGGGTGTCCAGTGTCCTTGTGGCAAGTATTGCAGGAACATTGCAACCAAACCCCATAACCATGGGGATGAAACTCTTACCATGCAATCCCATCTTGTGCATCACCTCATCCATAACAAATGATGCCCTTGCCATATATCCTGTATCTTCAAAAAAGGCAATGATAAAGAATAGGAGAAAAATATTGGGAAGAAAGGCTATGATTGAACCCACACCACCTATCA
>Ga0180301_10003622_pt1 | contig 12052 bp, 13 predicted proteins | sample GuaBasSediGuay16_FD_121797 | JGI IMG/M metagenome (GOLD analysis project Ga0180301, IMG submission 121797) | Subseafloor sediment microbial communities from Guaymas Basin, Gulf of California, Mexico - Guay16, Core 4569-2, 12-15 cm | ecosystem: Environmental > Aquatic > Marine > Hydrothermal...
CCTTCGGAGTCCTCCCGGATAAGGGATGCCTTTGAGGCGGGGGATTTCGCCAGGGCAGCGCTCCTGATCCGCGAAGCCTCCGAGGAGGTCTTCACCCTCGCCTCCCTCTTGGGGGAGGTCAAAAAGGGGATCCTCGGGGAGATACAGCGCGAAAGGATGGAGGAGATCTCCCTGATCCTGGACCAGATCTATTCGGAGTGGACCCCCCTGATTCGCCTCCTCCGCGAGGGAGAGCTCACCTTCCCGCCCAAGTTCCTCCGCGTGGCAGAATACGTCCTGATGGAGAGGGCCGAAAGGGCCGTAAGGGAGCTCTCGGGCGAACTCTTGGGGGCGGTGATGGAGGAAGTCAGGATCCTGGGCCTTTCCCTCGACTTCGATGCCCTGGCCCACGAGCTCCTGCTGAAGATGGAGGGGTTGCTCCCGGAGATGCTCCGGAGGCCGGAGGGTGAGGCTTCACAGAGGTTGAGGGAGGCCGTTGAGCTTTCCCGGCTCCTCCCCGTCCCTGTGCCCTTGGGCAAGGTCCAGGCCCATGTGCTGATGGCCCTCAAGGGACTTGCGGGAGATCCCCCCGGAGTCCTTCGGGAACTCGCCCAGATGCTCGGCGTGGAGGTTCGACCATGAGGAGGGGATGCGGTGTGTTGCTTCCCATAAGCTCCCTCCCATCACCCCATGGGGTAGGGGACCTGGGACCCGAGGCTTACCGGTTCGTGGACTTCCTCAGGGAATCTGGCCAGTGTCTCTGGCAGATCCTGCCCATAGGTCCCACGGATCCCGCCCTCGATAATTCCCCCTATCACAGTCCATCGGCATTTGCGGGGAATCCCGCCTTCATAAGCCTCGAGCTCCTCGTGGAGGAGGGTTTCCTGGACCGCAAGGACCTCGAAGGGATTGTGCCCTTTGGGGAGGGATGGGCCGATTACGAAAGGGCGATGGCCCTGAGGGAGAGGTTGCTCGATAGGGCATGGGCGGCCTTCAGGGGCTCCAGGAGCTGGCAGTGGGAGGCCTTCCTCGAGGAGAATGCCCATTGGCTTTGGGATTACTGTGCCTTCAAGGCCTTAAAGGCGCACTTCGGGGGAAGTCCCTGGTACCGCTGGCCCGAACCCTTCCGCAGCCACCACCCTGGGGTCATCGAGTGGGCGAGGGAGAACCTCGGGGAGTACCTTGAGAAGGAGGCCTTCCTCCAGTTTCTGTTCTTCAAGCAATGGAAGGCCTTGAAGGCCCGCTGCGAGCAGAGGGGGATCCTTGTGGTGGGAGATGTGCCCATTTACGTCCCCCACGACAGCGCAGATGTCTGGGCCAACCAGCAGATCTCCCAACTGGACGATCGCGGAAGGCCCCTGGCCGTTGCCGGGGTGCCCCCGGATTACTTCAGCCGGAGGGGGCAGAGGTGGGGCAATCCCCTTTACAGGTGGGAAGTGCTCAAGGAGAGGCGCTATGACTGGTGGGTTCGCAGAATAAGGCACAACCTGCAGCTCTTTGACGTACTGAGGATCGACCACTTCAGGGGGTTTGTCGCTTACTGGGCCATCGATCCGGACTGCCCTGATGCGAGAAGGGGGAGGTGGATGGAGGCACCGGCCGAGGATTTTTTCGGGGAGTTGGAGAGGCACTTCCCCCGGCTGCCCTTCATAGCCGAGGACCTGGGGGTGATCACCGCCGATGTGAGGGAGGTGATGGCTCGCTTTGGCCTTCCTGGCATGAAGGTCCTGCTTTTCGCCTTCGGCGAGGATTTCCCTAACAGCCCCTATCTCCCCCACAACTACCCCCGTAACTGTGTGGCCTACACGGGAACCCACGACAACAACACGCTGCTGGGTTGGTTCCTGGAGGAGGCCTCCGCTGCCGAAAGGGAGAGGCTCTTCAGATACACGGGGCGGAGGCTTGAGCCGGAGGAGTTGCCTTGGGAACTGATCAGGATCCTGATGGCCTCAGTGGCCGATGTGGTGATCGTCCCCATGCAGGACCTTTTGGGGTTGGGGTCCTGGGCGAGGATGAATCGGCCTTCCACCTCCAACGGGAACTGGCGGTGGCGACTCAAGCCATCGCAGATCGACGGTGACCTACCCCCGCGGCTCAGGGAGATGGCCTGGACTTACGGGAGGCTCTGAGGGGGGAGGGCGGAGCCTGAATACCTCGCGGTCATGATCCTTCCACTTCCCCAGGGTCCCCCTGTATGCGTCCCTTATGCCACAGAGGATGGCCCTTGCGGCCCTCGGTCTTAAGGCGACGAGGTTACGCAAGATCTGAGCGAGGCACAGGAAGAGGTTGCAGAAGTGGAAGAAGGCCTTCAGGGGTTGGGACAGGAAGCGGTCAAAGACCACGATCCTGTTCCTGGTGCTGTAGTAGTAGCTCACCGGGCTGAATCTCCCCCCTGAGCTCTGGGCCCTTTTGTGAAAGACCAGGGCCCCCTTTGCCTGAACGACCTTGAACCCTAGCCTTCTGGCCCAAAGGCACAGGTCTATCTCCTCACCGTAGAGGAAGAGCCCTTCATCGAAATACCTGCGAGTATGGGTATGGATCCTCTCCAGGACATCCCTCCTTATGAGCATGGCCGCCCCATTGACCCACAGTCTTTCGCGATACCGGCAGGGGGAAGGGGAGGCCTGCGGGCGAGAACCGGAACCGAGGACCAGGGCCCCCACGATCCCCGCACGGCTTCCCTCGGCTACCTCCACCAGGACCTTCAGACAATGGGGATGGACCCGGGCGTCGTTGTTCAAGAACAGGAAGTATTGGGGTGGATCGCCCCTTGAGAAGCGGTGCAGGATCGCGAGGTTGTTTCCCCCACAAAAACCGAGGTTTTTCCCCGTACAGATAAGCTCAAGGGGTATTCTGCCCGAAGGGGCCGGGGGATCGGCAGGGGTAATCCCCTGAAGGATTTCCCTGAAGGAAAACTCATCCCCGTGCTCCAAGGCCCATTGCCTTATCCTGTTTCTGGAATCATCCTGGGAGCCATTGTCCACGACGATGACCTCATAACGGGGGTAATCCAGCCCCCTCACCGACTCCAAGCACTGCAGGGTCTCCTCCGGACCGTTCCAGTTCAGGATGACTATGGTTACGGCCGGCTGCACCATCCAGCAAAAATTTAATCAACCTAGGGGACCTTTGAAGAAGGCCTTGGAATCCTTGACAAGGATAGCAGCGATGTGATAAAGGGCACAAGGATTTTAAAACACAGAGCGCATAAGGGGCTTATGGCCTTGTCAGAGGGAGGTGGAAGATGGAGAGGCTTGAGAGGGATCTCGAATTTTATGGAGTTTCGCGGAGGGACTTTTTAAAGTACTGCGCATCCTTTGCTGTGCTTTTCGGGCTTTCGGAGCTCGAGTTCACGAGGCGTCTGGCCCATGCCGTGGAGAAGGCCGAAAGGAAGCCGCCGGTCATATGGCTTGAGGGTCAGGATTGTGCCGGATGTACCGTATCCTTTGCCGGTCTCCTTTATCCCCCGGTTGGGGCGATTATCCTGGACAAGCTTTCCCTCAGGTACCACGAAACCCTTATGGCCTCAGCGGGTGAGCTTGCCGAGAGCGTCTATCATGAGACGGTGAAGGAAGGGGGTTATGTGCTGGTGGTGGAAGGGTCCATTCCCTCTTCGGATGATCGGTTTTGCCTTGTAGGGGGGAGGCCCTTCAGGGAGATAGTGCTTGAGGCCTCCAAGAACGCCACCTGCATTCTGGCCGTTGGGGCCTGTGCCTCCTTCGGCGGTATCCCCAAGGCCACGGTCTCCAAGGGCATGGGGGTCAAGGACCTGGTGTCAGGAAAGCCCATCATAAACCTCCCCACCTGTCCCGTTCATCCGGATCACTTGGTGGGCACGATCCTTTACATCCTCACCACCGGGAAGCTGCCCGAGCTGGATGACTTCAACCGCCCCAAGATGTATTACTCACAGTCGATCCATGACAACTGCAGGCGCAGGGGGCATTTTGAGGCCGGCAATTTCCTGCAGGATTGGAATGATCCCGCCCAGAAGGATTATTGCCTGTTCGAGAAGGGCTGCAAAGGCCCCATGACCTATGCGGATTGCCCAATCAGGAGGTGGAACAGCGGTACCAATTTCTGCATCGATTGCGGTGCCCCCTGTGTAGGCTGTGCTGAGCCCGGGTTCTATGATGAGATGTCTCCGATTTACACCGCCGAGTCGGAAGCATCCAGGAAGATCCTCGCCCTTAAGAAATCCGGGTTGATCTAAGGAGGTGAGCGATGGGCAGGAAGATAGTCGTAGATCCGGTAACCAGGATCGAGGGCCATTTGAGGATAGAGGTGGAGATCGAAAATGGCAAGGTCAAGGAGGCCTGGAGCTCCGGGACCATGGCGAGGGGCTTTGAGGCCATGCTCATAGGCCGGGACCCCAGGGATGCATCCTATGTGACCAGCAGGTTCTGTGGGGTCTGTTACAGCGTGCATCAGCTTTGTTCTGCCAGGGCCCTTGACATGGCCTTTGGTGCCCAGGTCCCATGGGGAGGGAACCTCATCAGGAACCTGGTGATGGGTGCCCAGTACATTTACGATCATGTGCTTCACTTTTATCAGCTTTCGGCCCTCGATTACATCGACATAATGGCCGTGACGGAGTACAAGGGTCGTGACCCCGACCTTCTGGCCATAAAGGAAAAGATCGTGAAGCTAGTTAAGGCCGGTGACCCCCATCCGCTCCTTCCCAGGTACAAACCCGATGAGTTCTGCGTCAGGGATCCCGAGGTGGTGCTCACGGCGGTCAAGCACTACCTTGATGCCTTAAAGATGCATGCCAAGGCCAGGAACATGGGGGCCATCTGGGGAGGGAGGACCCCGCATTATCAGAACATCGTGGTGGGCGGGGTTACCTCTTATCCCGATATAAACCAGGTGATGCAGTTCAAGACCATGCTGGATGAGCAGAAACGTTTCGTCGACGATGTTTACGTGAAGGACGTCATATATTTCGGGACCGGTCCCCTCTGGAAGCTTGCCAAAACGGGTCTTGGTGCCGGGCACAGGAACTACCTGGTTTACGGGGATTTCCCTCTGGATCCCAACTGGAAGGAACTGGTGTTCCCCAGTGGTGTCGTTTACGATTTCGATCACACGGAGCCGAAGGTTCGGCCCTTTGATCACAACAAGATCACCGAGTCCGTCAAGTATGCATGGTACAGGGAAAGGGAGCCCGTTCATCCCTTCGATGGCGAGCAGGTCTTCGATCTGGACAAGAAGGGCGCTTACAGCTTTGTCAAGGCCCCCCGTTATGAAGGCAGGGCTATGGAGGTCGGGCCCTTGGCGAGGATGATCGTGAAGAAGCATCCTGTGCTTTTCGATTTCTTCAGGAGGGGCGGGAAGGTGGGTGTAGTGGCCAGGCATCTGGCCAGGGCCATCGAGACCCAGCTCATGGTTGAGGCCTGCTACAGGTGGCTTGATCAGCTGCTGGTGGAGATGACCAAGCCGGGCTTCAAGATCCATGACACCGACCACTGGGAGCCTCCGGCAGAGGGGATGGGGTATGGTTTCCATGAGGCCCCACGGGGTGCCCTCGGCCACTGGGTCAAGATCAGGGACAAGAAGATCGCCAACTATCAGGCCGTGGTCCCCTCTACCTGGAACGCCTCCCCGAGGGATGAGAAGGGTCAGAGGGGCCAGTATGAGGAGTCCCTCATCGGTGTCCCTTGCCCGGATCCCGAAAACCCGATAAACATCGTCAGGGTGGTAAGGTCCTTCGATCCATGTCTGGCCTGTGCAATCCACGTAATCGACCCGGTGACGAACGAGGTGAGGAAGTTCGTGGTGGAGTAGCGCCCAGGGTCACGGTCCTCTGTGTGGGGAACCTGCTTTTGAGGGATGAGGGGGTGGGGATCCATGTGGCGAGGGAGCTCTTGAAGATGGATTTGCCGCCGAATGTGAGGGTTGTGGATGGAGGGACCGAGGGTTTCGGGCTCCTGGATTTCATATGGGAGTCGGACAGGTTGATCGTGGTGGATGCTGTGAGGGGTGGGCAGGAGCCCGGGACCCTTTATCGGTTTCGGCCCGAGGATGTGAAGGAAGGGCGGCAGTTGAGATTGAGCTTCCACGATTTGAGTCTCCTGGATGTTTTGAAGATCTCCGAATTCGCGGATCGGAGGCCGGAGACGGTGATCCTAGGGGTGGAGCCCGCAAGGCTTGATATGGGGATGGAGCTTTCGCCCGAGGTGGCCAGGAAGCTGCCGAGGCTCATCCAGATGGTCCTTGAGGAGATCCATCGAGAACCAGAAGGAGGTTAGGTGGTGGGAAGGGTTGCAATAATAGGGGTGGGGCAGAGCGCCTTTGTCAGGGCTTATCCGGGTTCCTTGAGGGAGCTGGCCTTTGAGGCCTTCAAGGAGGCGGTGGAGGATGCCAAGGTCAAGCCGGGCGAGATAGAGGCTTCCCTTATCTGTTCGGCCCCGGAATACGACCGGCAGCGTTCTCCGGCGGGGGTGATAGCCGAGTATCTGGGTCTCATTCCCCAGCCGACCTGTTATGTGGAGACGGTTTGTTCCTCTTCCACCACAGGGGTGATCATGGCCTATTCGATGATCAAGGCGGGGCTCTATAGGATCGTTGCGGTAATCGGGGTGCAGAAGATGTCCGAGCTCAGTTCCATGGAGGTCCAGGAGAGGATGGGCCGTGGGGCCGACATCCAGTGGGAGTCCCCCTTTGGGACGATGATGCCGGCCTACTATGCCCTTTATGCCCGGGCCTACATGGCGAAGCATGGCCTTACCCTTGAGGATCTCGCCCGCGTCAGGATCAAGTCCTCCCTCTATGGTCAGATAAATGAGAAGGCCGTCTACCGGAAACCGGTCAGCATGGAGGACTTCCTCAACCCCGAGAGCCGGTTTGCCCAACTTGTGGCTTCCCCCCTCAGGGTCGGGGACTGCTGTGCCAATGCCGATGGTTCCTCCTGCATAATCCTCGCTTCGGAGGATGTGGCCAAATCGGTCTGCGAGAAGCCGGTTTGGATCCTCGGGGTGGGTTCGGCTGCTGAAGCCGTGACGATGACCGGAAGGCCCGATCTGTCGGAGGGGCTTAGGGTTGCGAAGGTGGCAGCGGAGAAGGCTTACAGGATGGCGGGTCTGGGGCCCAAGGACATCGATGTGGCTGAGGTGCACGACTGTTTCACCATTGCCGAGATAATGGCCTACGAAAACCTGGGATTTGCCAAGCCAGGGGAGGGTAAGGAACTGATAAGGGCCAAGGAGACGTACAAAGAAGGGAGCATCCCGGTGAACGTGGATGGGGGGCTCCTTTCAAAAGGGCATCCCATAGGGGCTACGGGTGGTTCGCAGGTGCGGACGATAGTGCTGCAGTTGCGCGGTGAGGCCGGGCCCATGCAGGTCAAGGACCCCGAGATAGGGTTGGTCCACAATATCGGTGGGGTTGGGCTTTATGGAAATGTCATCATCATGGGGAGATGACCATGGGTAAGGGGAAGGAACAGGACACGCGTTTTGCACGTTTCGGCGTGGTCAGTTTCACGGCCGTAACCAAGGTCAACGACTTCATCGGGTATCTGCAAGAGGGCAAGTTGATGGGGACAAGGTGTAAGAGGTGCGGCAAGCTCTTCTTCCCACCCAGGGCCGACTGTTTTGAGTGTCTGTCAAGCGATATGGAATGGTTTGAGGTGAAGGGGAGGGGGAAGCTTTTGAGCTTCGCCAAGCTGTCCTATGCCCCGGTGGGATTTGAGAAGGTCCTGCCTTACACCTTGGGGCTTTTGGACTTCGGTGACTTCAAGGTCTTTGGCTGGGTGAGCAAGGACATCCCCGAGGAGGAGCTTGAGGTCGGCATGGAGATGGTCCCCAGGGTGGTGCGCTTGGAGGGAGACAGGCTCCTTTACGAATTCGTCAAGGCCTCGTAATAGATGCGCTGATTGAAAAGCCGAGAGGTGACCTTCCCCTCGGTGGAGAGTTCCTCAAGGATCTGAACCAGTTCACCTTCCCCTATTCCCAAACCATGGGAGAGGTCTTCAAGGGTCTGGGGGCGGACCTCCAGGCTCTTTAAGACCCTCTCCTTCAAGGGACCCAGGGGTGAGATAACCCGCTTCTCATGCTTTGTGGCGAGGGTTACAGCCTTAGGGCCGAGTTGCCGGGCGATGGCCCTAAGTTTCTCCTCGGATACCGGATAGGCGTAATCCTCAGCCCCCGGCCTCAGGACCGTGTTCAGGTGCACCAGATCCGGTTCTATCTCATCGATGGCCCTCTTCAGGGCCAAGATATCGTCCCTGTTGTCATTTATGCCGCGGCAGAAAAGCACCTCAAGCCATAGCTTTCCCCTGAAGGACCTGCGGAAGTCCCTTATCCCCTCTGTGATCCTCGCTATGTCCAGATCGGGATGGGGTCTGTTGATGGTCTCAAAGACCGCGGGGTTCACGGCATCAAGGGACGGAAGGACCACATCTGCGGGAAGCAGTGCCTCCTTCACCTCATCCATAAACAGCAGGGACCCATTGGTTATCACGGCCACAGGATAGGGGCTTATGTCCTTGAGGCCCCTGATGAGTTCGCCTATGCGGGAGTTCAGCGTGGGCTCACCGGATCCGGAGATGCTCACAAAGTCCAGCCCCTGGGGATGAAGTTGCAACACTTCCTCTGCCTCCCTCAGGATCTCTTCGATGGGCAGATACTGCTGTCTCTGGAGGGTCCTCAAGGTGGTCCTCCCAAGCTGGCAATAAATGCAGTTGTAAGTGCAGACCTTCCTGGGGACCAGGTTCACCCCTAAACTCAGTCCCAGGCGCCGCGAAAGCACAGGTCCGTAGAGGTACTTCATCGGATCGCTCCTTGCAGCAGTTTCATATGGCTCCTGAAGGCCATCTCCGGGATCTCCCCCGGTGGGAAGAACCTGACCTCCTGGGCGTCATCCCCCGGGCGCATCTCTCCCCCGGTTACCATGAGCCTGTAGCCTATGATCACAACAGGCCCGTAAAGGGAGCTCCTTTCGTGGACCACCCCTATGAGTTCCCTTATCTCCCCCTCAAGGCCCGTTTCCTCCTTCAACTCCCTGAGGACCCCTTCCTCTGGGGATTCGTCCCCTTCAAGGAAACCCCCGGGCAGACACCACTTTCCAAGCCCCGGCTCAACCGCCCTCTTGACGAGGATCACCTCCCCCTTGGGGTTTTGGGCAACTGCCGCTGTGGCCGGCAGCGGGTTGTCGTAGAAGGGGAGGCCACAGAGGGGACATATCCCCTTTTTGCCCCTTTCCCTGAGCCTTGAGCCGCAGAAGGGACAGTAAAGCTTCTTCATCCTCCAAAGGTCTCCCTGTGGAGGAATTCGGAGACCTCCTTTCGCTTCCTAGGCTCGGGCACCCTTTCGGGAACCCCCAAGGGGGTCATCACCACCACCTCGCGATCATCGGGCACCTTAAGGATCTCCTTGACCCTTTTGGCATCGAAGGCCCCGACGATGACCGTGCCAAGGCCCCTGTCCCAGGCCGCGAGGCAGAAATTCTGAACCGCTAAGGCAACGTCGAACATGAGCCAGTCGCCCTTATCGGTCACCGGCCTTCCGTGGAAGTATCCCGCCTTCCCCTTCTGGCCGAGAAAGACCAGGACCCACGGTGCCCTCCTTATGGCATCATGGGCGGGATTCCTGGGGAGGGTGCTTGTAAGGGTCTCAGATAACGCCTCCTTCACCTCGGGCCTTGAGACCAAGATCACCTCCCAGCACTGGGTATTTGCCCAGGACGGTGCCCATCTGACCGCCTCAAGGAGCTCCAGCACGGTCTCAAGGGGGATTCCTTCCTCCTTCATGTCCCGCACAGAACGCCTGCCCTTTATCGCTTCCCAGAGTTCCATATCATCACCCTCCCTTAAAGAGAAGCCTCGCCTGCAGGGTCAGGGGCCTCTTGGGTCCCTCCTGCATGGCCTTAAGGCACCTCCTTGCAAGGAAGCCGAGGGCGTTGGTGAAGGCCTCGGCGGGTTCTCCCAGAAGGGGGGCCCCTTCGCGCCTTGAAGCCCTCGCCAGATGCTGGTCAAAGGGCAAGGTGGCCAAGATCTTGGGATCGGAATGCCTCGGCCTTTTCCGCCTTTCCTTATTTAAGACCACCCCAATGGGGGTGATCTTGGCGTGCCCGAAGAAGGTGCTCAACCTCTTTGCCTCCATCAGGGAGAGCCTCGATGAGTCGCTTACCAGCAGCACGAAGGCCCTCCCCGATAGCAGATGGGATAGGGTCATGTGTTCCTCGCTTATCCCCGGAGGGAGGTCTATCAGGAGGATGTCGAGTGCGCCCCATCTGGCGTTCTGCAGGAATTGCTTGAGGACCACATGCCTTATCGGACCCCTCCAGCTCACCGGGGTCCAGGGGTTGCTGAGGAACAGGCCCATCGAGAGGACCTCGAAGCCCTCCACCGGCCTTAAGGGTTCCACGCCATCGCTTAAGGCCTCCACCCCCTGGGCCGGCAGCCCGAGGTAGAAGGGGACATCGGGAGAGGAGAGGTTTGCATCCAGGATCCCGACGTTTTTCCCCTTCTTCGCCCAGTGGAGGGCGAGAGATATCACCACCGTGGTCTTCCCCGTACCCCCCTTCCCGCCTACAAGGAGGATCCTCTCTGCGACCACCTAAACCTCCAGGCACATCCCCACGTGGGCCAGAAAGGCCCTTTGTCCCATCTGCTCCACGAAAAGGGGGAGGTTCTCCGCCCCGGTACAGTGGGCAACGGCCATGGCCCTTATCTCATATCTGCCCAATCCCCTGATGATCTCCCTTCGCCTTTCGGGCTCAAGGGGTCCGACATGGGTACCCCCTAGGATCAGCAGAAAGGGCCTCTTCCCAAAGAGCCCCTGGACGTGCTCCAGGATGGACAGGAGTCCCGCATGGGCACAGCCCAGGATCAGTACCAGCCCCTTTGGGTCGTCTATCACCAGGGAGAGGTCGTCAAGGAGGGGGTCCCTGACGAACCCCTCGGGTCCCTTCACCATCAGCTCCTCGTCGGTCCTCTCTCCCGGAACCTCCCCCGTGGTGAATATCCCAGGGGCGATCTCCCTTGGCCCCCTCTCCAACAGCACCTCCGCTCCCCAGCCCTCTATGGCCTCGCGGCTGAAGGGGATTCCGATGTAGTAACTTTCACCTTCCTTTACGTGGTATTTGGGGGAGAAGACGTCCGGATGGGCTATGAGTTTCGTCCCCCTGGCTTCGGCCAAGGCATCCCTCAGGCCACCGGTGTGATCGAAGTGGCCATGGCTCAAGACTATGCTTTCCACCTCCGAAAGGGGTATTCCAAGGACCTTGGCATTTCTCAACAGCCCGATTCCCTGGCCCGTGTCAAAGAGTATCCTGTGGCCCCTTGCCTCGATAAAGGCGCTGAAGCCGTGCTCGCCCACCAGGTCTTTCCCCCAGCTGACGTGATTGTCACAGAGCACGGTGATCTTCATCCTTGCAACTCCTCCGATGCCCTTTCTATTTCCATCCTCTTCTCCTCCTGATATCTTATCACCTTTTCCCTCACCTTCGGATCGTGGAGGCCGATGATCTTTGCTGCAGCCAGGGCTGCCTCCTCGGGTTCCAGGATCACGAGGGGGGAGACCCCCGAGGGCATCCTCAGGCTGGAGAAGATGTCCACGCCGCCGAAGCGCTCACTGTAAGGGGGGCAGGCTATAACTGGCCTGTAGGTTTGGGCATCGACCATCCCGCTTAAGGCGTTGCTCCTACCGGCCACTGTGATGAAGAGTTCCACCCGGGGTTCCAGCTGACGGATGATCCCCAGCAGGCGCTCGGGGGTCTTGTGGGCTGATGCTATCTGCAGGAGGGCACCGATGCCGAAGCGAGCCAGGGCATCCCTTATCCTTTCGCAGTGGGGGAGGTCCCCCTTTGATCCCATCAGGATGGCCACCTGCCTCATCCCCCGAGCCTCCTCTCTATGGCCTCCTTTATCATGAGGGACATCTCCCTGTTGCCGAAAAGGCCCACCCTGATCTTCACAAGGGTCAGTTTGCTTCCCTTGCCCTCGACCTTTATGGTGACAGGGGTACCGGTGGGGCGTGTCCCCTTTATGATGCCGCTGAAGCTATCCCTTGCCTCCTGGAGGCGGGTGATCCGGCAATCCCTCAAGGCCTCAAGGGTTGCCCGCCAAACC
>Ga0180301_10003623_pt1 | contig 12051 bp, 12 predicted proteins | sample GuaBasSediGuay16_FD_121797 | JGI IMG/M metagenome (GOLD analysis project Ga0180301, IMG submission 121797) | Subseafloor sediment microbial communities from Guaymas Basin, Gulf of California, Mexico - Guay16, Core 4569-2, 12-15 cm | ecosystem: Environmental > Aquatic > Marine > Hydrothermal...
TATTTAAACCATTTTGGATAAAAGGCCACAGAAATCAGTTGCTCATATACATCCTCGGAGCATTGTGGAAAGCAAAGATCTCCAAAGAGAGTGCAAAGAGGTTTGTTGAACTTATTTGTGATATCACACAGGATGAAGAAAAGAAACACAGGCTTTACCAGGTAGATTATCATTATAATGAGCAAAGAATAAAAGAACTTGAAAGAGAAGGCCGATCATATAGAGGATTAGCTGGAATAAAAGAGGAGCTAATCAAAGTTATTGCTAATAACCCAGAAAAGTTCAAAGATATTGATGATGCAGAATCTTTGATTGAAGAAACTATTAGAAGATTCTGTGATATCCTGGGAATTAAAAAGCCAGAACTTAGAAGGCCGATATTCATTACAAGATCTATCCTTGAAAAAGGAATTTATCATCGAATTGCTGTTTTTAGGAGATCAATTTGGTTATATAGTGGAAAGTGGATTTATACACATGATGGTAATAAATGGATTTGGTACAATAGGAAACCTATCCTTGATATGGGTATAAAGGAGATCATAATATGCACACCATCGAGAACACCACTTCCTGCTTATGTTTTTGTCATTTATGATTCACCCATAGGATCGTACCTCATTGATGCGATTTCAAAAGAAACGCTCGCTAGAACTCCTTTTGGAGGTGTCAATGATGTTCATGGTTCAATTCATTTTCTAATTAGGCAAATTATGATGTATTATCCTCAGTTAGTTAAACAAAGCCATAGGCCTCTTGTACCTGGTTTTTGGCTTGAAAAGAACAAATTAAGTTGGTTTGAGGGTTTCACTGAAAAGTTCAAAACATATGAATTATACGAAAAAGATAGCATTCCTACAGAGGACTTTCAAGCTATAAGAGATGCTCTAGTTAAATTGGATTTAATTATTAAAAAGAAAAAAGAGTTTTGCAAAGCAAAAGAATATGATCCATCATTCATTGGGGGGTTATTAGCAGGTATCTGGTTATACACATCAATAGTCCATAAACAATTATTTGGAAGAACGAAAAGAACTCTCTTTTTACTTGGTGAACCGCAAACAGGAAAATCTCTTCTTGGAAAACTTCTGCTTAAACTAGGGGGAGTAGAATATAAACTAGAAAGAGGAGATCTAACTTATGCTTCACTAACGGATTTATTGAGTCAAACAACACTACCAATCCTTGTTAATGATGTTCCTAAGATCTTCAATAGGGAAGAGTTCTGGGGAGTAGTTTTAAGACTTGGAGTATCCTGGGTAGCTAGAAGCAGACAAAAGATGGGAAAGGGAATTTTAACATATGTGAAATGGTGGGAGGATGTAATTCCCTTACTTGGAGCTATGATAGTGGCCTCTAACAAAACACCATACGAGAGACTTGAGAAAGATGTTCTTGATCGGAGTTTTGTTTTTGTTTTCGAAAAACAATATAGAATTGAGGATGATAAGAAAGAAGATTTTGCAGAAATTGCCGATTTATTATTTAACTCAAGATTGGATTTAGTAGGGAAATTCATCTTTACGTTATTTAAGAAAATGTTTGAGGACGTCTATTTTAATAAAAATCCAACAAAAGAAGAGAGAACTCTCTTTGAACTATGGAAGAAGAAACCAATTGAATGGAGTAGACAAATACTAAAGAAACTTTACCAGAATTTCACAGGGGAGATTCCAGATTGGTTAGATGTTGAAATCGAAGAGTACAAACCAGAAGAACTTTCAATTATTTACATAATGAAAATGTGTATTTCTGAGTATGTTAGAGCTAGGGATTTAGGGGAGTTCAGATCTCAAATACAAAGGATTGGAATTTTCTATAGCTCAAAAGCAAGAAAGTACATAATTACTAAGAGATTCTGCAGTCTATTAGGAAAATACATGCATACTACTCCAAGCAAATATGGATTATTCAAAGAATTGCAAAAAGCATTTGGAAAAGAGAAGGTTTATTATAATTCTCATCCAACCTACGGAGAGCGAATTATTGCTATTGATGAAGATGTGTTTGAAAAGGAATTCTTTGAACTGGAAACGCAAATTGAAGAGAGAATAGAGTTCGAGGAAAAAGAGGTGGGTAAAGCATGAAACTTGAGTTGAAGAAAAGAGAAGAAGCTAAATTGATCAAAGAACTAATCAAAGCAATAGAAAGCGCCATTGAAGTTTGTTCTAGATGTTGTGAAGAGTGTTTCTCAAAAGAAGATTTCACAGACTCTTGGTGCGATTATTGTGATATTCTAGACAAAAAGGAGTATTTTGAGAAACTCCTGGAAAAACTGAAAAACATCATGGGGGATAAATTTGTCCCTACCAAATAAAATATGCCCAAGATGCGGGAGAAGAATAAGCTATCTCAAAAAGAGGAGAATTAGAGGAAGAACCTATGTGTATGCGGTGCATTACCTTGGATCAAAAGATGGAAAGAAGATAACTGAGGAATGCTATTTAGGGCCATTAGAAAGCTATGAATATGTTTCAAAGCTTCATGAAAGGGAAGGACTAGTCCTCAAAGGATTGATTGATAATGAGAGAGTTTTAGATTACTTGAGATCAATACTAGATTACCTAGTGTATCAGGATTTACCAAAGTATGTTTTAAAAGAAGCGATTGAAATGATTGAAGAATGTTTAAGAGAACTCAAAAGAAAACTTGAATTTGAGGAGAAACTATCTGGTAGGGATAAATTTATCCCTACCAAAGAAAAAACCATTCTAACTTATGTCTTGAATTCCTCGCAAAGAAAGAAATACTAATCCTTAATTCAAGGTTTAATAAAGAAGTGTATATATTTGCATTGATGAAAAATTTGATGAAAATCCTATTTTCAAGAAAAACAAATTAAAAACATATTCATCTTATTTAATCATCAAATAGAATATAAGATGATCCGAATCAAATAAAGCAGGAGAGGACCAAGATTTTCATCATAACTTCATCATACTTCATCAATACGAGGAGATGATCTATTTTGGAAGAAATAACAAATTTCTTGGAGAAAAAAATATATATCTTCATCAATTCCGATGAAGGGGTATTAACATTATTTATAGAATACACATCTGATGAATGAACGAGCGCCTTATTATAAGAATACTTTTTCATGATATGATGAAGTTTTTGGTAAAATACAATGAGAGAGAATTAAAATCAAATCAAATCAAACTTCCTAGGTCTATGATGAAGTTATGATGAAAATCTTGGTCCTCTCCTGGTCGTTTTCATCTGGACTATTTTATATTTTATTTAATGATTAAATAAAATTATATTAATCCTAGTTTGGTCTCTCCAAAATGATGAAAAATTGATGAAGTTTTGATGAAGAATTGATGAAAATATATACTTCCATTCTTAAGGGTAGGGTTAAATTTATCCCTACCCATGAGGAAAACATCATTACTTTACATCACAAAAAATCAGAACAAAAAATCCAAAAAAAACATATTGTTTCGATGACTAGTCCATCTTTCTGATTTCTAGGATTTTTATGCAGTTTTCTCTCAAGTATTCTGCAGTTTTTTTTAGAACTTCAATGCAAAACTCTTCTGGATCTCTTTCTGTTTCTTTCCTATAAATATGATTTCCGAGCTTTCTAACTATCTCCTTCTTTTCCTTTACTCCCAAGTTAAGCAGGATGTTCAGGACTTTTGCATGTATGACTGCAGATTCTAGGTATGGAGTGCTATCCCACTCGTATCTCTTAGGATTCTTGTGTTTAGCTTCTCTATCCTTTGCTAAATACTGCATGATTTTCCTCATTTGCTCTAGTATGAAACCAATCACTACTCCTCTAATCTCTAGCATTGTCTTGTGAGGAGGGAGCATTTCCTCAGGGATTAGTTCCATGGTTTTTTGGATTTGCTCAGTCATGCTTCCTCCCAATTTGAATTGTGTTTACTTTAATTTTTAAGTCTTTGAGCTTTAGTCTTTCCTTTAAAAATGGTAAGATGTGATTCATGTAGTATGCTCTCTTTTCCATGTAAGCACGATACACATCATCAGGGAGTTTGCAATTGAAGACTATTTTCCTAAGCAGTCTAACTCTCTTTGATCCTGATGGGAGGATTGATTGTCTATATACCAATGCATCTCTTACAAAAGTTTTGCTTCCTGCAGGGACTATCTTCACTACATACATGTCCATGTTTCTAATTGATTTCATCAAAGCAGATGGGGATGTTGTTGTTAGAACCAAGCAGGAAACTTTCACTCTAATCAATTGAAGCAAAGCAGAAACATAATCAACATAATGAACATCTCTCCAGAACCAATATTTGCTAAACCAAACTCCCGCATCATCAATGATAACGTAAGGAATTCTCCCCTTATAGTTCTCGATAAGATCTATGAACTCTCTAATATCGAAAATGCAAAGCTCAAGAACCTTATCCCAATCCCGATAGATGTTATAACCAAGCTTGAGAGCAAATGATGTTTTTCCTGCTCCTTGAACTCCATAGACAAGTATTCCAATGAATCCCATGTGCTTCCATGCATACCAGATCTTCTCTTCAAAACCAGTTATGTCTTTTGGTTTCTTCTTTAAATCATATCTCCCCGGTTCTATCATAAGCCTCCAAATAACCTTTACATACTTTCCATCTTAAAGGGAGTGATTCTGTAGTAAACTCTCCATTGAACTATGATGCATTTCATTACTAAATCGATCACTAGCTTGGAGGAATTGGTAGAAACTTTCTACATTTAGTAGAACTTAGGTAGAACTTCTTGTTGAACTATGATGCATTTCATTACTAAATCGATCACTAGCTTGGAGGAATTGGTCTACATCCCTTGTAGACCAATGCATTCTAATGTGTGAAGTGTCTAACTAATCTCCTAGAGGATTTGCGTCTTCTTTTCTATTATTTTATATTATAATTGAATATAGAATAGTAGATTCTGCTTCTTGTCATCTCCTATCTTGCTTGTTCTTGGATAAGCAGTCTTTTCCCTAACTCCAGTAGATCAATCTTCAATGCTTTCTCGATTAGTCTAATCCTCCACTTGAGTTCTTCATCAAGATTGCTCCTCTCCTCTTCCTTTAGTCTTGCATACCATTTTGCTATTTTGATCAACTTTTGAAATAGCTCCTCTACTTCACTCATTTGCTCCCCCAAAGTCTCGAGGGATTGAGGATTCGATTTTTAAAGTTTGATCAAAAAATAAGCTAGGAAATGGAGACTAGTCCAAACTACAAGATTTCCTTGAGCTTATCGACAAGCTTTCTCATTAGCTCTGGTTTCTTCAAAAGAGCCTCAAGAAGTTGATTGAGTGTTTCCTTTTGCTCTTTCACTTCAATGATTGCTTCTCTTGTTAAGCAGAATCCACAATATGGACAATATTTAGCATCTCCAGAAACCATTTTTCCACATCTTGGACACTCCTTTGGAGGTTTCATGGCTATTTTCTTTGGCTCTAGCTCCTTGAATCCATACCTTGTTTTGAGGATTAGTCTATTTGCTTGTTCACATGAAACATGTGAGTATCGAGCAATCATATCTGATCCATGAGTCCATCCCATGTAAACTCTTACTGCTTCCTCAGGTAATCCTTCAATCGTGAGGAGTTCTGTAGCTACCTGATGTCTAAACAAGTGGGGATGAACTCTTTTTCGAATTCCTGCTTCTTTTAATGCTTCTTTCAATCTTGCTCTGAAATTGTGTGGGGTAAGTCTCCTATATGGGAATCTCAATGTAGTGAATAATGGAATTTCGTTAGGATTCTTGTTCTTTTCTTGAAGTAATGGATGTAGTTCTAACCAAGCTTTGAGGTATGGGATTGCTCTAACGATTTAAACATACCTTTCTGCAGTCTTTGAGTATCGAATATGAATAGTCCAAAACCTCTCCTTTGGCTCTATATCTCCCACATTAAGAGCCAAGCATTCTCCGATTCGCATCCCCGTCTCTCTCAGTATCATTACAATTGCTCTATCCCTCGGATGTAAGTATTTGAGTAGTCTTTCGAGTTCTTCCTCAGTTAGGAAGTTTTGGGGATCTACTGGAAAATATCTCTTCTTTGAGTCTTTTATCCTGAAGTTTACTTGAATCCCACAATATCTCAGGAATTTCCTCAAAACCCTGAATCTCCTTACTATCGAGCATTGAGCTCTTCCTAGCTCCTTTAACCAAGCTAAATACCTCTTCAAATCGTGCTCCGAAATTTCCCTTAGCTGCTTCTTTGTGAATTCGAGGAAGTGAACCAAATATTGAGCATACATTATCTTAGTATTCGTTGAATAACCGAGGTTTTCTGGTTCACTAAAGTAATCAAGGAGCTTGTTGTATGCTTCTATGTCTATCTGCTTTAATCTCCATAACCATCCCTTTAATACCTTATCATAACCGAATTCCTTACTAATTGAGTCCATTTATCTAACACCTCATTGAATACTCGAGTGAACTTTCCTTTAAAAAGGAGTACTGATAACTATGGGGTAGGCTTTCGCCGGGTCCTGATTGACTGATGACTGCGGAACCCTCTGATGAGGTTCAAGTTAAATACAAAAATCCTTGATATGTAAAATAAGAAACATGGGGGCATAGATGAACCTTAAATTCATAACTGTTCTTAAGGAAGCCATTAGAGTTTTCTTATGGACGTATTTCGTATTATATCTGAATGTGATAGGTTTTTCAGTTATAGAAATTGGATGTATTCTCGCAATTGGAAACTTCGTATACTTCATAGGATATTTACTTAGCGGACCTCTAACAGACAGACTCTCGGCATCTCTGGCATTGAAATTATCGTTATTCGTTTTCTTTGTTAGTCTGTTAGGGATGCAGTTTGAGAACTTCGTGATAATATCATTAGCCTTCTCTTTATTTAATTTTGCACAATCAATTGGAGATGTGGCAATTCCAATTCTTATCGAATCAACGAAAACTCGTAGTTCCAGAGTTGAATTCGCAGTATTTTCTGGTCTCGTAAGCATTGGTGATGCGATAATTCTTTCACTAGCTCTTTTCTCACTTCTATTTCTGAGTATAGTTGAACTTTTTCGTTATACGTTAATTCTCTTCGGTATTATGCTTCTCATTATGTCGCGTTTTGTTCCTAGAATCAATTTTGTTGGAAAACCATCTAAACTTACATTTAATGTGTTCAAGGAATTTTCTTTTGAATCAAGGGCGTATCTTATTTTAGCAACATTTCAAATCGCTGCAGTAATTTTCTACTGGGGATACATGGCTTTGTATGCTAAAATGACAGGAATGAGCGAAATTTTATGGACACTTTCAGTTATTCTTTGGTTTGTTGTGAACGCGTTAATTTATTTTATCGTTGTAAAACTTGGATTAAAAGTATCCTATCTGCCAATTTATTGTATCTTAGAAGTGCTGCTTTGTGCTCTAACATTATTAAAATCACCTATCCTACTTATTCTTGCATTCGCATTAGATGCAGTAGCAACCGCTTTATTTTGGCCACTGCACTTTGAATTCGTAATGGCTAATGTAAAAGAAGAGCTTCGTGGAACATATCTGGGCTTACTTTACGCATTTCGAAGCGTGTTAATGACAGTAGTCTATTATGTTGCTGCATTGATTTATGAAATTAATCCTGCGTTTAACATTATTCTTGCGGGCATTATTTATGCAGTTTTTACAATCTTTGTTTATCCTATCTTTAGAAAGACTTTGCATGAGTGAAAGATTTTTTCAACGTTGAAATAATGTTTTCTTGAGATAAATGAATTACATGGGAACTTAATTTAGTGTGAGTTTCTTATCTTTGGGGACTTACATGGACATTTTAAGTATTGTAAAAGAAGTGGCTGAGATTAGACTGGACAGATGTATAGGCAGATTAGCTTTGCGTGGGCACAGAATTGAGTTAAAGACCATAATCGAACTTTTCGAATCTAGATGGAGTGTAGATGAAATTATAAAAGAATTTCCAACTCTTGAGAGAAACTTAATAGAACGCATAAAGGAGAATTTCTCATTGCTTAAGAGATTAGTTGAGGGTATGGAACTTGTAGAAATAGATCCAAATAAGCTAGCTGGACTCCCAGTAGTACGTGGAACGAGAATGCCAGTTGTGCGAGTATATGAACTTCTTGAGAATGGTATGAGTATTCACGAACTTCTTATGGAGTTTCCGAGTCTTAGACTTTGGGATGTTGAGAAACTTCTTGAATATAAAGATGTGCTTTACCCTGTGTTAAAATACGTACATGAGAGACTTACTGCAGCATTTCACAAAAAATTGGTGAAGTTGCTTTGAGATTTTTATTAGATGAAAATGTTCCAAGGAGATTAAAAATTTTACTTGAAAACAGAGGCTATAATGTTGCAGTAGTTTTTCCTGGAGAAAGTAATAGTTCAATCCTTATGAAGTGTTTAAAGGAGCGTAGGATTCTTATTACAATGGATAGAGACTTTATTTTTCATATTCCTAAACATATGGAGTGCGTGAAAAGAATTGTTATCTTAGCACCATCTAGAAAATGGCTTGATGCGGTGGCCTTTGTCCTAAAGAGTCTTGATCTTATAAAAGAAGCATTTAAGATCACAAATTTGATTGTAATTAAACATAGAAGCATTACTATTATGATTCCACAAGGATTTGTAATAGAATTTGAATAAGCAATTTCAGTGTATATCGTAAGTATATCATTACTTCGTTCTCGTAGTATTTTTTAAGAATCTCTGTTTATTTTTAGACAGATTTTGCATGAGCGAGGATGCTTGGGAAAATCATTATAGCTGAGATTGTTGATATTAAGGATGAAGCGAGAGATATAAAATCTTTCTGGCTTAAACCATTAGAGAAAATAAATCCCCCACAACCAGGGCAATTTTTTCAAGTGTGGGTTCCAAAATACGAGGAGATTCCCATAAGTGTTTCTGGATATGAAAATGGATTAATTAGAATTACGGTTGCTAAACGCGGAGAAACAACGGCCGCGATGCACAAGATGAAAATTGGCGATTTATCAGGTATTAAAGGACCGCTAGGAAAACCACTTAAATTGTTTTCAAACAAATGCTATGTGTTAATTGGCGGAGGATACGGGGTTGCGCCACTAATTTTTGCGGCAAAAAAGTTGACTGAGCAAAATTCTAAAGTTATAATGATAACTGGGGCGAGAACAAAGGATTTACTTTTGTTTGTAGACGAGGCAAAATCTATCAATGTTCAGGTTTATTGTTCTACAGATGATGGAAGTTATGGTTTTAAAGGAACAACAGTTGATTTATTCAAAAAGCTTCTTCCAGATATAAGTTGTGATAGGATCGTTGCTTGTGGACCTAAGGAAATGCTAATTAAAATTGCAGAGATTGCTGTACAAAAAGGAATTCCTTGTGATATCTTAGCAGAATCGATGATAAAATGCGGCGTGGGACTATGTGGATCATGTGAACTAGGCAAAAGTGGACTCTTAGTATGTAAAGATGGTCCAGCATTTGACGCTAAAATATTTTTAAACACAGTCTTAAATGAAACTAAATATCACTAATAAGCGGTTATCGCGCGGTTTATTGCATCATAAATAATTGAGAAGATTGTGCGGGTAGTGATTTTTCTTCCTGGTTTAAGGCCAATGTATATGCCGCCAGTAATTTGCGCGATTTTCATCATGAGCCATGTTGGGGTGTATGGAAATGCAGGATCGATTTTTTCCTCATGAAATGGATTAAAAACTACTGTTAGAAATCTTCGCATTGCTATTAATTTACTAACGTAAAGACAGTCGGCGAACCCCTCTAAAGGACATAAATCATAGAATTCTTCTGGAGGTTTTATTTCTTTGAGAGGCACGTTAGCTAAGCCGTCTGAAATTATGATTATTATTGGAATAATGTCTGGATTTCTTCTTTTTTCAAGTTCTAATATCCTTAATGCTTTTAACATTCCATCAGCTAACGGTGTTCTTCCATACATGGGGATTTGTGATAATTGTCTTTTCACTATGTTTATGTTGGTTGTTGGTTGCAAAACGATCTTGGCTGAATTTCCTGCACAAACAACCAAGCTTATTTTATCTCTTTTTCTCCATGCTACGTTTTTAAGCATTATGAGAGAGTCCATAATCATGTAAAATAAATCTTCCATGCTTTTGCTTGTATCTAGTACTATAACCAAACATGCGCGATTTCTTTTTCCATGGATTTTTTCTCTTAAATCTGTTGGTTTAATTGTTACTTTGCCTGGTCTTATGTGTCCATGTAATGCTGCAGCACGTATTGTTGGAACCAATGCGATAGGGAAAGTATCTCCTTTTGGTACCGTATAATCAACATACCATCCATCAGATGTTTCGGAAAGTGATCCCGCATGCTTTCCAAACAAATATCCTTGAACTCTTCTAGATGCTTTACTTTTTCTTTTTGACGAGAATAAGGGAACTCTTATATTTCTCCAAACAACTTGAATATATGTATGTCCGGAGCTGATGCTAGGTATTTTGCTTGTTATTGTTGGTGAGGTTTTTTCCGCATGTTCTATATCACCATGCACTAATGGAGATGTTTTGTCTTCTTTAATTTTCCCGCTTGAGAAGAATCCACTAAGTTTTTTCCCTATTAATTGTAATTTAGAAGTAATCTTATAACGTAATCGTCTTTTTACTGGACGTTTACCTGTCGGAAATACTAAATCAGCGAAAGAGGGAAATGGTGATAATTGTATTTCTGTATCACCTTTAAGCTGTTCGGCAACAAATGGATAAATCGTACTTCGATCCTTTACTCCTAATGTACCTTTAATCTCTACTTCTTGCTTTGCACGAAAAAAACGTTCCACATGCTTTTTACTTTCTTCAAATGCAGTTGTGATTTCTTCTGCTGAAGGAGGTGGAAGCAAACCTTTTCTTCGTGTTCTATGAGAAAGCGCTAATTTTGCTGCTAATTTTACATCTTCTTCAGAGACTTCTGTTCTTCCATTCCAAGCAGCAATCGTTTTAGCCGTCATTGCAATTACTATGTCGGGTCTATGACCATCAACTTCAAGCCTTTTGCATAATGTGGCAATTAATAACAGAATTCTGTCCGATATTGAAACTTTTGGAAGTAATTCTCGTGCTTTAATTATTCTTTTCCTCATTTCCTCTTGCTTTGATTTCCATTTCTCTCGGAATGCGAGGGGATCTTGTGCAAATTCTAAATTTCTTCTGATTATCTCGGCACGAAGCTTTGGATCCTTAACAGACTCAACTACAACACACAAAGCAAAACGATCAAGTAATTGTGGTCTTAGTTCGCCTTCCTCGGGATTCATTGACCCAACTAGTATAAATCTTGACGGATGAGAAATACTAACACCCTCGCGCTCAACATAGTTCCATCCCATTGCTGCGGCATCTAATATAGCATCAACTATATGGTCTGGAAGAAGATTAACCTCATCAATGTAAAGAATGTTCCTGTTAGCTTTAGCTAATATTCCTGGCTGAAAACCACGCAAACCTTCTTTAAGAACTTTTTCAATATCTAAACTTCCAACAACAGCATCAATACTGGCACTTAAGGGTAAAGTCACTACTTGCATTTTCTTTTCTACTACTGGAAGCTTTTCTCCTTTTGCAAAACGCTCTCTGCATATGTCACACATCTCCGCAGGATTGTCAGGGTTACAATTGAATGGACAATCCGCAACAACACGAATTGGTGGTAGTAAATCCGCTAGGGCACGAACCATGGCTGATTTTCCTGTCCCTTTTTCTCCTTTGATTAGAAGTCCACCGATTTTTGGATTAATTGCAAGTAATATGAGAGCTAACTTTAATTCTTCTTGATTGACGAATGCAGTAAACGGAAATACTATCCTTTCCATTTTGACTCCTCTAGAAAAAAGATACTATTACATATATTTTTAGAAGATTATTTTTACTTGAGTTTATGTTTAAGTTTGTTAAAAATGAGTAGAGAGTAGCTAAGGGATGATTAATGGGCTCAAAGCGAATGATTAGAATTTATCTGAAAGTTATACTGATTGGAGATGGTGGAGTTGGGAAGACGACGATTGTCAAACGGTACATTATGAGAACCTTCTCAAGTGAGTATATTCCGACGATTGGTGTGAATGTATACGATTATAAAA
>Ga0180301_10003624_pt1 | contig 12050 bp, 7 predicted proteins | sample GuaBasSediGuay16_FD_121797 | JGI IMG/M metagenome (GOLD analysis project Ga0180301, IMG submission 121797) | Subseafloor sediment microbial communities from Guaymas Basin, Gulf of California, Mexico - Guay16, Core 4569-2, 12-15 cm | ecosystem: Environmental > Aquatic > Marine > Hydrothermal...
ACTTCCAGGCGTTCGCCCGCCTTACAAAATAGGCATCATGGCACCGGAAATGCGGAGACCTCCACCTTACCCTCATTCTTTTCCACAACAAATGAGACCTTCGAGCATTGATAATTCTTACAGATCTCTTCAAAGCTCTTCTGAATAAACTCGGTGAAAAGGCCCTGCTCCACCCGTTTGCCTTGCCCTCCATTGGTTGAAATCAATCTTTCATAGGTCTCATAGATATTCTCTATCACGTCCGTTTGAGCTTTGGCGTCGCTTACTAGAAATCGGTTGGACCCTCCCTGGAAATGAGGGCCCTGAAATCCATATTCCTTATTCCTTGAGCGGAAGGACTGAATCATATCATGGGGAATAACCCTGATGATTTCGGACAAGGTTGTCTCTTTCAATTTCATAAGCCCGTCATCCAACATGGTGAGCATTCCCTTATCTAGTGCGATTCGTTTGATGTCATCCACTTCTGCGCCCTTGGTCAGCGCCACAGCAATGTCTTTATCCACAACAAAGATTTCTGAGAGCAATGTCCTCCCCTGGTATCCCGTATACCCACATGCTTCGCACCCCTTGCCCTTATAGAATTGCAAATGCGAAGGGTATTCGTCAAAAAGGATAGCCCACTCCTTCTCATCAGGGACCACCTCTGTAATACATGAAGGACAGATTCTTCTCACAAGCCTTTGAGCAAGAACACAGCTCAAGGATGCAGCGATTTGAGCCCTCTCTACATTGAGATCCATAAGTCGAGGTACTGCACTGACCGAGTCATTGGTATGTACGGTGCTCAGTAGCAAATGGCCTGTCTGGGCAGCGTCAAAGCCAATCTTTGCCGTCTCTTCATCACGGATCTCTCCCACGAGTATCACATCCGGGTCCAATCTCAAAAACGACCTCAAAAGCCTGGAAAATGTGAGGCCTATTTTGGGATTGACCTGGGTCTGCATAATTCCAGGGAAGCTGTACTCTATAGGATCTTCCGCAGTAATAATTTTTATTCCAGGATCGTATATATACTTGAGAGCTGCATACAGGGTGGAGGACTTACCACTTCCTGTGGGACCTGATACCAGAATCATTCCAGCCGAACTTTTTAGGAAGCGCTTAAACGGCTCCAGTACATGGGGGGAATGATTAAGGCTCTCAAGACCCACATTGGCCTTTCTTGAGTCCAAGATACGAATGGTAACGTTCTCTCCTGCAATGGCCCGGCACGTAGCCACCCGAAAGTCCAAATCGTATTTCTGACCTCGCGCCTTGTCATAGTAGTTGATTCGAAAAACACCGTCCTGGGGCAGACGCCTTTCGGCAATATCCAGATTGGAGATGATTTTAATCCGTGAGATGATGGAACCTGCCTTCTCCTGGAGCTTTTTTTTCAGCCAGGAAATATTTACATCTTGCAATACACCGTCTATCCTGTATCGAAGTTTGGCTCCCTCCCGATCCTGCTCAATATGGATATCGCTTGCCCCGTTGCTGATCCCATACTTGATAATGAAGTTGACTAGCTCCTCTGCCTCAATATCTTGGGCATCATAAACAGGCCCCTCATCCGCATCCCCTTCCATGTCTTCATCCAGCTCAATCTGCATGAAGTCCATGCCCTGGGAGGTTTCATCCGCTTCTTCCTCCTTCTCTTGCAGGCCTTGGAACCTGCCAAGCTTTTTGCTGTATAGGATCTCGAAAAGCTCACTGAATTTATTTTCTGTGACTAGGATACACTTTATATTCAAGTGGGTATAAAGGCTCTTGAGTTCCCGTGCTGTATGAATGTTCTCCGGTCGAACCAGGGCCAGAGTGAGGTCTTTTCCAATAAGGGAAATGGGTATCATCAGATTCTTTTCCGCATATTTCTGGCTGATAATCCCCGCAAGCCTTCTCTTGTCTTCTTCACTATAAGTAAATCCTTTTAAGGATCTGAATGGTATATTACACTGCCTTGAGAGTGCATCTTGCAACTGCTCTGTGGTAATGAGTTTTTTCCTTACCAGGATCTCGCCGATGCTCTCCGAACTATGACGCTGCTCCTGCAGGGCCTGATTCAGACTTTCTTTGTCCACATATCCAAGTCGGACCAGGATTTCCCCCAACTTGAATTGCTTCTTATACTTATTCAACACATAATAGAGGTCCAGAGGGTTGACCAACTCCAGGTTACAAAGGATCTCACCCAATACCCGAGGGGACTTCTGGATCTTTAGGGCATGCTTCAAGGTCTTTTCATCAATCAGGTTCTTTTGTACTGCCAGCTCACCCAGCCGCTTGGACTTTAGCTGTTCATTCTGTAAATCTTTTAGCTGCTCCGGTGTCAAAAACCCTTCCTTGACAAGAAGATCCCCTAAAGGCTGTCCGGGGCTCTGTTTTTTGAGGCACTCGGCCAACTGTTGTCTTGTTATATAGCCTTTCTCAATGGCAAGTGTGCTCAAATCCCTTTTCAATTCAGGATGGTTCAGGAGTTCATTGAGGTCCTCCTCTTTAAGGGCCCCCATTCCAACGAGTATTTGACCCAAAGGATACCTGGATAGCTCCACCTCCTTTTTTTGAATCTCAAGGGCCCTTTGGATATCTTCTTGCCTTACAAAGCCCTCTCTGACCAAGAGGGCCCCTATCCTCATATTCCCCTCAAGGTCAAGGGGCTTTCTTTCCTTTATACGGACATTGGAACCATGTTCATTCATGCCTTGCTCACCATGGTTGTCTCTTGTTGCACCTGCGTTATGAGACCTACTCTTAAAGGGATTGCCTTTTGCTTCCGGGAATATTTATAGCAATTTATGTGCCATGAAAAGAAATAGGCTAAGGGTGAAAGGCTAAAGGCTCCTCCATACATTCAAAATACCAGGTGTTGACCCCAAAAAAGGGAAATGGGTGGAAACTAGGCAGGCTTTAAGCAGAACATAAGAACTCCCCAGTTCGATCAGGGTGCTGGGGATCCGCCTTTCGTCAAAAAAATGACTCTTTCCTTCCTGAAGCATTCTCTGCATACTGCTTGCAATTTCGCCTTGTTATGCTAAAATTAATTTATTTATTCTTGCAGAGAGTAATGAGTTCCTCAGAAAGGTTATAGGGTCTGTCCTATGCCCATCATGCTCCGTGTCATCAAGGGCCCAATGAAAGGCAAGTCCTTTGCCCTCAAAAAGAGCACCATGTTTCTGGGCCGGTCTTCTAAAAATGATATCCAGATAAGGGATACCACTATCTCTAGAAAACAGATTAAGCTGTTTCTACTGGGCAGCAAGCTTTTCGTGGAAGATCTGAAGAGCACAAACGGCACAAAGCTTAATGGCATCCCTATTGTACCCGGAGAAGGCGTTGAGGTAGGGGAGTCGGATATGCTGACCATGGGAGATACAGTGGTCCAGATCACGGGTGTTGAACAAGGCAAGGTATTTCCTGGGTCATGGCCGATTACCACTGCTGCCAAGGCCGAAAAACAAGAGGAGCAAGCTGAGACAAAGGAACGAAGAAGCCTAGCCAGAAATATGCAGCTAGTTGTGGAGCTGGGTGAATTGCTGAAAGAGGGGCTTTCCCTCCACAATCTCTGCGAGAAGGTCCTTGACTTCTTACTGGTCAGCCTACCACGAATTGACAGGGCAACCCTTACCCTGTTCAATCCCGACGATTCCGCGATTACCACGATTGTGAGCAGAACAAGGTCTGGGCAAAAGGAGGTTCTATCCCCTTATAGTAGAGAAATCCTGGAAAAGACCTTAAAGACAGGAAAATCAATTCGCATGTCCAACACCCAATACGAGCCTCCCGCGAATCTGTCCGATAGCATCGGAATTCTCAAGATAAAATCCTTGATGTGTGTGCCCATGATAAGCAACAAACAAGTTAGAGGGGCAATTTATGTAGATTCATTAAAAAGACCTTATGCCTTTAGGAAAGAAGACCTGATGTTGCTAAATGCGCTAAGTGGACCAGTGGCCATAGCCGCGGAAAACGCGCTGCTTACGGGCCAGGCTCCTTGATTAACAGACCAGCCTTCCTTACATACAATTCCAACCAGCTATCCCCTGCTTTTTCAGCCGCCGGGCCCGGAGCAGACTCGCCGACCGATGCTTTTTAGTCCTCAACCGTTCACTGAGAAGCTGCTGTCTTTGTTGATTTCCCGCCTTCTGGAAAAGAAGCCCACATTGATAGTAATGCCGGTATTTTTCAAAAAGAGCTGGAGAGGCTTCTTGTCGTGATCGTTTCCCTTTTCACAATAATCGATCAGTTCAGCCATCAAGACACCCACCACCGGCGCGGTCTTGTACTGGTTTCCGCTGGTTCCTATTGCCATATAATAGCCTTTCAGATCAGACTTGTCGTAAATGGGGATCCAGTCGGTTGAACAGTCGTATAAATCAGCTATCCCAAGCTGCTTATTGGGAATGCCAAGGGAAGGTATGCGGCGCGCAAGGCGGTAGACCTGGGCCTTGTACTGGGCATCTGTTATATTGCGGTTGAAGTTGTCCGGGTCATCAATCCAGTGCATTGGGTCGCATTTGGGGTCCTCGCTTCCCACGAGTATCATATTTCCCACCTCTGGCCGGAAATAGATTGCATTGTCTCCGTCTGAGGCATGATAACCGTTATTGTAAAAGTCAAATCCCTCAGGCGAGGGAACATGATGTACCTCGTGCCTCAGTGGCCTTGTCTTGATATTCATACCATCCAGGACCCCATCGGCCATGGCATTTATCAGAAAGGAATGGGGACCGGCGGCATTTATAACCACGGGGGCATCGATCTCTTCTCCACCCTTTACCGTAATGCCCAATACCTTGCCGTCCCTGGACCGAATACCGGTTACCTCCGTATTGAAAAGGAACTCACCGCCTTTTGCCTCTGTGGCCCGTTGCAGGTTGTGTACCGAGAGCTGGGGGTCGTTCACGTAGCCGCTGCCCGGAGTATAGATAGCGCCCTCCAGCTTTCCCTTGGGCTCGTTGAAGTGTTCATCTTCTTCAGGTCGAGTCACAGGCCAAAAGGAATCATCACTAAATATGGGAATGTGCTCCAGCATCTCCTTTGCTGTCCACTCCTCGTACTCTACACCCACTGCATCGTAATGTTTTTTCACCTTGCGCCAGTCATGCCCTTTGCTCTTGATCAGGATGGAACCTGTATTTCTGTATTCGGCCAGCCCTGCCTCGTCTTCTACCTCCAGGTACTTGGCCCAGTTTTGCCAATAAAAAAAGCCCTCATAGGCAAATGCCACGCCCTCATATGTGGAGTAATGGGCCCTCACGATAGCACAGGAGTTGCTTGTTGAACCATAACCGGCTGCGGGAAGCTTATCAATATTCAAGGTTTTGTATCCCTTCTTTGCCAGTTCAAAGGCGATGGCCGCACCAATAATACCGGCACCAATAATAATTGCATCATACTTCTTCTCTGCCATTTTCTCCCTCCTACTCTCTCCCCTTCTAGAGGGGGCTATTCCCTCCTTCATTAAGGCATCAGATTACCGGTCCATCCAAGTTAAAGAGGACATCATTTTCCCGGTACGCCTGCTCGAGCTTCTCCTGGTGTGCCTTCAGGGTATCTCCTCCACGGGCTATCATCTCCAAGGTGAGGCAATTGACAAGACAGGCCATGAGACTAGGACTACCTATCACGGGAAAATGGAGACACCGAACCACAATATGTAGATCAGCAAACTGGTTGACAGGACAGGTAGTGCTGTCAGATACCACAAGAAGCTTCTGCTCCAAACGGCGTACCAGGCGGGCGAGCCGGATCAGTTCATTGGGATATCGAGAGGTGGCAAAAATGACCACCAGGCTATCCTTTGGAGCAATGGTAAGCCAATCAATGGAAGTGGAATCACTTCCACTTAGAATATGAACCTGCCCCCTGATCTTTGTCAAGGACCAGCCAAGATAATAGGCAAAGGTATAACTTAACCGTGAGCCAATGACGTATATGGCAGTGCTTTCAAGCAACAAGCGGGCTGCATTGCCAATGGTTTCATAGTCTGCGGTCTCATAAAACTCCTTCAGGTTTGCGATTTCTTCTTCAACCACCCTGAAGAGCCTTTCTGCACCAGGCCCATCGGCCTTTGTCAGCGCCACCCTGTCAATCAGGGTCAATTGGGTGTCCACGAGCTCCCGCAAGTCACGGATGAAATCGGCATACCCCCTATACCCAAGCCTGTCCACGAAACGTACCACAGTGGCCTCGCTGACCCCGGCTGCCTGGCCCAGTTGCCGAGTTGTCATAAAAACCGCCTGACGGGGGTTTTCCTTTACGAAATCGGCCAATATCTGGCCTTTAGGGGTAAGAAAAGCCCGCCTTTGTTCCAACCGCTCTAAAAAGGGATGTCCCATAGATTTCTACATTATTTCCTTCATTCCAGGAAGGCAATGGACAACCTTGCTAGTTTTTGTTTCATTTGAAGGGGTATTGAAATATTTTTTCTAGAAAAAATCAAGATTTTTCTTCTAAAACAAAATTATTTGACAGTTTTTATTTCATTCTGCTAAAAACTGATTCGATTCCATGCACGTATGGCGAACCCCATTAAACCAGGGAGGATCAGCTCATGAAAGTTGAGCGCTTGTGGGGCAAGTCGCCGTTCAGGTCCACCTATGATGCGGTCATGGTCGGCGGCGGAATACACGGTTTGGCCACTGCCTATTTCCTGGCCAAGGAACACGGCATGACCAATGTGGCGGTCATTGAACGAAGATACGTGGGTTTCGGCGGCTCAGGCCGAAACACAGCCATTGTCCGGGCCAACCAGAGGACCCAAGGCAATATCAGATTGTATGACGAGGGACTCAAGCTCTGGCCCATACTGATCCGAGAGCTTGATTTTAATATGATGTTCCATAACTGCGGCAACCTGAATACCTTTCATTCCGAGGCTGCAATGGGGGCCGCACGCCTTGCCGTTTGCACGGCCCAACTGAGTGGTGTCAGGAGCGAGCTCCTTGACCGCAAACAGTGCAAGGAATTGATGCCTGCCCTCAACATTGAAGACAACATCACCTACCCTATTCTAGGTGGAATGTATCATCCCCCAGGGGGGATTGTACGCCATGATGCTGCTGTCTGGGGTCTGGCCAAAGGGGCGGCCCGCTACGGCGTCCACATCCACCAGAATACCGAGGTGACAGGTATTAACGTGGCCCATGGCAAGGTAACAGGCATCCAAACAAGCAGGGGGGCCATTAAATCACCCCGGGTATTAATATGTGCTGGCGGGTATGGGGCCCTGATAGCTCAAATGGCAGGCATAAAACTGCCAATTCATCCCCTGACCATCCAGGCCATGGTTACAGAGCCCTTGAAGCCTGTGCTTAATCACGTCATATCTTCCGGGGCCTACCATGTATACGCCAACCAGACCCTGAAAGGGGAAATCGCCACTGGTGCCCACATGGATCCCTGGCCTAACTACACAACAAACACTACTCCTTATTATATGAAACATCAGGCAGAGGCCTTGACGGAGTTATTGCCCTGCCTAAAGGGCGTCAAGTTCATGCGCCATTGGGCCGGCATTGCGGACATGACACCGGACATGGCCCCCATCATGCACGGCAACGACCCCATCGAAGGGCTCTACCTGGACGTGGGCTGGGGGTATTTCGGTTTCAAGTCAGGCCCCATAGCTGGCAAATACATGGCCGAATATATGGCAAAGGCGAAACGGCCTGAAATCCTAAAGCCCTTTTCCCTGCGCCGGTTCGAACAGTTCCGGCATACTGGAGAAACCGCCGGGGCCTTTAGTTATGGACCCTGGAATTAAGGAGGTATCAGATGTCATATACAATCACCTGCCCCATTTGTGGAAAAAGGGATCTACACGAATTTCGTTTTGGGAATGAGGAACGAGGTCCGGACCCGGACCAAGAGGGCTTGACCCCCAGGGCCTATTCCGAAGCAGTCCAGATGCACAAGGCCGTTGGCGGCCCACAAAAGGAGTGGTGGTGCCACCGGGACGGCTGTGGTCTCTGGTTCACCATTTGGAGAGACACCTTGACCGGTCGAGAGACAAACGAATCAGGGGATGTATCATGACCAGACTGCCCCAGACACCCACTCAAAAAATCCACAGGAACAAGACGTTGAGTTTTTCCTGGCAAGGCAGGCCCATGAAAGGACTAAAGGGTGACAGCGTTGCCAGCGCCCTTTTTGCAAACGGGGTAAGAATATTTTCCCGCAGTATCAAGTACCACCGCCCCCGAGGGCTTTACAGCCTGGACGGGGAATCTGCAAACACCTCGGTGGCCATTGACCACGAGTGCAATGTCAGGGCAGAGACGACTCTTTTGAAGGAAGGAATGCAAGTGAGGCCCCAGAACTCCCTGGGGCCTGTGGAAAGGGATCTGTTGGGCATCCTGGACAAGTTCGACGCCTTCATGCCAGCAGGGTTTTATTATCGGCTTTTCCACAAACCCTCCTTTTTATGGCCCTTGGCAGTAAAAGGGATACGCCGTATGGCCGGAACTGGTAAGGTGGATATAAATAAAGAATGGGTCCATGGGGGTTATCAGGAGCTATACCTGAATGCCGAGGTGGCGGTCCTGGGCGGAGGCCCGGCCGGGATGAGGGCCGCCCTTGCCGCAGCCGATTATGGGCTCAGGGTAGTCCTTTTCGAGGCCAGGCCCTGGCTTGGTGGGTTTTACGACTGGAGGACCAGAGAATACACCCCAGGCCAGCCCCTGTTCGAGCGGGCGAGCGGGTTGGCAGACAAGGTGAAGGCGCATGAAAACATTCGCGTATTTACCCACACCTTTGTAAATAACCTTTCCGGTGATAACCTGGTCACTGCCTTTCAGGTGGGGGGCGAAGATGACCCTTTTGTCCAGCGTTACATCCAGGTCAGGCCCCACAGCGTGGTTGTAACCACAGGGTGCATTGAGCGGCCCCTTATTTTTGAAAACAACGATCGGCCGGGAGTAATGCAGGCGGCCTGCGCCCTTCGTTTGGCAAGGACCTATGGATTGCTCCCAGGTTCAAGGGCTGTCTTCAGCGTTGGTGACGACCTGGGGCTTGAGGCTGCAGTGGATCTTGCCAATGTGGGTCTCCAAGTCATGGCCGTAGCCGATGCCAGGGAAGGTGGCCATGACCCCGCATTGGTAACTGCACTCAAATCCAAGGGCATCCCATTGTTCACTGGATGGGCCGCTTCACAGGCCAGGGGGAGAAAAGTGGTTAAGGGCGCTGTATTGGGAAGCTTAAATTCGCCTGCAAAGGAGGCCTTTGACTGTGATCTGCTTGTGGCATCGGCAGGACTCACCCCGCTCAGCGGCCCCCTTTCCACTGCCCAGGCCAGGTTTGCTTTTGATCCCCATACCAACTTCTTTCTCCCCACAGAGCTTCCCCCGCGGGTACACGCAGGAGGCAGGCTCCTGGGTTTCACCGACCCGGCCTCTATAGAGACATCAGGCACACTGGCGGGCCTGAAGGCGGCCCGTGACTGTGGTATTGATGTCCCATTGGGTGAGGTGGAAGAGGCACTAGCAGCTCTCCCTGGGCCTGCAAAGGGGTGCCCTGTGGTGCACGGCCCTGGTATTGGTGTGGGCCGGAAGTCCTTTATCTGTTTTGACGAAGACGGCACTTATAAGATAGCCAGGCAATGCGTGCAACAGGGTTTTGACCTGCCCGAGCTTGCCAAACGATTCGGCAGCTTTGGATTGGGACCATCTCAAGGTGGAATACCGGGACATAACCTGCCCCTTGTTCTCGCCGAGCTACGGGGTGAGCCCATGGGGAATCTCCATCCCACAACCGTTCGCCCCCCCTTAGTACCTACTCTTATGGCCACATTGGCAGGTCCCAATTACGACATTTTCAAACGGACCCCAATGCATGATCCCCAGGTGGAAGCAGGCGCCATATTCCGCCGTACAGGGGTCTGGAAACGGGCCAGGTATTTTTCCCAGGACCTAACAAGCGCCAGCGAGATTGAGGCCGTGCGAAACAGGGTGGGCATCATAGACGTATCCACCCTGGGGAAGTTTAGGTTGTTCGGCCCTGATGCCCTTTCAGCCCTCCAGCGGGTATATATCTCCAACATGGGCCGCATCCAGGAGGGCAAACTCAAATACTCGGCCATGCTCAACCATGACGGTATGATCGTGGATGACGGCCTTGTAACCCGGGAGGGGGAAAACGAGTACTACTTCACCACCTCCACAGCGCGGGCAGGAAGCACCATTGAATGGTTCCGATACCACAGCAGGTATGAGGCATGGGACTTTCACCTGGTCAACCTTACAGACACCTTGGCAGCCATCAATTTGGCGGGCCCAAAATCAAGGGATGTCCTCTCCAAGCTGACCGATGCGGACCTGTCCAACGAGGCATTTCCCTACATGGGATACCGGAAGGTCACCCTTGCAAGCCGGATACCGGTGCGGGTACTACGGGTTGGGTTTGTGGGAGAACTCTCTTATGAGCTTCATTTCCCTGCTTCTTATGGACAGAGCGTCTGGGATCTCCTCTTGGAAGTAGGCAAAGAATTTGGTATCCGACCATTTGGACTGGAGGCCCAGTTCGTGCTCAGGCTTGAGAAGGGCCACATTATCATCGGCCAGGAGACTGAACAGCGCGTCAATCTCCTGGATTTAGGGCTGGGTTTTTTGTGGGATCGACGGGACAAGGCCAGTAAAAAGATCGGTGCTCCGGCCCTTGCCTTTACCGAGGAGCAGTCGGGCCGACTCAAACTCGTGGGATTCCGCATGAACGATCCTTCAAAAACTCCCGGCGACGGATCGGTTGTACACGAAGGCAATGAGGTAGTGGGATTTGTCTGTACATCACGTTTTTCCCCTACCCTGAAGCAATCAATTGGAATGGCCCTGGTAAGAGACGATCTGGCAAAAGAAGGTAAAACCCTTCATATCTATCAGAACGATTCCAACAAGCCGCTTCGTTACACAGCCACCGTCGTACCCATGCCCTTCTATGACCCGGAGGGGAAACGGATGAAAAGCTGACGTGTTTATCAAATGGTAGGAGAAAATCATGGAAAATATCCACCGGAGATCTCCCATACGATTTGACAAAGAACCAGTACAAACAGAATATAGGGATGGCTGGCAAGTGGCCCTTTCCTATGGAGCAGGAAGTGGACCCCTCCTGATTGACCTGAGCCATCGACCCAAGTGGGATCTGCAGGACTCGGACCTCTCTCGATTTCGGCCATTCGGTCTGTGTATCCCTGAGAACCCCGGGCAGTGCATTTTTGAAAAGGGAATTCTCATAAACCGCATGAACCGGACCCTGTGTGCCATCTGGCAACTGGTGGGGGAAAACCCAGGGCCACTGGAGGAAAGGGCTTATACTGAAATCACCGACGGCCTCACCCTGCTGGCACTTTCAGGTAAAGGAACTCTTGAGCTCATGGAGCGGGTCACAACCCTTGATCTGGGGTCCCCTTCCCTCACACCCCCATGTCTCATCCAGGGGCCGATCCTTCGCATCCCCTGCCAGGTCGTGCTGCTGCGCCGGGCCGGCCATGAGGCGACCGTGCTTTTTTCATTTCCCCGCGGCTACGGCCAGGCCATGGCCGAGGCGCTACTTGATTCGGGAAAGGATCTGGGGCTCACTCCTGGAGGTGAGGCAGAGCTGGAATTTTGACCAAATGAGGTGGCCATGCAAAGGAAACACTATGATGTGATTATTGTCGGTGCCGGAATTATGGGGGCATGTACCGCATATTACCTAATGAAAACAGATGAAAAACTTGATGTGGCCGTTATTGAGAGGGACCCCACCTATACCAGGGCCTCGACTACCCTATCCATGGCAAATATACGTGTGCAATTTGGACTCAAGGAAAACATACAGATCTCCCGGTATGCATTGGAGGTTTTCAAGACCTTTGGACAAGATATGGAAGTGGACGGGGAGGCCCCTGATATCGGCCATCACATGATCGGAAACCTCTTCCTTGTTGATGAGGCAGGAGAGAGAGTTCGCAAAAAAGACCTTGAATTACAGCAGAGCCTTGGTTGCAAGGTGGAATGGTGGCCGCCCGAAAAGATTGTGGACCACTACCCCTTGTATAACACAAAAGGATATGTGGGCGCCACATTTGGGGC
>Ga0180301_10003625_pt1 | contig 12047 bp, 16 predicted proteins | sample GuaBasSediGuay16_FD_121797 | JGI IMG/M metagenome (GOLD analysis project Ga0180301, IMG submission 121797) | Subseafloor sediment microbial communities from Guaymas Basin, Gulf of California, Mexico - Guay16, Core 4569-2, 12-15 cm | ecosystem: Environmental > Aquatic > Marine > Hydrothermal...
AATCTGCTCCTGTTTTTATCGGAAAACCTAATAATTTAAATAACTCAATTGCTTCTTCTCGTGTTTTAGCATTAGTTACTATTGTCACCTCAAAACCAAAAATCAATTTTACATCTTCATGAGCAATTTCAGGAAAAATAATATGTTCTTTTATACCTATTGATAAATTTCCTTCTTTGTCTATTGATTTCTCTGGGATACCCCTAAAGTCCCTTATCCGGGGAATTGCAACATGAATTAACCTGTCCAAGAAATCATACATTCTTTTCTTTCTTAAGGTAACCTTTAACCCTACCTTCATTCCTTTTCTAATTTTAAAACCAGAAATTGCTTTCCTTGCTAATGTATAAACCGGCTTCTGACCAGTAATTTTTGCTAAATCATTAATAATTGTTTCCTGAGCTTTCTCATCTTTTAAAAATTTTCCAATACCAGCATTTACTACTACCTTTTCTATTTTAGGAACAGCTAAATCATTTTTATACCCAAATCTCTCCCGCATGGCGGGGATAACTTCTTTCTTATATTTTTCTCTTAGATTAAGCAAGGATTTAAATTAACCCAATTATTCTAATTAACCCAATTATTTATTTTGAAAATTTCAAGGTATAGATATTAGAGACTAGGACTTTAATTAAAAATTAGGTTAATTAGAAATTAGGTTAATTAGAAATTTATTTTTATATTTCCTGATTACATTTTTTGCACACTCTATATTTGTTTTTCTCCACTATTTTATAACCAACCCTTGTTGCATTTTTACACTTAGGACAAATCAGCTTGGCATTGGAAACATCAAAAGGAGCCGGAACCTCAACTATCTGTCCCTTTTCTCCTTCCCGCCTTGGTCTAACATGCTTTTTTCTTATATTAATTCCTTCTACTATAATTTTACCCTCTCTTGGAAGAGATTTTATAACTTTTCCCCTTTTTCCCTTATCTTTTCCAGAAATTATTAAAACTGTATCGCCGGTCTTAATTTTCATTTTAGTAGAAACGGAACTACGCAGATAGTTACCCGATGCAACAATGCAGAAATTTCTGCGTAGATCTGCATTATTATCTGCGTTTATCCGCTTCTATTAAAGTACTTCTGACGCTAAAGAAATTATTTTATTAAAACCTTTGTCCTTCAATTCTCGCGGAATGGGTCCAAAAATTCTTCCTCCTTTTGGCTCTTTTCCTTCTAAAATAACTGCGGCGTTTTCATCAAATCTAATATAAGATCCGTCTGGTCTTCTTACTGGAGTTTTCTGTCTCACAATTACTGCTTTTACTATATCCTTTTTTTTAACCATTTTCCTAGGTTCAGCTTCTTTTACTGAAGCAGTAACAATATCTCCAATTCTTGCATATCTCCTTCTTGTACCGCCTAACACTTTAATAACCCGGATAAGCTTTGCTCCGGTATTATCAGCTACTTTTAAATTGGTTCCTACTTGAATCATATTTATAGAAACAGATAAACACAGATAGTTACGCGGAATAACACGGAAATTTCTGCGTGAATCTGCATTATCATCTGCGTTTATCTGCTTCTACTACTATCCAGTGTTTTTCTTTACTAATTGGTCGGCACTCTTCAATAATTACTTTATCTCCTAATTTATATTTATTCTCTGGGTCATGAGCTTTATATTTCTTTCTTACCTTATAATATTTTTTATATTTTGGATGTTTCTTTAATCTTTCTACTAAAACTACAATGGTTTTATCCATTTTATCAGAAACAACCACCCCTTTTAATCTTTTTCTATTAACATTTCTCTTATTGTTTGTTTTTTTATCCTGCTCTGTCATAGTAAGTTATTATTTATTGATTGTTTTTCTTTAGCTGTCTTTCTCTTAAAATAGTTAAAATGCGAGCTATATCTTTTTTGGTTTGATGAACCTCTTTTATATTCTTCACTTTTCCCTGAACTAAGTTAAATCTAAGCTCGCGGAGCTTTTCCCTCAAGTCAAAGAGTGTCTGGTTTAATTCTTTATCTGTTTTTTGACGCAATTCTCTAGGTTTCATAGAGGTTATTTTTTAACAAACTTTGTTTTAATAGGAAGTTTGTAGCTAGCTAATCGCATTGCTTCCCGAGCCACTTTTTCTTCAACTCCATCCATTTCAAATATAATTCTTCCTGGTTTCACAGGAGCAACATAATGATCAACACTTCCTTTTCCTCCTCCCATGGGAACTTCTACTCCCTTAGTTGTTCTAGGTTTATCAGGGAAAACTCTTATCCAAATCTTTCCGCCTCTTTGAACATATCTAGTAATCGCTCTTCGAGCCGCTTCTATTTGGCGAGCTGTAAGCCAAGCAGATTCTTGTGCTTTTAAACCAAAGCTTCCAAAGTTTAACTCTGTACCCCGACTAGCCACTTTGGTTCTTGACCTTCCTTTTTGCCATTTTCTATGTTTTACTTTTTTTGGCTGCAACACTTTAGGACGATCCGAATGATCCGAATCGACATCCGAATGTTCCTAATATAGTATTCGGATGTCATTCATAGGTTGGGATCGCTATTAAATTCGGGTAATTCGGATGTTATTCGTAGATTAGGGTCGCTATTTAGAATAATTCGGATGTTATTCGTAGATTGGGATCGCTATTAGAATTTTTCTCCTTTATAAATCCAAACCTTTACGCCAATTGTCCCGTAAGTAGTATAGGCATTAACCTGAGCATAATCAATATCCGCTCTAAGAGTTTGAAGAGGCATTTCTCCTTTCTTAAGCCATTCTCGACGCGCCATCTCTGCACCACCTAATCTGCCTGAAAGAGATATTTTTACCCCCTTTACCTCTGGATTCTGCATAACCTTTTCAATTGCTCTTTTCATTACTGACCTAAAAGGCATTCGTCTTTCTAATTGCTCGGCTATATTCTGAGCTACTATTTGAGCATGAATTTCTGGTTTTTTAACCTCTTCTATATCTAACTTAATATCTATCCCATTAGTTCTCCCTTTAAAAATCTTTCTTATAATCTCTCTTTTTAAATCATTAATACCAGTTCCCCCTCTTCCGATAATAATTCCTGGTCTTGCTGAATGTATTTTAATCTGAATCAAATTTGCTGAACGTTTTATCTCAATATCATTTATAGCTGCTTGCTTTAATTTCTTCATTAAAAATTCCCGCAGTTCATAATCCTGCTTTAAAAATTCTTTATATTTTTTTCTGTTAAACCAAAGAGATCTCCAGTTAGAGATTGTCCCCAGTCGAAATGATTTTGGATGAACCTTGTGAGCCATAAATCGTTAACGAATTACGAATCTTCATAATCAACGAATTGCGAATCCCATACGAATTTACGAATAAGTTTATGGGTTTGTTATTGATATTCGTAAATTCGAAAAAGATTAGTTATTCGTTGATCATACCCATTAAAAGGCCTTGCGTCTAAAAATTTTCTTACCCAAACCTTTAACCCCTGTTAGGAGTTTTCTTTTAGATGTTTTTTCTTTTGAAGGCGCTTTGGTTTTCTCCTTAATATCTTCTTTTGTCTCTGTTTCTTTTTCCTGAATAAGCTGTTTTTCTATTTCTTTATCTTTTTCTAATTCTTCTGCTTTTATAACTCTGGGTTTGGATTTTTTCTTTTTAACTTCAACTTCTTTTTTAGTTCCTAAAACTAACTTAACGTGACTTGTCCTTTTCAAAATTAAATCTGCTCTTCCCATTGCCCTAGGCATCCATCTTTTAAAGCGCGGTCCTTCATTTACCTGTATCTCAGAAATATACAAATTATCTTTATTAATGCCAAAATTATGTTCAGCATTAGCAATAGCTGATTTTAATAATTTCAATACAGGTTTAGCAGCTTTTTTGGTTAGAAACTTAAGCTGAATCTCTGCTTCTTGAACATCCATACCTTTAATTAAATCAGTAACCAGTCTGACTTTTCTAGGTGATATTCTTAAATAGTTTAAATTTGCTTTAATCTCCATAAGCAGATGTAATAAAATTTTAACTCTTTTCCGCTTGTTTAGCTTTTTGTTCTAACTCTCTCTGCATTTTACCCCCGTGTTTTATAAATTTTCTAGTTGGAGCAAACTCGCCTAATTTATGTCCTACCATATCTTCAGTAACAAAAACCAGAATATGCTCTTTGCCATTGTGAACACCAAAAGTGAACCCAACCATCTCTGGGGTAATAGTACAAGCTCGAGACCAGGTTTTTATTATTGTTTTATCGCCTGGCTTAAGCTTTTTAATCTTTTTTAACAGCTTTTCGTCCACATAGGGACCTTTTTTTAAACTTCGAGCCATAGATTAAGCTAATCCGAACAATCCTAATATATATATTTTATTCGGATAATTCGGATGTTATTCGTAGATTAGGATCGCTTCTTTTTCTTTCTTCTTTTAATTATAAACTTATCTGAGTATTTTTTCTTTTTTCGTGTCTTTACTCCATAAGCCTGTTTGCCCCAGGGAGTCTTTGGTCCTTTTCTTAATCCTATCGGAGCTCGCCCTTCTCCTCCTCCGTGAGGATGATCTACTGGATTCATTGCTGAACCACGAACCGTAGGCCTTATCCCCAACCATCTTGCTCGTCCAGCCTTTCCTATAGTTACAAAACGATGCTCAGGATTTGAAACCACCCCTACTGTAGCCATTGCTTCTTGGGGAACCATTCTTACCTCAGAAGAAGGAAGGGTTAAATAAGTATATCCTCCTTCATGCGCCATTACTTGAGCTGATGTTCCAGCTGAGCGAACTATTTTACCCCCTTTGCCAGGAACCAATTCTATATTATATACGGGAGTTCCTACAGGAATATTTTTTAAAGCCATTCGATTTCCTGGCTTAAGAGGCGCTTTTTCTGCTGTAATAATTTCATCTCCCACTTTAATATCTTGAGGAGCTAAAATATATCTTTTTTCTCCATCTTTATAAGTGACGAGACAAATGAAAGCAGAACGGTTGGGGTCATATTCAATAGTTTCTACTTTAGCCGGAATATCCATCTTGTCTCTCTTAAAATCAACTATTCGATATTTTCTTTTATGACCACCTCCTCGATGCCTAACTGTAATTCTTCCTTGCTTGTTTCTACCAGCTTTCTTTTTTAAAGTTTTAGTAAGCGCTTTGTAGGGTTTTGTAGCGGTTAAAATTTTCTTGAAATCTATACCTGTCATTTGTCTTCGCCCTGGAGTTGTTGATTTGTATTGTTTCATTGTATTCAATATACGGGATTTAATGCCGATATCCGCAATTCGTAGACCGGCATTATTATATTTACCCGCATAATTACCTTAGTGAGGCAATATCTCAATTTTATCACCTTTTTCTAAAGTAACAATTGCTTTTTTATAACCTGACTTACTTCCTTCAATTCCTCTAAACGCCTTTTTCTTTCGAGGAATGTTAATAATATTCACTTTCTTAACTCTTACTCCGTATAAAAATTCTATGGCTTTTTTAACCTCTGATTTATTTGCTTTAGGATAAACTTTAAATGCATATTTATCTTGCTCATTTAAACTTGTTGCTTTCTCGCTTATATGGGGTTCTTTTAATATTCTGTAAGCTTCTATTTTTTTATGTTTTTTTAAACGGGAAACAGCCGGTTTTGTTTCTTCAACCTTTTCTTTTTTCGTCTCAACCTTTTTTATCTTTTTCTCTTCTTTTTTCTTTTTCTCCTGTACTTTTTTTGGTTTTTTAAATAAATTTTGTAAAAAACTCATTTTTATTTCTTGCCCAAATAGGTTTGTTCAATCACGCCTATAGCCTCTTTGGGCATGAATAGATATTTATAAGAAAGAAGGTCTAATACATTAAGACTGTCAGCTAAAATAGTTTTTGTTTTAGGAATGTTTCTGCTTGCTTTAATTAGCTTATCATCTTTTTTAGGAAGAACTAAAAGGATTTTTAGGTCCTTATCATTTTTAGAATCCTTTTTCTTTGCAACTTTTTTAAGCAAATTTTTCAATATTTCAACTAACAGTTTTGTCTTCGGTTCTTTTAGTTCCAAATTGTCCACTAAAATTAACTCTTTATCCTGAACTTTAGAGGTAAGAACCATAAATAATGCTTTTCGTTTCATTTTCTTGTTTATTTTCTTTTTAAAAACTCTCTCTTTTCTTGGCCCAAAAGTAATTCCTCCACCTACCCAAAGAGGAGAACGAATAGAACCATGACGAGCTCTACCTGTTCCTTTCTGACGCCAAGGTTTTCTTCCGCCACCTTTTACCTCTGACCTATCTTTGGCATGGGCCCAAGGATAATATCTGTTTGCCAGTTGAGTAACAACTGCTTGATGAACTAAATCATGATTAATTTCAACAGCAAAAATTTTAGAAGGAAGTTCTATTGTCCCCGTTTTCTCTCCTTTAATATTGTATATATCTACTCTTGGTTCAGACATAAATTTATTTTATTATCTATAAGTTTTTATCTCCACCAATCCACCATTTGGACCAGGTACTGCCCCTTTTACTGCCAACAAATTATTTTCGGGGTCAATTTTTATAATCTTTAAACCGCTTATTGTAACCTGCTTCGCTCCTGTATGACCTGGCATTTTTCGCCCCTTAACAACTCTTTCAGGAAAAGCAGAACCAATTGAACCTGGTGTGCGCAAAACATGACGGTGGCCGTGCGAAGCCGGACCACCGCTAAATCCATGTCTCTTTACAACCCCTTGAAAACCTTTTCCTTTTGAAATTCCTGTAACTTTAACAATGTCTCCTTCTTGAAAAATATCTACTGTAATCTTGTCTCCTATTTTTTTTGAAAATTGAGAATCAGCAATTGAAAACTCTCGTAAATATCTATAAGGTTTGTCTTTTTGAGGTTTCTTTACTTTCTTATCTTTAAGTTTTTCAAAACCTATTTGAACAGCTTCATAACCATCTTTTTCCTTGTTTTTAATTTGGGTAATAAAACAAGGGCCTGCTTCAATAATCGTTACAGGAATTGCTTTACCTTCTTTATCAAAAACCTGACTCATACCTAATTTTCGACCAAGTATAAACTTCATAATTTGTTAATTGATAAAATAAATGCCGGGATTACCCGGCACACTACGGATAGTCCCAAATAATTGTATTAAATCAACTCTCTTAAAGATAAATTCATAATATGTAATCTGATTAAATAGAAGGTTTTTAATTTGGTTAAAAACCTTACTGCATTTTAATCTCAACATCTACTCCAGCCGGCAGGTTCAAATTGCTCATAGCATCTATTATTCGAGCATTGGGGTTATAAATATCTATCAATCTTTTATGAATTCTCATTTCAAACTGCTCTCTTGAATTCTTATGAACAAAAGGGCTTCTATTCACTGTATATTTTTTGATTTCAGTTGGTAATGGCACAGGGCCAACAATCTCTGCCCCCTGTCTTTCAGCCGCTTCAATTATTTGTCGAGCTGATTGATCAATAACTTTATGATCATAGGCTCTAATTTTAATTCGAAGCCTTTGTCTTAATTTTTCTTCATTTTCTTGTTCCTGCTTCTTTTTCTTTGTAGGCATTGCGTTCTTTCAGACAACACTAGTTAAGATAACAGAATTAGCCATTAAATGGCTAAATTCTGTTATCTGTTGTCTGGCTTATTCATTTTTTATTTAATAATCTTAGTAATTACTCCTGCTCCAACCGTTTTTCCTCCTTCTCTGATAGCGAATCGTTGTTTTTCTTCAAGGGCAACAGGTGCCATTAACTTAATGGTCAAATTTATTGTATCACCTGGCATTACCATTTCAGTTCCTTCAGGAAGAGTTACCTCTCCAGTAACATCAGCTGTTCGGATATAGAATTGAGGTTTATACCCACTGAAGAACGGGGTATGTCTTCCCCCTTCTTCCTTGGTTAAAATATAAACCTCGGCCTCAAACTCAGTGTGAGGAGTTACGCTTCCGGGTTTTGCCACTACTTGGCCTCTTTCAACATCTTCTTTTTTAATTCCCCTCAAAAGAATACCTGCATTATCTCCTGCTCGTCCTTCGTCTAATGACTTATTAAACATCTCAATTCCTGTAACTACTGTTTTTTGAGTATCTCGAAGTCCAACAATCTCTACTTCTTCATTTAATTTTATTACTCCTCTCTCAATTCTTCCAGTTACAACTGTTCCTCGCCCCTCTATAGAGAAAATGTCTTCTATAGGCATAAGAAATGGCTTATCGGTCTCTCTTTGAGGTTCTGGGATATACTCATCAAGAGCTTTCATTAATTCATCTATTGATTTAAGATCTTCTTCTGAGCCTTCTAAAGCTTTAAGAGCTGAACCCCTAATTACGGGAGCATTGTCTCCATCAAATTCATATTTATTTAATAATTCCCTTACCTCTGTCTCTACTAAATCTACTAATTCTGGGTCATCTACTTGATCCGTTTTATTGAGATAAACAATAATTACTGGAACACCTACCTGACGAGCAAGTAGAATATGTTCTCTAGTTTGAGGCATTGGACCATCTGCTGCAGATACTACTAATATTGCTCCATCCATCTGGGCAGCACCTGTTATCATGTTTTTAATATAGTCTGCGTGCCCAGGAGCATCTATATGAGCATAATGCCTTTTTTCTGTTTCATATTCAACATGGGCAAGAGCTATAGTAATACCTCTTTCCTTCTCTTCTGGCGCAGCATCAATCTGGTCCACGGTTTTATTTGAGGCAACAAAACCTTTCTCTCTTTGTCTTTTTAAGATAGCTGCTGTTAAAGTTGTTTTTCCGTGGTCAACATGACCAATGGTTCCTACATTAACATGAGGTTTTGTTCTTTCAAATTTTTCTGCCATATTTGTAGAAGCGGATTTACGCAGATCAAAACGCGGATTAACGCTGATATTCTGCATCTATCTGCGTGTTTATCTGCGTTTATCTGCTTCTATTAGTTCTATTAATTCTATTAATTAATTCAATACTTAGTTTAATATTTATCTTTAAATATGTCAAATGTTTTCGACCTTTTATTTCCTTTTACCTTCTATTATTTCTTGAGCAATATTAGCTGGTACCTCTGCATAATGATCAAACTCCATTGTAAATGTTCCTCTTCCTTGAGTCATTGATCTCAATTGGGTTGCATAACCAAACATTTCAGCTAAAGGAACCATGGCATCAATTACTTTCATATTAACACGATCATCTATTTTTTCAATTTTTGCTCTTTTACTGTTTAAATCGCCGGTTACATCTCCTAAAAATTCCTGAGGAATTACTACTTCTATTTTCATTATTGGTTCTAATAAAACTGGGTTTGCTTTTTTTGCTGCTTCTTGAAATGCCATTGAGCCAGCTATTTTAAATGCTGCCTCAGAAGAATCTACTTCATGAAAAGAGCCGTCAAATAAAGTGACTTTTGTATCTACTACAGGATAACCTGCTAAAATTCCTTTATCCATTGCTTCTTTAACTCCTTTCTCTACAGCTGGGATAAACTCGGAAGGAATAATCCCCCCTTTTATTGCATCAACAAATTCAAAACCTTTTCCTCGTTCCAAGGGCTCTATCTTTAAAACTACATGCCCATACTGACCTCGTCCACCAGTTTGTCTAATATATTTCCCCTCAGCTTCAGCTTCTTTTTTAATTGTTTCTTTATAAGCAACCTGGGGACGACCTACTGATGCTTCCACTTTAAACTCTCTCATCATTCTATCTACTAAAATTTCTAAGTGAAGCTCTCCCATTCCAGAAATAATCGTCTGGCCGGTTTCCTCATCTGTCCTAATTTTAAAGGTAGGGTCTTCTTCAGCTAATCTCCTAAGAGCTATACTCATCTTTTCCTGGTCAGCTTTTGTTTTTGGTTCAATAGAAACTGATATCACTGGTTCCGGGAAGGTAATCTTTTCAAGAATAATAGGATGCTGCGGGTCGCAAAGAGTATCACCTGTGCTAGTATTCTTTAAACCTACCACCGCTCCTATACCTCCGGTATAGATTTCTTTTACCTCTTCTCTTTTGTCAGCATGCATTCTTAATATTCTGCCTATTCTCTCCTTTTGACCAGTTGAAGAGTTTAAAACATAAGAACCAGCCTCAAGTTTTCCTGAATAAACCCGAAAATAAGTCAATGTTCCTACATAAGGATCATTGGCTATTTTAAAGGCTAAGGCTGAAAAAGGTGCTTCATCGCTTGCCTCTCTAGTAATCTTTTCTCCTGTTCGAGGATCTGTCCCTTCTACTGGAGGTAAATCAATAGGTGAGGGTAAATAATAAATGATGGCATCAATCAAAAGCTGAATGCCTTTATTTTTAAGAGCTGAACCACAAAAAACTGGAACTAATTTATAATTAATAGTTGCCTCTCTCAGGGCTTTTTGAAGCTCTTCTAAAGAAATTTCCTGACCCTCTAAATACTTTTCTGTTAATTTATCATCCTGCTCAGCAACTCTTTCTATCAACTCTTGTCTCTTTTTCTCCGCTTCTTCTTTTAATTCCTCAGGTATTTCTTTTTCTACTACTATTTCTCCATGCTCTCCTTCAAAATAATAGGCCTTTTGAGTTAATAAGTCTATAACTCCTTTATGCTCGCTTTCTAATCCTATTGGTATTTGTAAAAGCACAGCGTTTGGGGTTAATCTTTCTAGAATAGACTGATAACTCCTTTCAAAATTTGCCCCCAATCTATCGAGCTTGTTTATAAAACACAATCTTGGAACTTTAAATTTATCGGCCTGGTGCCAAACTGTTTCTGATTGAGGTTCTACTCCAGCAACCCCATCAAAAATCACCACAGCGCCATCTAACACTCTCAGAGATCTTTGGACCTCCACGGTAAAATCTATGTGGCCTGGCGTATCAATAATATTTATTCGATGTTCATTTGATTTATCTTTAGAAAGATATTCTTTGGGACTCCAAAAACAGGTAGTAGCTGCTGACGTAATGGTAATTCCTCTTTCTTTCTCTTGAGCCATCCAATCCATTGTTGCCTCACCTTCATGAACCTCACCAATTTTATGAGAGATACCGGTGTAAAAAAGCACCCGTTCAGTAACGGTTGTTTTTCCTGCATCAATATGGGCAATAAACCCAATGTTTCTTGTTTTTTCAATAGGATACTGCCGCATGTTATCAACGAATTACGAATCAATCTCGAATTTACGAATTATTCGTAAATTCGTAACAGATTAGTTATTAGTTGATAATTACCAAGCTAAATGAGCAAATGCCTTATTTGCCTCAGCCATCTTATGAACAGTCTGCTTTTTTCTTATGGCATCACCTTCATTTCTTGAAGCGTCTATTATCTCCATAGCCAATTTCTCTGACATTGGCTTTCCTTTCTTGTTTCTTGCTGCTTCTATTATCCATCTCATTGCCAAGGCTTCCCGCCTTTCTCCTCTTACTTCGTAAGGAACTTGATAATTTGCTCCTCCTACTCTTCGCGACTTTACTTCTAATAAAGGAGAGGCATTATCAATAGCTTGGTCGAAAACTTCTAAAGGATTTTCCTTTTTTGTCTTTTGTTTAATTATCTCCAAAGCATCATAAACTATTCGTTGGGCAAGACTTTTCTTTCCATCTCGCATAACATTATTAATAAACTTAGCCAGTCTAACACTGTTATACTTAGGATCGGGTGATATTTTTCTTTTTGGTGCTCTTCTTCTTCTCATAAATTAATCTACTCAGCTGAAGCTGGTTCTGGCTCTGCCTGAGGTTCAGTTGTTTTTGGACCAGCACCAGCTGCTTCTTTTTTAGTGCCATATTTAGATCTTTGATTCTTTCTTCCTTCTACGCCAGCAGTATCTAAAACACCCCTAACCACATGATAACGGACTCCTGGCAAATCTTTTACTCTTCCTCCCCTTATCAAAACCACTGAGTGCTCTTGAAGATTGTGGCCTTCGCCAGGGATGTAGGCAGTAACCTCCATCCCGTTAGTAAGACGCACTCTGGCAACTTTTCTTAATGCTGAGTTTGGCTTTTTTGGAGTTACGGTTGTTACTTTTACGCAAACACCTCTTTTAAAAGGAGAAGGGAAATATATTGGTCTATTTTTTAAAATATTAAAACCTCGCCGAAGAGCAGGTGCTTTCGGTTTCTTTACTATCTTTTTTCTTGGTTTTTTAACTAATTGATGAATGG
>Ga0180301_10003626_pt1 | contig 12041 bp, 12 predicted proteins | sample GuaBasSediGuay16_FD_121797 | JGI IMG/M metagenome (GOLD analysis project Ga0180301, IMG submission 121797) | Subseafloor sediment microbial communities from Guaymas Basin, Gulf of California, Mexico - Guay16, Core 4569-2, 12-15 cm | ecosystem: Environmental > Aquatic > Marine > Hydrothermal...
AGTTGACAACCCTAAAATACTTGCGGATCCCGTTAGAAGGGAGATTCTGAGGCTTCTTAACATTAAGCCTCAGACTTCGACGCAACTCGCTGAGAGGCTGAATCTTTCAAAATCGACGGTTGGGCATCATCTCATGGTATTACGGAGAATGAAACTTATCAAAATCAAGTGGGCCATGCCCGGTCCTCACGGCATACTTGAGAAATATTACGAGCCGGTTGCGCTCGTATTCATCGAGGATTACAGACATATTCCAGAAGACCTGAAGAAGTATTTCCTCTCCATACATATGGAGCGTCTACGAGGGGTACTTAGCACACTTCAGCTCATCGGAGATATGACGAGCGCTTTCCAGACAATTAGGAAAACATGGAAACAAACCGTAAAGATTCCCTCCGACTTTGACCTTCTAAGCGAGCTTGGTAATGAAAGCCTCAAATACATGACTCAGATCGGCCAGAAATATGAGAATATGATGACGGATCTCGATGCGGAAACCCTGCTGACAAGAATATACAGTGAAGCGTTGAGGGCAATAATAAGCAGCGGCGTCTGGGCTAAGGTCTTCGCAAGCATAAGCGAGATAAGCACTCTTCTTTTAAAGAAGAATAAGTAATCTCGAAAAGATAATCTTCATCCGTAACGTTTAAGTAATTCATGAATAAGTAAGAATGGAAGCCGAAACGGTGACGGCTTATTTAAAACCTTATGCATGGCAAAAATCCGAAATAAAGCTTCAATGCTCTTTCTGCACATACTCAATAGAAGTCAAGAAAGGCGAATCGATCCCTGAGACGTTAGAGACGTTCAAAAACCGAGGTCGACTTTATCTAAGCTGCCCCAAATGCATAAATGGTTATCTTAAAATTCTTGTCAAGACCAAGACGGGTAAATGGCGTCTAAAAGCTAAAACTCTCTATACAGAAGCAATCCTGTGGCAGTTAAAATAGTTTGAGCATCGTTATATTAAGTCTTTCATTGAGAGTTACTTCGAATATAAGATAGCCTCAACTATTGTTTCTGTTAGTCTCTGAAACGGATCTGGATAAACCCCTATCAATATAACGGTGAAGGCCAAGGCTAGTATAGGAATGACCATCGGTAACGGGGCTTCTCTGGCCCTTCTAGAAATGTAGGTCATCCTCTTCACGGCTACCCATTGTATAATCCGAAGAGAATACACAGCCGAGAAAAGAAGATTAATGATCATCAAGAAAGATAGCCAAGCTATTCCTGCCTCCAACCCTGCCGCAACTATCATAAGCTCACTCCAGAAAATGTTTAAGACTGGAAAAGTAGCTAGAGACAAAGCTCCAATCATGAAGGCGATGCTGGTTAAGGGCATAGTATGCCTGATGCTGGCTATTTCTCTTAAGCTTCGAGTTCTAGCCTGACGTATAAAGGCCCCCACGCAGAGAAAAAGCAGTGCGACTACAATAGCATGGTTCAAAATATGGAATAGACTTCCCGCCAAAGCTCTAGAAGTCCCAATAGCGGTGCCTACGAGGATGTATCCAGTATTCGCAATGGTGCTGTATGCAAAGAGCCTTTTAAGGTCATCTTGAAGCAACGCTGAAATGTTACCGACAAACATTGTCAGAACAGCAAAAACCGCAATAGGAATATGCCAATCTTTATAATGCGAATTGAATATTACGAATAAGACCTTTAAAAGACAGTACAGCCCCGTCTTCTCTGTACACGCAGAGAAAATCGCGCTTACAGCGCTCGGAGCGGCACAAAGAGCATCCGGCAGCCAAGTATGAAACGGCGCCATGCCCGCCTGCAGCCCGAAACCGACAAGAAGCATCAAAACGGCTATATGAACAATAGGGTCCTCTCTCACCTGGCTTAGACTCTCAGATAAGGATTGAAAGTTAAGAGTTCCCGTTAATCCATAAAGAAACGATAACGCAAAAAGAATCGATATGCTTCCCGCGCTACTCATAATCAAATACTTGTAACCAGCCTCAATCGATTCTTCCCTCTCCTTATTAAAAGAGACCAGAGTGTAAGAGCAGATGCACATGGCTTCCCAAAAAACGAAGAGGGTAAAGAAATCCTCGGAGAAAACAACGCCAACCATGGCTGTCGCCATCCCTAAAATAATGGAAAAATACGCGGCGACCTTGCTTCTAGCAACAATTCTTGATGAGAAAAGCGAGGCCAGCAGGCATATTCCCAAGTAAATCGAGGCCATGTAAACCGACAATCCATCAGCCTTAATGCTTGAGCTTTCCAGAGGAGGACCACCATAAGCCGCCAGCACAATATCTCCACGCATAATACCTGGAAAATAAATGATGCTCAACAGAAAAGCACAGATAAGAACCGATACCGCATATATAGGTACAAGAATTCCCTCACGCCTTATTTTTTCCCCTAATAGACTGATCAAAGGAGTAGCCAAGACGGAGACTGCCAAGACGCCCAGCAGCGGCGTAAACATCAGCGTCTAAGTCTCCTCAGCTCCCTTACATCCAAAGTCCCATAATGCCTATATGCATAAATCGTTATGACGAGGCCTAAAGCAATTACGCATCCGCCGATGCTTATAGAGAGAATCGTGAAGACATGAGCCAAAGGATGAACCGCACCTTCAGCAGCCTGACTTGAAAAGGCAATGAAATTTAAGTTTGCAGCGTTCATCATGATCTCTAAGCCCATTAAGAGTCGAATCATATTTCTCTTCACTATTAAGCAGTAGGTCCCTATGAAAAACAAGATTATTGAGCAGGCAACATAATAAATTAGAGGTATCAACGCCTCCGCCTCCAGCGTTTCTCTTCTGAGCTGAGAATCGATATACAACATGCCGCCGTAACTACAAGCAGAAACGCTAAGATGATAACGTCCATCGCGCGGTAGCTCCACAAATATCGACTTACACTTTGAGCTATCTCCGTCTCGTTCCAAGCCAAGGAATCTTCAATGGGATAAATTGCATACTCAAACGGCTTCAAGCCACGCTTAATAGCTGAAATAAAAATGTAGGCCGCAGCTACAACTGCGAGTATCCCGCCGAGCCTCAGGAAAGCCTCCCTCAAATCTATTCCCTCCTAGTAAGCATGACAACCGATATGAAGAGAACCATAGTCGCACCGGCATATATTAGAAACTGGAAAACCATCACATATACTGCATTCAAAAGCCCAAAGAGTAAACCCACCACGATGCACATACCGAAAAGACAGACAGCTGCCTGAAGAAGATTCTTTAGCTCAACCGTAAGAACAGCCAAAATAATCGCAGCGACAATGAGCAGAGCTTCAACCATTCCTCTCCACCTCAACCCCCACCGGAAGATCTCAGTAAAGTCTCTGCGGCAGGAGTCACGTATTCAAGAAGAAGCCCAGGCCAGATTCCGAAAATAATCGATGCGGAAGCCAAGATAACAATAGGGATTAACAATATCCGAGGAGACTCTGTAACATGCTCCAGCCTTTTAGGAACATCCCCGAAGAAGACTCTCCATGCGAACCATAGGAAATACCCCGCGGTAACCATGGTGCTTGCCACGCCGACAAACGCGAAGCCCACCTTTCCCGATGCAAGTCCACCCGCGAAGATCATCCATTCGCTCCAAAAGGCGTTAAGCGGGGGAGCTCCTGAAAGGCTAAAAATACCAATTAAAGATGTTAGGCTAGTGATCGGCATCTTAGCCATTAATCCACTCATCTTTTCGATGTTTCTCGTCCCGGTTTGATGTATAATTGATCCTGCGCACATGAAGAGAAGAGATTTGCAGATCGCATGGTTCACTATGTGTAGCAAGCTTCCCATCACGCCCAGCTCAGAGACCGACGCGAATCCGAAGACTATGTAGCCTATTTGACTGATGCTTGAATACGCCAATAACCGCTTAATATCCGTCTGAGCCAGCGCCATTAAACCGCCATAGATCATCGTGACTATAGACAAGGCTAGAAGATAATCCGAGGCTTGAACCATCCTTAAGCTGAAAATTGTAAGCAGGATTCTCCCAATCCCGTAGGCGCCACACTTGATCATTATGCCTGAAAGCATGGCGCTGATTGGTGTCGGCGCCTCTGAATGAGCATCGGGCAACCATGTGTGAAGAGGAAAGACCGCCATCTTCACAAAGAAGCCGAGGAGAAGAAGAGTAAATATGATAGGCGCGACATTTGGCGGTATTAAATCCGCCTTTGACGGGAGCTCCACGAGATTAAAGGTCATAGTATAGGAAAAAATGGATAATATTCCAAGAAGCATCAAAAGTGCCCCGGCATGGGTGAAGATGAAGTATTTGAAGCCTATGCTTAGTCTTCTCCTAGATGTCCCCCATTGAGCTATAAGGAGATATGAAGGAATAAGCATTAATTCCCAGAAGAGATAGAACTCGATGAGATTTATAGAGAAGATTACACCTATCATCCCCGTCATGAAAAGCAGTAAGTTCATGTAATAAAATGGAAGGTTCTCCTCGTTGCTCATGTACTTAACCGAATAGAAACATGAGAGAGTGCTGATAACTGCGATTATCAGTCCTGTTGGAAGGCTGACCATATCGACTAGAAATCCAAAATTGATGTTGATCGGCACAATCCATGGGTACTCATAAATAATTGAGCCCCGCCCGCTATTGTAGCCGTCTAAGACGTTCTTCGCCATACTAAGGATGAAGAGGATGGAAGACCCCGCGGCAATGGTAGATAACCATCCTATTTTTCCTTTAAGATGCTCTTGGAAGATGTAGATCAAGACGCCTGAGACAGCCGGCAATATAACCGCGAGCAAAGCCGCATGCGGAATCATATAAGCACCTCCCATAAACCTCCTGATGCCAGAAGAATTATGCCGAGTGCTAGGATGCCAACTATCATAAGTAGCATGTTGTATGATAAAACTCCTGTTTGGACTGAACGTACCTTCTCTGAAATTCTAATAGTTTCTTTAACTACTCTCTCGTTAAATCTTTCGAAGATCCCTAACTCAACAGATGGATAAATCCACTGCGACAGCGAGGCAAGCCACCTAATAGCTATGTCAAAGAACTCGTTTATACCTCGAATTTTAAACGTCTTTATTCCTTCCATCTCTACGTTTCGGTAAAGACCCCTGGCAAGAGCAACTGCTCCCCGGGCAGCCTCACGATAAGCAACGTCAATTAAACATCGTTTCTGCAAGAATAGGCGGAACCTATCGATAAATGGATGCCTTTGCATAAGATCACGGGGATCAACGCTTTCCGTGATGTAAATCTGATAAGAAGCGTAGCCCCCGATCGCCAGTGCTAGAAGCGTCATAAGTGTACTCGCCGAGGGGATTATGTGGATAACGAAATCGAACACGTCATTAAAGACAGTCATTCCTACGATCGGCATAAAATAATCGTTAAGCAAAAGGATGATCAGAGGCACAGTTAGGTCAATAATCATCGTTATAACCAGAAGTCCGAAAAAGGAAAAACGCATCGACCATGGAGCATCCTTAACTTTCCTCTTTACGGAGCCCTTACGGAATGTTAGCCCCATTACTCGAAGAGCGTAAAACGCGGTGATGCCACCAGCTAATATAAGGAAGGCGAATATCCCATATCCCGAATACAGAAAGAGGCTCTCCCCAACTCCGCCGGCTTCCCAAGAAAGATTAAGCGCCAACGACTGAACCCAATTGCATAACCAGAAACCGCTGAAGGGCGGAACGTTTATCATCGCAAATACGGCTACCTCCATACCTTGCTGAACAATTCTGCATCTAAGCCCGCTCATTCTGAATAGATCTTCGGAGCCCACGGCATACGAGACGTATACTGTGGAAAGAATGAACAACGCCGAGATGAATGCATCCACCATCAGGATCGTTGTGCCAGCTAGATATCCCGGCGCCATCTCACCGTTTAATCCACCAAGCCCTAGAGCAGTCAGCATGAAGCCAATGATGCTTGAAATAGCATAAGCCATCACTCTCTGCGGATGCCTCTGCGCTGTGGCCGTCAACGCCGTGAGGGACGCCGTTACCGCACCGGTCCAAGCAACTGCTAGAAAGAAGTAGGATAACTCGCTGAGCCCTAAGGCGTAGGCTTCACAGAAGATTGGGAGAGCCCTAGCCATCAAGTAGGGCCCCGCGAGACATTCGGTTAATGCGTTAGATGAGGATGGCGTCCCCACAAGCATGTCTGGAAGCCACTCGTGAAGCGGAAACTGAGCTGCCTTGCCTATTACGCCTCCTAGAAACATCAAAGAGATTAGCAGTAGTAATCCGGATCTTGACAATCTTATGATCCAATCGGCGCTCTCCGAGAGTTTAACAAAGTTGAATGTGCCAGCGTAGACGTAAACTGTTAGGATGAATATAAGGAGAGCTACATCGCCGACCCGTAATATAGTATTTACCTTGAAACCTAGATTCGCCATCTTTTTGATTTTGTACTGGTAAGCCGTGAGATAAGTACAGCAGATTCCGACAATTTCCCACCCTATGAACATAAAGAGAAGATTATCCGCAAGCACAATTATGAGATAACCTGAGATGAAGAGCTGCATGATGAACCAGAATCTCGTTAACCCCGGGTCTTCTCCTAGGTAACCATGAGAAAATAACGCGACGAATAATCCGATCACGCTGACCAGGATAGCCATCAACACGCTTAAAGGGTCAACGAGGATGCCTATCTCCAAGGGAGGAGGAACTTGAAGGCGAAAATCAATAATTCTCCCGCGGAGAGCCTCATCAATCATCGACAAGGAGAAGAGAACGCTCAGCCCAATTGTAGATACGCCTAAATGCCCCTTATATTTTTTAGTTTCCTCCCGCGCATCGAAAATGGGAACTATTACGGCTCCCAAGGCGGGAATAGCCCAGCAGAGCCATTGAGCGTTGGGAAGCAAGGCGTTTCTCTCCCTTTTTAGTCATTACGATTTTTTACGGTTTTTCTTCCTTTTGAAATGTGTAATCATCTCTCTTCGGCTATTAAAGACAAGTTCGAAATCTTCCGTTGCATATATAGCCTTAGTTGGGCAGACATCGACACATTCACCGCAGAAGAGACATCTCCCAACATTATATCTTATTTCCGCCCGTCTTCCCCTGCCGATTAATTCAATTGCATTTCCGGGACATATCCGAACGCAGAGGCTACAACCGATGCATTTCTCAATATCCCATGAGACTTTAGCTCTAATTCCCTCAACGGGCTCGACGCGTTCGTAGGGAAACCGAAGCGTCATCGGCTTTTCTTTCAGATTCTTAAACATATCATTCTCCATCGCCACCGTCTCAAATCCCCCAAGCTTTGATTAGACAGACCTGTAGCAGAGCAAGCGGAGTTAAGTACTTCCAAGCGCCTGTTAGGAGATGATCTATCCTGTACCTCGCGAAGGCCGCTCTCAGATTAGATAGGATAAATGCGCAGAGGAGAAACTTGGCGAGATAAGTGATGAGGCTTATGTACCATGGACCGTAAGGGCCGCCTAAAAAGAGAGAGGCCATCAGAGAGGATGCTAAGACAAACTCGAAATCGTTAGCCAATCTTATAAGAGCAAGTTTTTTCCCGCTGAATTCGACGAGCCATCCGCCGACTATTTCCGATTCAGCCTCAGGTATATCGAAGGGGATTCTCTGAAGATGCGCCATGAGACATATCGTTAGAACCGCAAAGCCTACGGGTTGAATGAGCACGTTCCAGACGCCGTTAATTTGCCACTCCACAATTTTACTTACGGAGAGGCTTCCCGCAGATATTGCTGGTCCAATCATCGATAGGTTCATAGGTATCTCATATGCAAACATCTGTAGTCCCGCTCTTATGCTTCCTATCGTGCCAAACCGGTTCGTTGAAGCCCATCCGCCTATGAAGACTAAAAGCGCCATTAGAGACATTATGAACATTATCAAAACAAGGTCTCCTTCAAAAGATATCAAGCCGTTAGATCCCATTATGGGGATACAGAACAACGGAGCTATAGCCAACGTAAGAAGCAATATAGGCATAAGTCTGAATGGAACTTTATCAGCCGCTCTGGGAGTTATATCCTCCTTTGATAGGAGCTTAAAGAAATCCGCAATGGGCTGGAGAATCCCTTTAGGTCCAACGTGAAGCGGGCCATAACGATTCTGGAATCTTGCAACTATCTTTCGATCAAACCACTCCGTGAAGAAAGCTAGGGAGAAAAGAAAGAGGAATCCGGGAAACAGAAAGATTTCAATTAGAATCCATATTTCCTCCGATACCATTCGTTAGCGTACCTCCACAAGTCTTTTCCATCCCAAATCTCCCGCCTCTTTGTCTTCGCATCAATCAAGGCCACTCTCTCCGCACATGCAATGCAAGGATCAATCCCCGCGATGACGACAGGTACATCCGCCAAGTTCACTCCGATCAGCATTCTACACAGAGAAAGAAGGTTGGCGAGGGTTGGCGCTCGGATCTTCCAACGTTCCGGCTTATCACTCCCGTTTGACTTTAAGAAGTGAAGATTCTCTCCACGTGGAGCTTCAACCCGGCTGACCGCTTCTCCTTCAGGCACCCTCGTCGGAACTTTAACTCTTATGGGCCCCTCAGGCATCTTCTTCAATGCGTATCTTATGATTCTTATGCTCTCTTTTATCTCGTCGATTCTTACGTACATTCGACTTGCAACATCACAGCCTCTATACGTGACGACTTTAAATGGAATCTCGCCGTACGCCGCGTAAGGTTCATCCGCTCGGACATCGCGGGCTATACCGCTTGCTCTAGCCGTCGGCCCTACAGCGCAGAGAGCTCGGGCTTCCCTCGGCCTCAGTATGCCTACGCCTACTGTTCTCTTAAGAATCGAGGGGTCTTTAGTGCATACTCTGGTGTAGTGTTCCGCTCTCTTCTCGAGATATTCAAGGCTTTTCTCGATTCTTTCAATCGTGGATTCAGCTATGTCTCTCCGCACTCCACCTATTGTGTTCACGCCGTAGTTTACTCGTTTACCTGAGATCATGTCCAGCATTTCGATTATTGTCTCCCGGTCTCTCCAGGCATACATGAAGAGGGTCTCGAAGCCCATCTCCTTAGCTGTCAAGCCAAGCCAGAGATAATGGTTCTGTATTCTCTCCATCTCGGCGAGAATGGTTCTGATGAATTTAGCTCTTTCAGGGACTTCTAAGCCTAGTAATTCTTCTACTGTCTGAGAGTAGCATAACGTATGGGCGAAGGAGCATATGCCGCATATCCTTTCAGAGAGATAGACAAGCTGTTGATAATTTCGGCTTTCAGCTATCTTTTCGATCCCTCTGTGAACATAGCCCAAACGAGTCTTAACATCGATAACCCGCTCCTCCTCTATCTTGAACATAAAGTTTATAGGCTCCTCCAAAGCCGGATGTTGCGGGCCGAAAGGTATCTCAAAAGTCATCGTTTCCCACCAAGCTTCGCATTTATCCTCTCAGCGGACCACCATTTTCTAAGCGGATATACTCCTTCAGGCCAGTCATCAGGCAGTAGAAGGGGGGAAAGATCAGGGTTTCCCTCAAATTCGACGCCGAAAAGATCGTGAATCTCCCTTTCGTAGAGAGCTGCGCCGGGGATTAGATCGACGATTGATGGGAGAAGAAGATCATCTTTAGAAATTCGGATCTTAACAGAGACCATAGCATCCGTGAATGCAAAGTGATATATTACTTCTATTTCAGAGCCGACCTCAAGCGCGGTGATCGTTGATAAATGCGTATAATTGTCCATCCGCATTAATCTTCTTATAACCCTCTTCAGACTCTTCTCATCGACGTTAACAGCGAATCTTCGCTCCCGCTTAACAATAATATCCCTAGCGCGAATCCGCAGCTGCCTCCTCAGCTCAGACCTCCTCATCTTCGTTCACTCCTAATCTTTTCCGTTATCTTCAGCATTCCTTTAATGATCGCTTCAGGTCTAGGCGGGCATCCCCCAACATATACGTCTACTGGAAGAACGTTCCGAACTCCTCCCATGTGGCTGTACGAACCGTGGAAAGGCGCCCCGCTTATGGCGCATGAACCAATAGCTATGACGTACTTAGGCTCCGGCATCTGATGATATATTCGGAGAAGTCGGCTTCTCGACTGTCTTGAAACGGGGCCTGTTACGGCGAGTACATCTGCATGTCTTGGGCTGCCCTTGATTAGTATTCCGAATCTTTCAAGATCATACTTTGGAGCTCGAGAGGCAACAATCTCAATGTCGCATCCATTGCATGATCCCGAGTTGAAATGGATTATCCAAGGTGAGCTCGATCTTGCCCATCTTATTAACCCTATCTCTTTCTCCCCCTCATCTCAGGAATGATTATCAGTAAGCTGGATGCAATGATGACTGTGAATATGAGCGGATGGACAAACCCCGCATTGAACGAGAGGGAGAGCAAAAAAGCGGTAATGTCGAATATCATGAAAAGCGTGACATAAACGAAGAATCTTTCGATATTGATCTGCAGCTTCTTAGCAGGTAAGGCTTCCCCGCAAGAGTAAGGATCAGTCTTATCTGATCTTCTTTTTTCCTTGACTTTTGGAGAAATCAATGAACCGATCATGTATAGTGTGGTGCTTACTGCTAAAGTTAGAAGAAATACGAGTGGGAAAGATAAAAGATAAGCCGATGTCATTTCTCGCCTTTCACCGCTAAAGACTTGACTTATAGAAAAAACATTACCAAACTTAAATAGATTTCCAATAGGGAGAAATTCTTTCCACTAATATCCGTAATAATAGAATTTGTCTTGTTTTTTAGGAGGAAGAATTCCAAAGCGGGTTTTTCTCACATAACTCTGTATTGTCAAAGAATAATGAAAGATATAACGACGCTTTAAAGATTACCGTAGATTTTATTTACTTCTCTCAAGCGAACCGCAAATAGGGCAATTCGGATTTCTCTTTATCTCCATCTCTTCACAAGTCATCCCTTCACCATCCAGAAATAGCATTCTCCCTACAAGCAGTTTTCCTATTCCAGTTATTATCTTGATGACTTCAATGACTTGTAGTGAGGCTAAGACTCCTGGGATGGCGCCGAAGACGGAAATAACCTCTAATTCACGAGGCTTTTTCGGAAAGACGCATCGCAAACATGGCCCCCTCCCAGGGATCACCGTGGTTATTTGTCCATAAAACTCTGAGACTCCGGCGTGGACAAATGGGATGAGCTTCCTCACGCAGCATTCATTAAGTATGAATCTTGTGTTCCAATTATCGAGACCATCAACCACAACATCCACATTCTTAATCAAATCGTAAACATTTTCTTTTGTGATTTCTTTCCTTACTGCTTCTACCTTGACTTCGGAATTTAGAGACTCAATTTTTCTTTTAGCTACCTCTACTTTTGAATGTCCGATGTTTTCCTCTGAATATAGAATCTGACGGTTAAGATCGCTCAGCGACACCGTATCCTTATCGATTAGAAGCAGTTTTCCAATACCAGCTGCCGCCAGATAAAGTGAAGAAACAGAACCTAACCCTCCTATACCGGCCACCATAACCCTAGAGCTCTTTAATTTTTTCTGCCCCTCCAATCCCCATCTATTTATGGAGATCTGCCTATCATACCGTTCAAGCTCGAATTCCGAGAGCCCTGCTGACGATTCCTTAACGTTATTCACGTTCATTGTATAGCGTCACTTTCTGTTAAGAAGGGCTTCCCTCTATTCTGCCTTTTTAACAAATTCAAGACGGTACTTCTCAGACTTTAATCCTTTTATTCTCTTTACTTCTTCGCTTGAAAGCCGCTTCGGACCGCCAAGCAACGTTGAGACCAAAAGCATCTTTGCATAATCTTCCAAAACTTCAGTTCTCTGGTAAGCTTGTTCCAGACTGGAGCCAAGAGTTATCGTTCCATGATTCTCTAAAAGCATAGCATCATATTTTTTAGCGACCTCAGCTACCTTCATTGCCAATTCGTCCGTTGTAGGCGTGATATATTCAACGGTCGCTATTTCTCCCACCATAGCAATTATCTCCGGGAAGACCGTAGCGTCAAGAGGAATCCTAGCACAAGCAAAACCTGTGCTGAAGGGCGGATGAGCATGTACTATAGCGTTGACATCTTTCCTTACTTTATATATTTCAGTATGCATAGG
>Ga0180301_10003627_pt1 | contig 12041 bp, 12 predicted proteins | sample GuaBasSediGuay16_FD_121797 | JGI IMG/M metagenome (GOLD analysis project Ga0180301, IMG submission 121797) | Subseafloor sediment microbial communities from Guaymas Basin, Gulf of California, Mexico - Guay16, Core 4569-2, 12-15 cm | ecosystem: Environmental > Aquatic > Marine > Hydrothermal...
ACATCATCAACCTATAACATATTTTCAGATGGAGGATAACAATTTCTTTAGTTTCTCACCATTCCTCTTCCACCAATTAAAGAGGATTTTCAAATCTATACCTATATTGAAGTGGCGCACGCCAAGCTTAACATATTTCTCCGCATCCTCTGGACTGTTTATTTCGGCTCTTGGAGCCACATCCATTTTTAGGGCTGTTCTAATCACTTTTTTCTCGGCTTCCCTAACTTTGGGATGATTGACTTCTCCGGGTAAACCTATGCTTATCGAGTAGTCAACGGGACCAAATTGTACCATATCTATTCCTTCAACAGATAGGATCTCCTCAAGATTTTCAATAGCCGACTTCCGCTCAATCATTAACGCGATTACCGCTTCATCGCAGATTTTAACCACATCTGATGGAGAAGCTAAAATTCCAACGTATCCAACTTTTCTATCCATTCTGAAACCGTTTGTGCCCCTCGGCTCCATCCTAACAGCCCTAACAGCCTCTTCAGCGTCTTCAACACTCATTATATCGGCGAAAAGTATGTTTTGAATTCCAGCGGCTAAAGCTCTCTGAGCTAAAAACGTTCTGGGTTGCTGGTCAATCTTCATCATGGTTGAGATTCCAGATAACTCTGCAGCTCTAGCCAAATTATCTAGATCATGCAGATCGTAGGGACCATACTCGCCTAGAAATTCAACATAATCATATAATCCCGTGTATCCTATGATTTCAACAAGACCTGGCCATGGGCAGACTATTCTTGTTCCAAGGGTTGGCTCACCTCTTGCTAGAAGATTTCTAAGCTTATTAGTTTTCAAGCAGCCTACCTCCAAGTTCACATACAAATTCTCAAACGATACCTATAAAATTTAGCGCATGCAAATAATTTCGATTAGCTATTTTAAGTAGTTTCAGGATGGAGCTAAAGTGAAGATAGAGAATACTGAGGGTAGAGAATTTTTGAGAGCCATAGAAGTCTTGGAGATTTTGAAGAAAAATTTTTCCATTCCTGATTTCTCAAGCATATGTGAAGATCCATTTAAGGTTCTGGTTAGAACTATTATAAGTCAGTCCACTGCTGAGGTAAATACTAGGAGAGCCTTCGAAAATCTTTCAACTAGAACACGAATAACTCCAAGGGATTTGTTTGAAACTGATATTAGAAAAATTGAGGATGCCTTAAGGGTTGCTGGGCTCTATCGAAATAAGTCAGTGATCCTTAAGAAGATTTCAGCAATAATACTTGAGAGGTTTAATGGAAGTCTTGATTTCATATATTCCTTACCATTAGAGGATGCCAGAAGGAAGCTGATGGATTTACCTGGGGTTGGACCGAAAACAGCTGATATAGTTTTGCTTTTCTGCGCTAAGAAACCCATTTTACCCGTGGATACTCACGTGTATAGAGTGTCTAAGAGGCTTGGTTTGATAGGTGAGGGAGAGAGAAAATATGATGCTGTTAGAATGAGGCTTGAAAAATTATATGATCCGAAGGATTATTTTGCGGTTCACATGTTATTTATAGCTTTAGGAAGAAAATTTTGTGGAGCTTTGAAAACTCACTGTTCAAAATGTCCGGTTAATAGGTTATGTCCCTCAGCTAAATCCTAAGAACCTCTTTGCAACGATTTCAACTTCGCTTCCTTTTTCATCTAATCTTATTTGTCCAACATGAACCTTTGCAACGGGGCATTCAACATTAGTGTAAACTTTCAGTATGCTTCTATCAAAGTCGATGGAGCTTATGGTTCCAATCCCCAAGAATTTTCTGTTTTTATCTTCTAGGGCTACGAGAAGCCCTTTTTCATCTCCCTTTCGCATGATTCTTATGGGCTTATCGAATTGAGCGGATAGCTTCTCCCTTTCTTCATCATTTAATATTGTTCCCTCTTTCAATACTAGCATAATGTAATCTGGGGAGTTTTCGCAGTAAAGAATCTTGTCGCCTATAATCTCCTCAATTTTTTTCTTGAGAGACTGATCCAACTTGCCTTTAATATTTAGGTTTCCGTCAACCTTTATCCAGCTTAGCGGGAAAGACCGGATTTTAGCCTCCCCTAAATACCTTTTATAGTAGGATTCTCTAATCATCCTCCTAGTTTCCCTATCCCTCTTTTTTATGTTTTTTGGAGTTTCAATCGACAGGATTTCTATTTTCATATCTACTATGGAATCTATGAGGGGTGTTAGCTCACCACCACTCTGTATTGTCACGATAAAATTCGGTTTTAAGCTGCTTACTAGCTGACGCTTATAGTTTATAGCGTCAGACCCCTCAATCCAACCGTCAGTATTGATGATCACGAAGTTTGAACCTGCGTTTACAGCCTTATCCCTCAGCTCCACAAGACCATTTATAGTAGGCTCTATTACACTATATGGGCTTGTAATCCCTATGAAAATTAGATGATCCGGTTGAAGATTGAAGGGATCTATTATGGGTTTTTTTATGAAGCTTAAACCTAATGTTCCGGGAGGGCCTATATCGGACTGCCCTAGATCTCCATCTACTAAGGCAACGTTCCACCCATAATTTAAAGCCATGTTGGCTAAGTATATGCAGAAACTGGACTTACCGGAATCTATGCCCCCTAACACAACAACTTCCACTTTCTCTTTGAATGAGAGAATTTTTTTTGTAGTCTCTTTCCATGTAGGCGGTATTGGATCTTCGTCAATCAGAGTATATGATGATAAATTTCCTAAGAGTAGTTCTAGTTGGGAATCCTCGGCTGCTTTGATAGGTATACGTCTTCCCCTACGAACAATAATGCGGTCTCCAACTTTTATTTTGGCTCCAAATATCCTTATTGCGCCTGAAAGTAGAGTTATGCATGCTGGGCCATCAACTAGGAGCGCTTTACCCTTTTCAATATTCTGTCTCAATTTGAGACCCCCTTAATCGGATTTCACCCTTTTTTGAAGCTATTTTTATGGCTGAATCAGCATCACTTAGCTTTTTCTTAAATCCGCTATTTTTTAAAGAGCTCGTTCCTTTCTCATCAACCATTTCAATAAGAACGCTTTCCGGTATAGAGCGCTCCAATCTACTTGCGATTTCTTCAGCTAGATTCGGTAAGCCCTTACCGATTCTGATTATCTGGGTTTTAGAGGGGTTTCTCTTCAGCTCTGTTAAAATAAAATCTATTGTTTTCTCCATAGTTGAGAGCTCTTCCCTTCTCAGGGTTTTACCATCAGCAAGAACTGCAACTCCGAAGGTTTTTCCCGGATCAACCCCGATGACTAATTCTTCGTATACTTCTTTATTCATGACTATTCGTAATGCCTCACTTATTATGTCTGATGGATCCTTTTCAGCATCATATATTAGGATCCGCTGATGATCTATCACGGGCTTCTCTTTCTCGGTTGTTAATACAACCTTTATTGATTGTGGAATGGGGTCTCCCGGAACTAGGCTCAGGAAGGGAACATCCCTATCCTTGAGTTCATTAACGAGTTTATAATAAGCTTTTCCCGAGACTGTTGCGACAGCTATTTTTGCCCGCCTTCTCATAACATTACGCTCAAATACTATATCTAATTACTACTAAGAGAGAAAAGACTAAATTTAAATTTTAACCATCTCTTAATGTGTGGAAAGTAATTGAGGAGATGGATACCTACTAGCTGTCTTTCGCTCGACAGAGCCTTAGAGGGAGGGCTTCAACCTGGAGAATTGACACTCATCTACGGTGAGGCTGAAACTGGGAAAACCAGTTTAGCTATCCAGTGCTCCGTGAACTCAGCGAGAATGGGTTACAAAACTTTGTTCATTGATGCAGATGGAACATTTTCATCACAGAGACTCATGCAGATCGCATTTCAAGATTTTAACGAAGCATCTCAACTAATAATTATTTTTACACCCTCAACCTTTGAGGAACAATCCAAATTGGTTGATGAGCTAGAAAAGTATGTTAGTCAAAGCCTAGGCTTAATAGTTTTCGACACCATAACATCCTTATATCGCTCGGCGATAGGAGAAAGGGAAGATACTTTCAAGGCGAATAGGGAGCTAAACCGTCAGATGGCTACACTCACCCATATTGCAAAGAAATTTCAAATACCGGTTCTAATTACAAGCCAGGTGAGAAATGTTTTAACTGAGACAGATTCTTTTGTGGAGCCTGTTGCTGCAAGAGTTCTTAAATACTGGTCAACGGCAATTATTAATTTATCGAGGACTGGCAGACGGGGGGTGGTTAGGGCAATAGTTGAGAGGAAAGATGATAATAGGAGGAAAATAAGCCTGTATCTGTTTGTGGGCGAGGATGGCATACATGATTATGATAGATTTAAATTTAAATTAAATATCATTTAAGGTGAGACTATTTGCTTCTATTTGACGAAGTATTTAATGCATTATATTTTATTTTTCCAGCCTATTGTGCAAATGCGTCTCCAGTGATCTTCGGAGGGGGAAAACCGATTGACTGCGGAAGAAGCTTTTTTGATGGAAAACCAATATTTGGCTCACATAAAACCTATAGGGGGTTTACTTCAGGTCTTTTGATAGGAACATTTGTCGGATGGGTTCAGGAGGCATTCGCCCCAACCGTCGGATTGCCGAAGGGAAGCATCCTTGCGGGTTTAGCTTTATCATTCGGCGCATTGTTGGGTGATTTGATCGGCTCCTTCGTAAAGAGAAGGCTTAATTTAAAACCGGGGGCTCCGCTTCCAGTAATTGATCAAATAGATTTTGTACTTTTTGCCTTACTATTTGCATTAGCTGTGAAACCTGAGTTATTTCCTCCGTTGAGAATTGTTTTAACGGTTGCTTTAACAGGTCCAATACACGTGTTAGTGAATCTTATAGCGTATCTATTGCATCTTAAAGATAAACCTTGGTAGTTTTCTATGCCTTAGAGAGTAGCGTATACTTTTATGTGTGGATTTAATGATTAATTTTTAGTGATTTAGCGGCATGGGTTTACCAGTCTTCAATATTGTTAGGTCAGCTTTCTGCACTTGTCTCCCAAAATATAATATAAACCCGTATCTTGGCAGATGTGGCCATAACTGTCTTTATTGTTATGCAATTAAATTTCCAAGCTTCACAGGACCAGTTACCCCACGCTTAAAGCTTAAGAGAGAAATTTCAGAGATGGTTAGGAAAACAAGGCTTCGCCTTCCAGTTATGTTTAGTGATTCAACAGATCCATATCAGCCGCTTGAGAGAGAATACAAGATAACTCGGAGGTGTTTAGAGGTTTTAGCTGAGCATGGATTTCCCTTATTGATTGTTACCAAGTCGGATTTAGTGGTTAGGGATATTGACATATTTAAGAAAACGCCCACCGTTGTCTCAATGACTATAACAACGAGCCGTAGTGAGATTGCAGGTGTTATAGAGCCTAATGCACCTAACCCTCATGCTAGGTTTTCAGCTCTAAAGAAAATTGCAGACGAGAACATACCGACCGTTGTTAGAATAGATCCTATAATACCTGGGATTAATTCGGATGTTAGGGATCTTGAGAGGGTGGTTTCTGAGGCTTCTAGGATAGGTGTAAAGCAAATCACTGCTTCCACGCTGAAGTTAGTTAGGGGGGTTCTATCAACCATAGGGAGAGTAAACCCTAGGTTATCAAGAAAACTGGCGGAAATCTATTCTGATGGAGAATGGATTGGAGGCTACAAATACTTAAATAGAGAATTAAGGCTAAAGATACTCTCGTCTTTAAAGTCGATAACGCAGAGATACGGTTTAGAGTTCGCAACATGCAGAGAAGGCTTTCCAAAGCTGAATACAACACTATGCGATGGAACAATCTACTGCCGGAAAACTTTAGATAAATTTTTCACAGGAAAGCAGAATATGTCTTATTCGTCTTTTTAAATTTAAAGTTTTCAGTTAGGGCTTGTTTTGAAGAAAGGTTTTATGTCACTCTTCATGAGGGAGATTTACAATTTCTGAGATTGTTGCGGAGAAGCTTTAGGGTTACGAGGGGTATGGTTGAGGTTACATTAGTAACTAATGTTAGCAGATTTCAGAAGTTGTAGAAGTAGTTTTCCAATAAATTGATTACTTGGTGATCGTGAATTCGCTATCTGTTGTTCCAGCGTTGATTATGGAGCAAAATTTTTTGCATCTGAGATTTCAACCGGTAATCCCTTTCTCTTCCTCACGGAATGTATTATTTGAAGCATACGGTTATCGGGTATTCTCTCCCAATGGGAGAATCGGCTCTGCCAGAAGGCTCGCCCTGAAGATATTGATCTAAGTTCGTCAGCTAAACCAAATGATTCAGCAAGGGGTATAAATCCGTTGACTATAAAGATTAGCCCTCTGGGAGTTATCGAGGAGATTCTACCCCGCCTTCTAGCTATTAAGTTCGTTATATCGCCTACCTGCTCAGCTGGAATGGAAATCTGAATATTGGAGATTGGCTCAAGCAATATTGGATTAGCAGTTAAGAATGAACCTAATATTGCTTTTCTTACAGCAGGCATTATCTGCGCGTGACCCCTCTGCGCTGGTTCACTATGCAAGTTGACGTCGATTAACTTGACTTTTAAACCTCTCACAGGTTCTCCACATAAGGGTCCGGATTTACATGCCCACTTGAAGCCGCTTATTATAGCGTCTAAATCCTCCTTAGTATAGTCTTTTCCAGTTGAGTCAACAAGGATATTTTTGTTCTTCTCTACGGCGAGCAACCGCTCTTCATCTTCATGGAGATTAACAGCAGATTTGCCGGAGGTTTCAAGTATATTGAGTATGGATTCGCTTAATGGTTCAACTCTAATTGATATTTGGTTGTGTTTGTTTGGGCTACTAACGGTGGTAATCGCTCCGACTTTACTCACGCTTTCCCTATAAGCTATCATTGGCTTAGATACAATCACCTCAAGGTTAGGCTCATATTCGCTTATAGACTTTATTGCTAGCTCAAGATGTAACTCGCCAATTCCGCTTAAAAGATATTCACCGGTTTCCTCGTTAACTATAACCATAAGATTGGGATCTTCTATCGACAGAATCTTCAGCAGATTGATGAGGCGAGGTAAATCTCTAGGATCTTTAGGTTCAATTGACACGGTTATAACAGGCTCTGAGACATATGTGATTTCCTCAAATGGCACCATAACATCCTTATGATTTAAGTCAATTACGGTTTCGCCAGCCCTGATAGACTTTAACCCGGAAAGAGCAACTATATTGCCGGAGTCAAGCCATCCGGTAGACTCTCTAAATGCGCCCATATACACTGAAACCTGCTGAACAACGCATTTTACCCCAGCGTTTAAGAGATATACGGGATCACCGTTCCTTATTTCACCTGAGAATATTCTTCCGGTGGCTATCAACCCGTCTTTTGGGTCAAGTTTAACGCTGGCTACACATATTGATGTTGGTCCCTTCGGATCACATTTAAGCATTGCTTTACCAATTTCCGAGTTTAAGTTTCCTTTCCATATATTTGGGATTCTGTATTTTTGAGCCTCTATGGGATTTGGTAGAACGTTTATAACCATCTCTAAAATTGCTTTATGAAGCGGGATTACTTCCTGAAGCCTCACCCACTCTTCATTTTTGTATGCTTCAATTATGTCGCTGAACTTTATGTTTCTCTTTCTCACGGTTTCAAGCGTTAGCCCCCACTTATGTAAGGCTGACCCTAAGGCAACATTCCCCCTAGACGCGCTTATTTTCCATTCATCCCTGAAGGGCGGTTCACCATAAACATCTATAATACTGTTAAAATCTTGGATTATACGTGATAGCTTCCTTCTGATTTCCTCATCGGACAGCTTGAGCTCTCTAATCAACCTATCAACTTTATTAATTAGAAGAACTGGTTTAACTCGCTCGTTAAGCGCCTGTCTAGTTACAACTTCGGTTTGCGCCATGATCTCCTCAACAGCATCTACAAGAACTATTGCACCATCAATTATTCTTAGAGCACGTGTAACTTTACCTGTAAAGTCAACGTGCCCCGGCGTGTCAACAAGATTCACCACATACTTTTCACCGTTAACCTCATGCAATAATGATATGTTGGCTGTCTTTATGGTTATTCCACGTCTCTGCTCTTCCCTGAGATAATCAAGGACCCGCATTTCCCCAGCTAGGTTGTAAGGTATTAGCCCAGCTTCAGCTAGTAGCAAGTCTGTTAAAGTTGTTTTTCCGTGATCTATGTGGGCTATTATACCAACGTTGCGGATTTTTCTCTTGTCTCTTATAACCTCTAATATTTGCTCCGTCTGTCCGAATTTTAGCATAGACTACGCTCACTCTTTCAGATTTACACTCAGCTCTCTTTTATACAAGTATATCAAGGATACAATGTAACTTTAAAATTACTGGAAAAGTTAGATGGAGGTAAGGAAAATTTTGAGGATTTCACTACTTATATCTTGCACGCCGCTTTCTTCTCTTTCTCTTCTCACGCCGCATTCTCTTCTTTTTCCATTTTGCCCTCATTTCACATCATCTTCTCCTAAATCCAAACTGGGATGAGATGCTTAAAGTTAAATTATTGTTTGCACAAGCCTCAAATAAAATTAGTGAGGCTTTAAAGAAGAATTTTCCTTCATCTTATTAAGTTTTTGGATTTCCCAAAAATGGGAGGATGCAAGGGTAAAGATATCTAAAGAAGGAAAGTGGACTTCTAATTTTAAACGCTACGCTTATAAAATCAGTCGCTCTTTACTAGCTAAAATCACAAAAGGTAGGGGTGAATCCGATGAAGGGATGCATACTCTGAGTACCATGCACTGTTAGAGCCGCATACGATATAGCGCTCAAAGCCACAGATAACGAAGAACTACAAATGAAAGTTATTACTGAAGTTTTAAAGTGGCTAAGTGAGAATCATAATTTACTTAACACAACTCCGGCGATGCTACATACCTATGCCTTTAGACTTGTCCAAAAAATAACTGGAAATAACAATCCGTTTGCCCACTTAAAGAGGGAATCTAATAGGATAGCCATGAAGTTAGCTCCGCTTCTAAAGAAGGAACTCAGCAGGCTAGGTTTTAGAGATGCCTTCAGATTTGCGGCTCTAGGAGCCATATGCGGGAACTCCATAGATTTTGAGGTTGAAGGCTATGAAGTATCAATGGAGGACTTAGAGAAGTCGCTGATGAAATGCTTGAAAGGTAAATTGACAATTGACGATACATCTAAGCTGATGAAAGCCCTTTCAGAAGCTAGATTGGCGCTGTATCTTTTAGACAACGCTGGTGAAATAGTGTTCGACAAGGTTTTCATCGAGTTTATCAAAGAGAATTATCCAGTTAAGGTTTTAGCAGTTGTTAAGTCGGCTCCTATCATGAATGACGCTACCCTAGAAGATGCATTACAGACCGGATTAAACAATGTTGCAGAGGTTATAACTACAGGCAGCAGCTCAATAGGCTTAAACCTAGATGAATGTTCAAAGGAGTTTATGGAGCATCTTGAAAGAGCTGAGCTGATAATTGCAAAGGGACAGGGATATTATGAAAGCGTAACGGAGATAGAAAAAGATTTGCATAAGCCTATTGTTTACATGCTTAGAGCCAAATGTTCGGCGGTCGCCAAGTCTCTTAATGTGCATCCGGGAGCTAACATTATTAAACTTGTAAACTATTAAAGTCGCTTAAAACATAATCAATGAGGGTTTTTATGAAACTTGGCGCCTTATTTTCCGGCGGAAAAGACTCGTGTTTAGCAATCCACAAAGCTTGGGGGATTCATGAAATCACCTGTCTAATAAGCCTGATACCTAAATGCGAAGAGAGCTACATGTTCCATTTTCCAAACGCTTGGATCACAAGATATCAGGCAGAAGCGATTGGACTACCAATAATCCAGATGGAAACAAGTGGAAAAAGAGATGGAGAGATAAAAGATTTAATTGAAGCAATAAAGCTGGCTATGAAGAAATTTAGGATTGAAGGAATCTTAACTGGGGCAATAAGATCTACCTACCAAGCAAGCAGAATTCAGAGGATATGCGATAAACTTGATCTTTGGTGCTTTAATCCTCTCTGGCTTAAGGATCAAGTAGAATTATTAAATGAGATCGTGAATGAGGGATTTGAAGTTATAATATCCGGTGTATACGCGTATCCACTTGACGAAAGTTTCCTTGGAAAAATAATAAATAAGCAAATTATTGAGAGGCTTGTGGGTCTCTGGGAAAAATATGACTTGAATGTCGCTGGGGAGGGCGGTGAAATAGAGACGACGGTTTTGGATGCACCATTATTTAAGAAAAGAATAGAAATAGTGGATTACGAAGCCCATTATAGAGATAATTCTGGGATCTTTAAGATAAAAGGTTTGAGGCTAATGGATAAATGAAAATATTGCTAATAAATTTATGCTCCAACTCTCTAAGTGAGTTAGAGTTCGTCAAGCCTCTTGAGCATATTCTTAAGAACCATAAAATAAATTTTCATACTAAACATTACACCAGAATTAAACATGAAGACGTAGAATCCTCTGACAAAATAATTGTATGTGGAACAGCCCTGAAGGACACTGGATTTCTAGAAGATTTAGATTGGTTTACACCGATAAATGAGAGCGATAAACCGGTTTTAGGGGTGGGTTCAAGTTCTCAAGCCATTACAAAATTTTTTAATGAAAAGCTGATTGATGAAACAAAGATCGGCGTTTTCAAGGTTACATTGGTTAAGGAGAACAGATTGGTAAGCAAAAAGAGCTTTTATGCATATTTCTTGACGAAGAAGATCATTAAACCTGTTCTCCTCTTTGAAACGCTGGCTAGAGTTGAGGAGATTGCTTGTATGGTGAAACATAAACGTAAGGAGATTTATGGTTGCTTCTTTCATCCGGAAGTTATGAACCAGGAGATAATTTTGAATTTCGCCTTAAGGATCAATTGATTCCAAATATTTGTTTAGCATTTTCGGTTGTCTTTTCGGCGACGAAGCTCACCTTTTCCTTTTTTAGCTCAGCGACAGCATTTAATGCTTTGAGTATATGAGATGGTTCAGCTGGTTCACCAGCGTAAACAACAGGGGAATCCGTCTCCAAAATTATATTTTCTAGGGGCGTTCTCGCAATAATCTTCCTATGCTCTCTACTATAAGCGACGGCCGGCGTTGCGGAAACATAGTATCCATAATCAAGAATCTTCTTGAGATCCTTCACAGGTCCACTAAACCAGTGGAAAACCGCCTTTCTGACGCCGGATTCTATAACCATATTGACACAATCCGTCCATGCGCCTCTACTATGAATAGATAAAGGCTTATCATTCTCATTCGCTATGCTGAGTATTCTTCGGAATACCCTTCTTTGCATTTCCTTCTTGCTTTCATTTCTCCTGACATCCCTATACCAGTAGTCTAATCCAACCTCGCCTAGAGCAACCGCCCTATCAATATTTTTTACGATAAAATCTATTGTTTTATTAACCTTCGCAAAGTTTAAACCCCATGGATGAAGCCCCAAAGCTGGATAAATCTTCAAATTTTTAATCGAATATTTCCGGCTTTCACGCATCACCCAGAGATTAGACTCGTAGTCGGAGCCGACTGCTATTATGGCGACCACGCCTACTTCAGCGGCTCTTCTAATAACACCTCTAAGATTCTTAATATCTTCCAAGTGTGCGTGGGTGTCTATTAGCTTCATATCTTGCAAACGCTCTAAAATTTCAGGTTAATTACTTAACAGCATTAACCAGCGGAGGGATGATCTCCTCGTATCCAACAGACATTATGTGACAGCCAGCAGCTGATGTTGTTTTCTTCAATTCTTTAATGAAATCCAAGAAGTATTCTAAGTTTATCTCTCTATATTTCGCCTTCTTCAGCTTTTTATCAGATGTTTTACTGGCTTTAGCTAAAGCCTCCATGAGCTCTTCGGGAACTTTAACGCCAGGCACATTCTCATCAAAGTATCTAGCAACTCCGTAGGATTTCAGCGGAAAAATACCGATAATCACAGGAACATTATATCGCTTCGTTTCATCAAGAAAGTTTTTCGCCTTCTCAATATCAAAGACAACCTGAGTTTGGAAGAAATCTGCTCCAGCGCGAACCTTTTTCTCAAACTTTATCAGTTCAGGTTCTATGGGAT
>Ga0180301_10003628_pt1 | contig 12037 bp, 12 predicted proteins | sample GuaBasSediGuay16_FD_121797 | JGI IMG/M metagenome (GOLD analysis project Ga0180301, IMG submission 121797) | Subseafloor sediment microbial communities from Guaymas Basin, Gulf of California, Mexico - Guay16, Core 4569-2, 12-15 cm | ecosystem: Environmental > Aquatic > Marine > Hydrothermal...
GTTTGAGACCTGAAGTTAGAGAAAAAAGGAAGAAATATCAAGAAGAGTATAATTATAGAAAACTAAATTCTTATTTTAAAGAATTTGAAACAATATTGAAATTAGTTAAAAATGGAGATATTAAAGATATTGCCTATTTATTTCCAGATTTTTTACAAAACCCTTTTAGTTTAATTATAAAATCTTTAGGGCCCCATAAACAAAAATTAAAACGATAAGAAAGAGTATTGAAGAAGAATTTAATGGTAAAGAAATTTTTGAAAGGGATAGTTGGGGCAATTTAAAAATTATTCCTTATGTGAACAGACTTGAAAATAAAAAACTGATAGAATGTGAGGTGCGGAGCCAAAAAATAAAATTATATTACTTAAGCGAAGATGGAAAAGAGATTTATAATATTATAACACAATTGGAGTCATTTTCTTAAAAGATAATTTTAGTAAATATATTATGACAGAGTGCATATTTTGTAAAATTGTAAGAGGAGAAATTCCTGCCCTTAAAGTTTATGAGGACTCATTAAATCTTGCTTTTCTGGATATAAATCCTTCTTCTTTGGGGCATACAATCATAATTCCAAAAAAGCATTACCAAAAATTGGAAGAGATGCCAGAAGAAGAAGCAAAAGAATTGTTCTCTGTTATTTTTAGATTAACAAAAATTATTCCAAAAAGTGTTGGAACAACAGATTGCAATATCGGGATAAATAATGGAAAATTCGCTGGACAGGAAGTATCTCATCTGCACTTCCATATAATTCCAAGATTTGAAGGAGACAAGGGCCTGCCAATGCAAGGTCTCGTAAGAATGGGAGTAAAAAAAGAGGACTTGCCCAAAATTGCAGAGAAAATAAAAAAAGAGATTGAGGATTCTGAAGTATTTAAAGAAAGTGAAAAATCAGAAGAGCAAAAAAAAGAAAAATCAGAGGAAATAAAAGAAATAAAAGAAGAGTCAACAAAAAGTTCTGAAAGAGAGTGGCAGGAATTTAATCTTGAAGAGCAGGATAAAGCTCCAAATTATTCTGAAGCCAGAAGAGAAGAATTTTATTAGACCTCATAAAAAAGTTTTAGGGGAGTAAGAAAGTGTTAAAAAAATATTTTTTCAGAAAATGAAATATTGAAATTCTTGCAGGATATGAAAAGTTAAAACATTCTTTATAAATTTATGTCGGGGTGGCCTAGCGGCTAAGGCGCTGCGCTCATAGTCCAACACCTCAAAGAAAGAAGAAAGAATATGAGCTTTGAGATGAATCGATGATTTTGGCGCCGGGAAACGCAGAGATCGGGGGAGAATTTTTAAAAAATTCCTCGAATTCAAATCCCTCCCCCGACACTAAAATCAAAGAATTGGAAAAGTTATGGATATTATTGAAAAATTAATAGAAAAGGGTTATTTGAAGACTCCAAGAATCATATCGGCCTTCAGAAAAATAAAGAGAGCTGATTTTTTGCCGGAGAAATTAAAAAATCTCGCAGAATTAAATGAACCGTTGCCAATTGGTTTTGGGCAGACCATCTCACAGCCACTAACGGTTGCTTTTATGCTTGAACTTTTGCAACCAGAAAAGGGAGATAAAATACTTGACGTTGGCTCCGGTTCCGGATGGACAACGAGTTTGCTTGCAGAAATTGTCGGGAGTAAAGGGAAAGTTTATGCAATCGAAATAATAAAAGAATTAAAAAAATTGGGTGAAAAGAACGCCAGAAAATACAATTTTGTTAACAAAGGAATTGCAGAATTTATTTGCGGAGATGGTTCTAAAGGTCTGCTGAAAAAATCTCCTTTTGATAAAATCCTTGTTTCTGCTTCGGCAGAGGAAATCCCCGCGGAATTAAAGGAACAATTAAAAATTGGCGGCAGGCTTGTTATTCCGATTAGAGATTCAATTTTTCTGATTGTGAGAAAAACCAATAAATTTGAGGAAAAAGAATTTTTCGGTTTCAGTTTTGTTCCTCTGGTTAAAAAAGATAGATACTAATTATTTAAAAATTTTAATTATGGAGCACTTGCATTGTATCAGTTGCGGAAAAGGAGTGATTGGAGAAAACTTCGTGAGATTTAAATGTCCTCGCTGCCGGAAAGAAGACATTATACGGTGTTCCGTTTGCAGAAAAAACTCAAAAATATATGTTTGTAAAAAATGCGGTTTTGAAGGTCCATAATGGGAGAAGCAATGGTTGTTTATCGGATAAATCCATCTCAGGATAAAATTGCAGAAATTAAAGAAAAATTATCTTCTCTCGGAGCAAAGGAAATACAGGAAGAAGAAATCGGATTTGGCATTGTATCTCTAAAAACTGTTTTTGTTCTTGAAGACAAGCCAGATTGCGTTGGAGAACTTGAAAAAAAAATTGAAAAAATTGAGGGAATCAATTCCGTTCAGGTGGAGGGAACAAGTTTGATTTAATTAAAGTTTAATAGGTGATTATTTTTTTGAAAAATAATGAAATTTAGAAGAATTATTTTCAAATTATTCTTATTTGTTCAATGCTTATTTGAAATAAATATTAATTCTTTCCGTTGTAGCAAAAGTATTTCGGACTTTTACTTGCTTTCACACATTCAAATAAATTAAAAATGGCACTTTTGATTATTTAATATAATAATTTCCAAAATAAGAGGAGTGAGGCCAATAATTTTTTTGTTTTGCCTCTGAAACCAGATTCTCCCCCCACCATAGGATGGCATTTCCAGCCATGCAACTAACGAAACTTCCAACTCCTGCTACTGCCGCACCCCCTCCAGAAAAGAAATCTATCGCCGCCTGCAATCCCATATCAACTGCAATAGATAAACTATACACCCCCGCTGCCTCCACATCGTGAATGCCTGTTGGACTTGTATAACAGAATCCTCTGGTATCGTCTGCAGAATAAGAAACTTTTAGACAATCTACTTCTCCATAAGCTGGAAGATTGAACATCAGAAGTTTATTGGTATCTTTTTCTGTTGGGTCAATATCTTTGCCATAATCTGTTTTTTTTGGAAGAGTTACTTCTGAAAGGTTTACAATTGTTTGCACTATTGGAGAGTTAATGGCTTTTTCAGGGTTGCCGGTAAAGAAATTTATTAAACCAGATCCAGAGCTTTTAATTTCGTCAACAAGAGAATGTTTTTTTGGAAGAACCAACTGCTCAAAATATTTATTTGACTCTGGAATGTGCGGGGGATTGGAAGAGTAATGATCAACAGCTATTTTAACATTATTCAAAAGCCTATTCATTGTTTGACCGGACCTAAAAAATCCAGTATAATCTCCACAACTGCTGACGTTAATAATTTTTACTGAATCTGTCTTATCGCTGTTAATTCCATTTTTATAATAGCTCATATTCCATTGCAAGCAGCACCATTTTGTTGCATCTACTTTGATCTTTTTTCCCTCTATTGTATCTTTTTCCAAGGTTGCATCACCTTCTTTGCTCCAATTGACGCATTCCAACCAGAGATTGCTGTGACCGTCACAAGTGGAATAATCAAAAACATAGGCTGGCAAACTTAGTGGCTCGCAGGCAATGTTCTCGCCAGCAGATTTATCAATTATTATATCATTACAATATAAATCAAATTCCTTATATAAATCACTAAATGGAGAATATTTATTCAGATTAAAGGAAATTGTATAAGTGGTCTCTCCTCCAATTTCATCTATGCTAACACTTATGTCCTTAGAATCAACTGTAAATGAATTCACGAATTCTTTTTTACTATTTTCCAGATAGGTTCTATTCAAATACACATCGCATTTTAAATCTGGATTTGAGTTTAAGATTGTGCAATTAATAGAATACAAATCCTGGGAGGAAATGTCAAAATAAGGGATCGATTGATAATTGCAATTGCATTTGTCTTTCCAGATTTTTATTTTCCCCCGGCAAGGGCTCGCTGTATAAAATCTTGTGTTTGATTCCCCTCCGATAATGAACTTTGCAAACCTATCAAAGAATGTGGTTGTTGCTGTTTTAACATTTCCCTTATAAGGATATTTCTCTAATTGTACCCAATTAATCCCCGCTTCTCTGCAATCTTCCAAGGGATAAACCGTGATTGAAGGATTTACTTGAGATTTTAAACAGAGGGCGTGGTCAGAACATGGATAAAATTTTAACATTGAGACATCAGCGATAGAAAGAGCCGTGCTGGCAATAAAAGATGATCCCATCCAGACGCCTTCTCTTGTTGCAATTCTTGCACCTGCCCTTTCTAAAGAGCTCTTCTTGCCTCCCTTTGCACCAAATCCTAACTCCCGATAAGCCTTTGCACTTTTTATTAATCCGGGATTTTTTCCTTCTTCTCCAGCCTTAAGAAGAATTCTGGTATAACTAAAAGGTGTGTCGTCATCAAAAATATCGCCAAGTTTATTATTTTTTATATATTCCATCTTCGATTGAAACCTGCTTATTCCTCTCGCATTTTCAAATTTTTCATATATTTTATCTACCTCTGAAAATTTTGGTTTAAAGTTTTTATCCAGCAAAATATTTCTGACTGCTTTGAATTCTTTTCCAGTAATTTTATCTCCATTTTCTAATTTTTCTGTTATTCCGATGAGAATATTTCTTTCTTTTTCTGGAAGTTTGTATAAGAAGGAGGATCTGGACAAGTCTTCACCAATATATTTTCCATATTCTTTGTATATTTTATCATATTCCGTTCCCGCCAATCTTTCAACAATTTGTTTAAATTCTTTGTTTGTAATTTCTTTATTAAAAATTTTATCAATATCTTTAAGAAGTTCTTTTGAAACCTCTCTTCCCTCCTCACCTGACACTTTTGATAGGTATTTTACAGCATCTTCGCTTTCTTCAAAAACTTCTCTCGCCACTCTTTTATGAGGAATAAGTTCATCTATGTTTTTCCTCGCAATCCATTTCCATACTTTTCCGAGATTCTCTTTTGTTATTTTTCCCATCTTACCAATAACTTTTCTTCCGGCAGACTTCATAAAAATCTCTTCTCCGGCTTCTTCACCAACATTTTTTGCTAATCTAATAGAATTTTCAACTTCTTGATCTCCAATACTTTTTACCACTTTCTTAAAAATTTGTTCTTCCGCTTCTTTAACAGCTCCTCTGGCAGCCATTTTTCCCGCTCTTATAAAAGTTCCGGCAAAAGAAAGGGGCGCCATCGCCAAACATGTTGCCATATCTATTCCGTGTGCAAAGCCCGAAGACAATCTCATAGATTCAACTTTGCTCCAACCCACCCATCCAGAATCTTCACCTCTCGGAAAATCTTCATAATAAATAACATACCAGGGATCTCCAAATGATTGCAAAGTCAACATATATTTTAAGGCATTCGTAACAGAAGTTTTTCTGCCGGTTATCTTATTTGTAATTATGGTTATTGGATCCGATGCCAATCCTCCGCTCGTTAATTGCTGAGGAAAATTAACATTTACTTCTATTGGTTGCCCGGAAACGCAAACGGCATTCATTGCGGTCTGCAAATTTTTTGCTGTGATTTGCGCCTGCTGCTCATACTGATAAGCGGCATAGATGCCAATAAGTTTAAATACAATCAGTAAAATAAATACACACGCGATTAAACCAATTACGATCTCCATGCCATGAGAAATACCTTTATATTTATAAGCCATAATAACTATTAATTTAAAAGTTGGTATATTAAAATCGTGAAGTGATAATTCGGACAAGTTCGGTTTTGCGGGCAGACTGTATATAAGTTTGTTGGTTTAGATTCTGTCAATATGGAAGAAGGAAGAACCTTTGGTTTCGCAAAAGTAAAAAAGTTCTCTAAAAACAGGATAAATACAACACCAAATCAGTCAGTAAAAGGTTTAAATAGTTTTATTTAATTTTTAATATGGAATCAATAAAAATTCAAAATGTTGTGGTATCAACACACGTGGATGTTACCTTTCCTCTTACAAAGATTTCAGAGACTTACGAAAATGTAGAGTATGAACCAGAAGCTTTTCCGGGAGTGGTTGTAAGACTGAAAGATCCTAATATAACGGCTCTCGTTTTCAGATCCGGAACAATAGTGTGTGTTGGTTCAAAGACCGAGAAAGAAGCCATTCAGGGAATAGGAAAGATTATGGATATGATTCGAAAGCTCGGTGTCAAAATACCCGAAAAATATAAAACAAAAATAGAAAATATTGTTGCCGTTGGCACATTGGGATATGATCTTAATCTGGAAAATCTGGCTTTTAAAATGGAAGATTCTGAGTATGAACCAGAAACTTTCCCGGGATTGATGTGTAGACTTACAAATCCAAAAGTTTCGTTTTTAATTTTTTCAAGCGGGAGCATTGTCTGTGTTGGAGCTAAAAAACTCAAAGACGCAAAAGATGGTTTGAAATTAATCGAAAAAAAACTTAAAAAATATTCTTAATTTTATTTTTTTATTATTTGATATGGTAAATAAGTTTAAGATGATTGGTTTTGATTTAGATGGCACTTTGATAAATTCCATAGATGTCTGGCTGGATTTATTTAAAAGGGTGTTGAAGAATTTTAAAATCAATGCCGAAGAAAGAGAGATAAAAAATTTGTTCGGCAAAGAATATAAAAAAATTGTTTATTCTCTGGCGCCAAAAGAAAAGGCAGAAGAAATTATAGAAAAAATAAAACAAGAAAGAAAAAACAATTTGTTTTTAAACAAATTCAAACTTTTTCCCTTTACTGAAAAAGTTCTTCTGAATATTAGAAAAAGGGGGATAAAAATAGCGACTATTTCCGGAAATGATCGCGAAATGAATGATTTTTTTATAAACAAATTTCGATTAAATAAAATGGTTGATTTTTGTATTTGCGCGGGAAATGTAAAAAAGGGAAAGCCGGAGCCGGATATGATTTTGAAAGTTTTAGAGTTTTTCAGAATTCCAAATAAAGAATTTATTTATATTGGAGATACCTCTTATGATGTAGAAATGGGCAAGAGGGCAGGCGTAAAAACGGGGGTTGTTTTGACTGGAGTTTTAGATGAAAAAGAAGCAGAAAAACTAAAACCCAGCTTTATTTTTAAAGACATAAGAGGAGTTTTAAAGATAATTTAAATGAGAATTTTTCGGATTTATAATTTCTGATTACTTTACTTCCGCCTCTATTTTATTTTTTCCTGTTTTTTTCAACATTAATTTTGTTTTTCCGGAAGGCAATATCATCTCATTGAATCTAATATTCTCAAAAGTTCTCGTATAGTTTTTATCTCCGTCTGAAAAAGAAATGCTGTTTGTTGAAAAGTTTATGTTTCCTTTTTTTATTTTTATATCCAACATTCTTGAAGAATTTATTGGTTCTGAAATTAAGTCAGAGATGGCAAGGACAATAAGATCCACCTGATTTTTTCCCTGCTCGAATGCCAATTCTTGTTCATATTCTTGTATTCTGGGAATTGCCGTTTGAAAAACCAATCCAACAATAATTATTGAAAAAGCCATTATCAAAACAACTGAAACAACAACATTCATAAATATAAATAATAATTTGTTTTGTTAAAGACGGGCTTTTCTCAATACAACAATTATAATAATTTGCAAAAACCTTTATCTATCAATATTTCGGCAAAATCTTCATCTAACTCTTTTTCTTCTCCTCTTTTAAAAGAGCGGGTCTCTCCGGAAGGCAATAACAATTCGGGCAAATCTTTTAAAAAAATAACTTTTACTTTATTATATTTCGTTTCATTTTCTAAATTTTTTGTTTTTTCCGGTAAAGAATTTTTTTCTTTAATTTCTTTTTCAACCAATTCTTCTGTCTCACCTTGTTCTTCCATATGTTTTTTATTTTGTTGTTCATATTGAGTTAGTATTGTTTCAAAATTTGTTTGATATTCTCTAAGAACTTTAACCAGGTTCAAGTATAATTTTTTTTCTTCTGGTTCCAAATTTTCTGGAAGGGTGTCTGTTTTATAGGAAAGCGAAGCAAGAGTTAATATTTTCTTCTTTCGAAGCTCAAATAAAGAGAGAATAAGATTTTTTGCCGCGGATTCTTCCAAAGTTCCTTTTTTTAGTTCGAGATATGCCGCCGCATTTTCAAAAAAATTTTCGGGTAATTTCTGCAATCCCTCCATTTTCTCTTTTTGTTTAACTTCTCTTATTATCTCATAAGTTATTATCATATTTCAAACAAATTTGAAAAATAAGATTTTAAAAGGTCAAAAGGTTTTTTTGCTATTGCCAGCTTAATTTCTCTTGTTCTTCCATATCTTCCTTTGGATACAACTTTGGCTGAAATTAAACCAAGCATGTCGAGTTCCGAAATTAAATCCGAAACTCTCCTTTGGGTTAAAAATCGGTAACCATTTCTTTTACAGAGTGAAATATAAATATCATATACGTCTCCCGTTAAAATTTGGTCAGCACCTTTTTCAAAAAGTTTAAATATTGAATATAAAACCAATTGAGAATGTCTTGGTTGTAATTTAGCCAATTCAACAACCCTGTCCAATTCTAGTTTTTGTTCTGCCAAAGTTACATGTTGTTCGGTTATTTTGGAATCTTCATTTCTTTCCGCTATTTCGGCTGCCACTCTTAACAAATCCAAAGCTCTTCTCGCATCTCCCTGCTCCTGCGCCGCCAGAGCTGCACATTTACTTATAACACCTTCTGAAAATACATTTGGTTTTAACGCTTTTTTTGCTCTTTCTTCCAATATATCTTTTAATTGAATCGCGTTATAAGGAGGAAAAATTATCTCTTCTTCCGATAGAGAACTTTTTACTCTTGGATCCAAATTTTCCGTAAAAGAAATGTCGTTGGATATTCCTATAAGTGTGATTTTTGATTTGGTTAATTCTGCATTTATTCTTGTTAAATTATATAACAATTCATCACCTATTTTTTTAATTAACGCGTCCAGTTCGTCCAAGGCGAGTAAAAGAATTTGTTTCCTTTTATTAATCAGATCAAATAATTTATTATAAAGAGTTTCTGTTGGTAATCCGGTTTCCGGGACTGGAAAATTCAATTCTTTTAAAATATAAGCGAGCATTCTGTATTCTGTATCTGAAGTTTTTCTTAATTTGCAATTAATATAGATGGTTTTTAAATTTTTATTATTTACAGCAGACAATTCCTTAAAAATATAATTTACCACAACAGACTTTCCCGTCCCTGTTGTTCCATAAATAAATATATTAGATGGTTGTTCTAATTTTAGAGCTGGAGCCAGAATTTTCGCAATATTCGAAATTTGTTCGTCTCTATGTAATATTTCATTTGGGATATAAGAGTGTGTTAATATATTCTTATTTACAAAAAAACTTTTTTTATCAACATATTCTAAAAAATAAGTCCTAAGTTTCTCCTGCATACCTATATTTCGTATGGAAATAATATATTATTTTCGATATTTGATAATGGTTTTTAAAGAATATATTATTAAATAAATGTGCCTGCCCCCTTGATTTCTTATGGAAATAGATAATATAATAATATATCTAACAAATTATAACACTGTAATAATATAAAAAACAAAACAATATGATAAAAATAAAATCAAACAAGAAATTATATTACAAAATCAACACCCATTTAACTAAAAAATATTTCATATTCTGGATAAAAGAGTTAAAAGAGAGTGTATTTGGTATTTATGATGATACATTATTATTTTATTATCGTAGTGAAATATTGATATAAAATTCTAATAAAAGAAAACACATAATTCCTTTAGTAATATGTAAGAAAAGATAATAAAAAAATACTGGTTTAAAATTAAGTAATAAGTTATATGGGGTAAAATATTTATATTTTACCCTCTTCTTACATAATATATCCAATTCGAAACATCTTTTACTTCTCTGTTTTCAGGGTTTCTATCAGAAGGGTCCCGTATGTAATGACCACATGGAGAAATTAACTCAGAATGAGAATCATCATTATTTATTTTTACAGCAGAAATCTCTTCTGGAAATATTGCACCAAGTATTAGTATTTGTCTTCCTAAACTACTATTGTCTGGATCATAACAATCTTTAACACATCTATTTGCTCTTATCATAAGTTGATAAATTGTATAATCTTTCTTTTTCCTTGTTATTGGATCGGTTGATGCGAATACTTGCGCTTGCTCAGGATTAAATGTTGCAGACAACAAAGCAGTATGAAGATAATATAAAGTATGTTGATCAAATAATTCGCGAATTAAATCATCATCACCATTTTCAATAATTTCTTTCACTTCTATGACATGGCTTGGTAATCCTACGCTTAAAGCCCTAGATAAGAATCCTTTTTCTTCATATCCTCTTGGTGCACCTTTATATAAAATAATTTCTTCATCAGGATTTGCGTTTACATGATATTTTGGATCAACTTTAGAATAATCAAAAGATAATTCAGTCTGACTAAAAGGATTTGTTGGTAATCGTGATTTTCCTTCTATCTTCTCCAATATTAAATTCCAATCTGTTTCTTCTATTAATTCACCTAAACTTTGATTCATAACTATAAATAATTAAATAATAAATATATGTGTGCAAAATCAATTAAAATTAACAAATTCTGTTGTGGAAGCAAGTAGTCTAATAAGACTGGTGGTAAACAAGAGGATAGTCCCACCTCAGAAAGGCAGAGGAAGGAGAGGATATAGAAATGTGCCAAGAATCAAAACCTCTTTATTTGTTATTGATTTTATTGAAAATACCTACATCTATAAACAGATTTACGAATTTTGGTTAATTTCACACCTCTTATATTAAACCATAGATATAATTCAATATATACAATAATAAACCCCTTTACATAAATACTATTTAAAATATCTGTTTGTTTCAATAAAAACCATATTTTAATTTAGTGGGTTTCGAATGGAAATATAGGAGGGAGAGAATAATATATTATTACATTGTTATAATCTCAGGCTTTTATTAAAATCGTTCTCGTAGAAGTATTTAATTTATATAGATAGGTTTTACCCACTCTTTCTCTTTCAAGATATCCCTCTTCAACCAATCTTTTTAAAACATTATTTACCGCTCTCAAAGCGTGTTTTTTACTTGGATATTCCGAAAACTCTTTTATAAGTTCGTTTGGAGATAAGGGTTCTTTTTCTGCTATAATATTTATTATTTTTTTCTGTTTTTTTGGCAATTCTTTTAAATTTTCAATATTTATCTTTTTTTCTTCTTTAACTGCAGATTCTCTGGAGATTAAATGGGTATCTATTAATTCTGCGTTTTTTTCAGCTCCCAGGTTTAATAATTTGTTACAGAGAAGTATAACATCTCTTGGAAATCCTCCAGTTCTGGAATAAATATATTCTATTATATTATATGTAAAGGGTTTTATATCCGTTCCCCCCACCAATTCTATTCTCTTACGTATTAGATTTTCCACTTCTTCTTTTGTTAGAGCATTCAATTCTACCCTCTCAACAATTCTTTTTTTTAGTGTTGCCAGATTTTTTGTTAAAATTTCATCAAAAATGGGAAGCGCCGAGAACACAATACTTAAATTTTGCACCTGATCGGAGAGAACTCTTAACCATTCTAGAACTTCTATACTTGCTTCATGAGATTCATCAATGAAGAGGACTCTGGGTTTTTTTATAACTTTATTTAAGAAACCCGGCAGATCTTCTATTTTTTTTGGTTTTTTTATAAATATTTTGATAAAAAATGGCAAATCTTTAATAAAATAAGAATATATATTTATCAAACCAGAAATATCTCTTGGAGGTTTGTTTAACACCACAAAATCCTGTTTTATAGATTTGAGATAATAGATCAGACTTGTTTTTCCGCTTCCGGTTGGTCCCGTAAGCAATATTATTTTTTGTTGCTGATCAATATTTTTTATTAATTTTTTTATCTGTTCTCTATACCCCACCACCAGCGCTGGATTAATCTCTAAAGTAAATGGATTTCTTTCTAATCCATATTTTTTAAACCACTTCCTGTACAACTCCATCTCTTCCATATCAATAAGTTCACGTGAAGTTCACGTTGTTCACATCAAGTTCACGTTTTGTTCACGTTGTTCACGTGAAATTTATCAGCTTCTTCTATAATAATATCTGATATTTATTAATAAAAAGAGAACTTTAAGCGGAATTGTTTATAA
>Ga0180301_10003629_pt1 | contig 12037 bp, 11 predicted proteins | sample GuaBasSediGuay16_FD_121797 | JGI IMG/M metagenome (GOLD analysis project Ga0180301, IMG submission 121797) | Subseafloor sediment microbial communities from Guaymas Basin, Gulf of California, Mexico - Guay16, Core 4569-2, 12-15 cm | ecosystem: Environmental > Aquatic > Marine > Hydrothermal...
ATGTCAGTTTGATACAAATTAAAAATATAAACACTTTATACCTTTGTCAAGAAAAAGCGGGGATGGAGGAGATGAAGATTAAGAGCTTAATAATAGCCGTTTTTCTATTTTTTCAGGTTCTATCTGCAAACGGTGAGGTTTTCAGGTTTAAATACATAGAGGGAGATAAGTACCGTATTCTTTCAAAAGTGAATGAAGATGTCTATATCAATGGAGTGTTCTCCCATCGGGCGGAAATTCTTAATAAAATCTCCATCCATATTTCAAAAGTTAAAGATAAAGCAGGTTATCTGGAAGCAGAGTTTCAAACTTCGGAAAGATCTGCAGGGGAGTCTTCAATATTTACATGGTCCGAGTATTACAGGTCCGAGTTTTTAAGAGATGAAAGAGGCTATTTTGATATTGAAAATAAATACTATATGCCCGTAGTAAGGAATGTACCCGCTTTTCCCGAGCGAAACATCATAAAAGGAGAAAGCTGGGCTGCAGAAGGAGAAGAAGTACACGATTTAAGAAACAATTTCAATATCACTGAGCCCTTCCGTTTTCCCATATGGGTAACATATAAGTATCTGGGGAGAGAAAAAAAGGACGGAAAGGAGTATGATGTTATATCTATTAAATACAACGTATTTTACAAGGTAAAAAATATCAAAAGAAGTGTGGGGATGTACCCGGTAAGAATATCGGGATACTCTGATCAAATTTTTCTCTGGGATAACCACCTCGGCCGCTCCCATTCGTATCGGGAATCCTTCGATATCTTTTTCACTTTTTCTACAGGTGATGAGGTGGAATACGTGGGCGAGGCTTCGGCAGAGATAATAGAGTCCAGTATTATGAATCGGGAAGAAATTGCAGAAAAAATAAGACAAAAACTTCTGGAAAGAGGAGTCTCTGATACGGCGGTTAAAACTGAAGACAGGGGTGTTACGATTACTCTGGAGAATATTCAGTTCCTTCCTGATTCGACGGTACTGATCTCTTCGGAGAAAGAGAAGCTTACCAAGATTGGGGAGATCTTGAAGGAGTATCCGGATCGGGATATTCTAATTACAGGGCATACAGCACTTGCAGGTACAGAAGAGGGACGAAGGAGGCTGTCTGAGCTGCGTGCCAGAACTGTGGCGGAGTATCTTTTGTTCTTAGGGGTGCGTAGAGAGGAACAAATGGTAATACAGGGGATGGGAGCAGATAAACCAGTTGCCGATAATTCTACCGAAGAGGGGCAGAGGAAAAACAGGAGAGTGGAGATCACCATATTGGAAAATTAATGGTATTACCATGAATATTAAAAAAAGAATAGAAAGGTTCACCACATCTTTTAACAGCTCCAAATACGCCTGGCCGATTACCTTTTTTGTTGCCGTGTTTCTGCTTTTCAGCGCTGCTGTTATTATCTTTGAGTTCGGGAAAAACGAACAGTACAGTAATTTCATGGACGGTCTCTGGTGGACCATTATCACATTCAGTACAACCGGTTACGGAGACAAAGTTCCCATAACCACCGGAGGCAGGATAATTGCCGTAGTAACTATTTTTATCGGAGTAGGCGGGATGAGTTTTCTCTCGGGTACATTGGCTTCGGTATTCGTTGATCGAAATACAAGAGCAAGGAGGGGTCTAGTGGATTTTCCAAAAATGAAGAACCATCTCATAATTTGTGGATGGAAAGACCACATGAAAGATATTCTCCTCGACATAGTCAGTACTTCTAAAGATCTTGGTTCTGACATGATTATCATTGTCTCTAATGTACCGTCCGAGAAAATAGAAGAACTGAAAGAAGAGAAGGGCCTCAAAGGCCTTAACTTTGTCAGGGGAGATTATTTCTCTGAGAGCAGTTTAAGGCGGGCAAATGTAAAGTCTGCTCGCAAGGTGTTGATTCTTGCAGATACTTACGAGAGTGGAGCAATATCTGAAGTGGATTCTAAAACCGTAATGACTGTGTTAACCATAAAGGCAATTTCTAAGGATATTTATACCTGTGCTGAGCTTATGGATGAGAAATACGAAAGCTACCTGAAGCAAGCCCTGTGTGATGAGATTATCTACAGTAGAGAGTTAAATAGAAGGATGATTGCCAATACCACAATAACAAACGGCATGTCTCATATTGTATTCAACCTTCTCTCTTCCGCTAAAAGCAACATAAGACTTACTACTTGCGGAATACCTGAGGAGTATATAGGGAAGACCTATGGTGAATATAAACATGCCTTTAGAGTATTTCCCAACACAATGCTTATAGGAGTACTGGAAAATACGGGCTCTCCCAACCGGATAAAAATGGAAGCACTGAGGGAGGCACAAAAAACTTCCGATGTTTCCCGTCTGGTGAGTAATCTTCAACAGGTGAAGGGGCTGGAAGTCAACAAACCGGTTCTCATTCCGGAAGATAATTATGTGTTAAGGAAGTATTCCCAGGCGATTGTACTCGAGAGAATCTAATTTCGCGGAGCGATCAAAACAGATGGAAGATAAAGAAAAGATTCTTGGAAAACTTAAGGAAATTACACTTTTTGAAGAGATAAAGAATAATGATGAATACATGCAGCTCCTCCTGGATGTATTTAAATTAAAACACTTCCGTGAAGGGGAGACCATAATAACGGAAGGTGAAGTCGGTGATGAGATGTATATTGTTTATAGAGGAGGGGTAGAGATTCTCAAAAAGACAAGAGCAGGAGATTATTATACGGTAATAAAGTTGAGAGCAGAGGATAATGTTTATTTCGGAGAAATGGCTCTAATAGATAACGATAAAAGATCTGCTACTGTTACTGCAAGCGAAGATTCCGATTTCCTGGTTATAAAAAAAGATGATTTTCTTAAAATGGGTAATAGTTATCCCCAGATAGGGCTTCCCATAACCCGGAATATAGCAAAAATACTGGCAGGAAGATTGAGAAAAACCACCACGGACATGCTAACTATTTTTGATGCTCTTGTTAACGAGATAAGAGAATAATCCCCGGCACTGTTCAGTTGAAACCAATAAAAAGCTTTGTGGCTGTATTGGCATTTTTGGCATTTTCGGTTAAAAGCAATAAAACCCTTTACAATATGCAGATGTTTACTCTAATATTGAGACCACTATTTCTTTCCAGTAAACAACCACCGGCAAAGCCTAAGGCTTTGCGAGCCCTGTAAGGGCTAAGTAGTTTCCGCTTAAGCGGAAACTACTTAGGCGGTTGTTTGCTCCGAAAGAAAGCCAGCGGGCATAGCCTGCAGTGTGTCCTCCAGATAGAAGACTTAAGGACAACCGCCATTGGTACAAAGCTTTCTTTCGTAGTAAAAGTATGAAGAAATTTACAGGGTCTGTTTGAATATAATTTTGAACATTATATGGTTAGAAAAAAAGCGGTAATAAAAAACAAAGCAGGAATACACGTTCGTCCAACGGGTGTTATTATTAATTCTGTAAAAAATATAAACGCTTCTATAGTAGTTAGAGCCAAGGGGATGGAGAGCGACCTAAAAGATCATGTTTCTCTTCTTGCAATGGGTCTTTTACAGGGAGATACGGTTGAGATAATTGTATCCGGAGATAACGAAGAGGAGGTTGGTGAAAAGATAAAAGAGCTTTTTGAAAAAAAATATGACTTTCCGCCCAGAAGTGAAGTACAACCTTGACACAGGCAAGAAGGTATGTTATTTTCCCGCAAGGGTTTTATTAGGAGTACAAGGTGGTAAAAACCTGTTTCCTTTTTCCAGGGCAAGGGGCACAGTATCCGGGAATGGCGCAAGATCTCTGGGAGGCAAGCCCAGGAGTAAAAGAATTGTTCGAATGTGCTTCCGATACTACAGGAATTGACGTAAAAAAACTTCTCTTTGAGGGGACGGAGGAAGAGTTAAAGGCAACCGAGAATACTCAAATTGCCATCACTCTGGCAAGTCTTTCTGCCAATACGGTTTTAAAGGAATACGAGATAGAAAGCAAGGGAGTAGCCGGTTTCAGCCTTGGAGAATATTCTGCATTAACAGAAGCAGGGGTCATTCGCCTGGAGGAGGTTTTCCCCATTGTAAAGGCTCGAGGTGATGCAATGGAGAGGGCCAGCAGACGCTTGCAATCCCGTACGGGAGAGCCGGGAATGGCCGCTGTTATCGGTCTTTCTTATGATAAAATTGTAGAGATTGTTAAAAATGCATCGAGGGGGGATGTTTTTATTGCCAACTACAACAGCCCCACTCAGATTGTTCTTTCAGGGACGGCAGAGGGGTTGAATCTGGCTGAGCAGTTATGCAAGGATGCAGGTGCACGCAGGGTTGTGAAGTTAAAAGTATCTGCTCCCTTTCATTCTCCTCTTCTGGAGGAAGCAAGAAAGGAGTTTGAGGAAGTCCTTGAAGTATACAACTTCAGAGACCCTTTGAAGTCTGTATACTCAAATGTAACTGCAGATTTGATCCATTCGGGGAAGGAAGCAAAGGAGCTATGCATAAAGCAAATAGTATCTACTGTCCGCTGGGTAGATGAAGAAGAAAAGCTAATAGAGCACGGATATAAAATGTGTCTTGAAGTAGGTCCTGGAAGCGTTCTTACAGGTTTGTGGAAAGCTGTGGGAGGCGATATAAAGTGCTACCCTGCAGGGAAACTTGAAGAGATCCGCATGCTTGAAAAGGAGTAAATATTATGCTTTTAGAGGGTAAAAAGGCTCTGGTTACCGGAGGAGCAAGAGGAATTGGGAAAGAGATAGTTCTTGCTTTTTTAAATGAAGGCGCGACGGTCTATTTTATAGACCTCAATCCCAGTGAGTTTATGGATGAGTATGAAAGAACGGCTAAAGAACGGGGAGTAAAGGTTTTTTTCAAACAGGGAAATGTTGCCGATGAAGATGATATAACAGGCATTGTTGAAGATATCATCAAGGAAAGCGGTGAGATAGACATATTGGTAAACAATGCAGGTATTACCCGTGATGGGCTGATTTTTCGAATGTCGGGGAAAGATTGGAACGATGTGCTGTCTATAAACTTAAGCAGTGCTTTTTACATTTCTAAAGTTGTTTCCAGGCAGATGGTCAAAAAGAGGAGCGGTTCAATTATCAATGTATCTTCGATTGTTGGTGTAATCGGCAATGCCGGGCAGTGCAATTACTCTGCTTCCAAGGCAGGGCTTATAGGGCTAACGAAGAGTCTTGCAAGAGAGGTTGGTTCCAGGGGGATTCGAGTAAATGCAGTTGCACCGGGATTTATAAAAACAAAAATGACCGAAAAATTGAGTGATCAGCAGAAAGAAGCTCTGAAAGCTCAAATACCCATGGGCAGGCTGGGAGAGCCCAAAGAAGTTGCTTCTGTGGTTCTGTTCCTTGCATCGGAAATGTCTTCTTATGTTACAGGGCAGGTGCTTCAAATCACCGGCGGGATGGGAATGTAGGAGGAGAGAAATGAAGAGAAGAGTTGTTGTTACAGGGCTGGGCGCAGTAACTCCTGTGGGAAACAATGTGAAAGACCTATGGGAGAATATTAGAGAAGGGGTGAGCGGCGTTGGACCAAATACTCATATCGATGTAACAGAATATCCTTCTAAAATTGCGGCGGAAGTTAAAGATTTTGATCCGAGTAAATATATCGACAGGAAAGAAGCTCGTAAAATGGATATATTTACTCAGTTTACAGTTGTAGCGAGTCATGAGGCCATGGAAGATGCAGGGCTTAATCCTTCCGAATTGGATCCAGAAAGATTAGGCGTTATAATAGGAAATGGGATAGGTGGTATAGAATCTCTGGAAAGTTCCTACCAGAGCCTCTTCGAAAAAGGCAAGGTGCCTGTAATGGTAATTCCTAAAATGATTAGCAATATTGCTCCCGGGCATGTGGCCATCATCATGAATGCTCAAGGCCCTTGTTACTCTATTGTAACCGCCTGCGCATCTGGTACAGATGCGATAGGAGACGCTGCACGATGGATACAGGACGGGTTACTTGATGTTGCTATAACTGGCGGGTCGGAAGCACCGATAACCAGACTGGGGATAGGCGGTTTCTGTGCTATTCAGGCTTTGAGTACGAAATACAACGATACTCCCGAGAAAGCGAGCAGACCCTTCGACAGGAATAGGGATGGATTTGTAATAGGGGAAGGATCGGGAATATTAATTCTTGAAGACTATGAACATGCTAAGAAACGTGGTGCAAGGATTTATGCAGAGTTTGCATCATGGGGAATGAGCTGCGATGCAAACCACATGACTGCTCCTCACCCCGAAGGAAGGGGAGCAGCCCAGGCTATGAAAGCTGCACTGGTTAGAGCTGGGATGAAGCCCGAGGAGGTGGATTATATCAATGCACATGGTACTTCCACACCGATGAATGATCCCATAGAAACAGTGGCCATAAAAAAGACATTCGGCGATCATGCTTATAAATTAAAGGTATCCTCCACAAAAAGTATGACAGGTCATTTAATTGCCGCCGGAGGTGGTGTTGAGGCCATAATATGTATTCTGGCAATAAGAGACGGTTTTTATCCCCCTACAATCAACCTGGAGGAGTCGGATCCTGAATGCGATCTCGATTATGTACCTAACAAAGGTATTGAGGGAGATATTAGAGTAACGATGTCGAACTCTTTTGGCTTCGGTGGGCACAATGGTGTAGTAATCTTTAAAAGACTGGAGGAAGTGTAACCTCCTTCTGGACTTACAACAGTTAAAAGAGGCATATATCTTTTAGTGCCCATGCTTTCTTCCGGGATATGAGAGGGTTTCAAGTTTCTTTTAATATTTGGATCGCTTTATTCTCAGCCAATCTGTTCGACTAAATAGTTTTCTATACCTATCTGCTTGACTTGATCCTGCTACATCTCCAGCCAATCGATATGCTCTTCCTCATCTTTGAGGATCGATTCAAGAAGTTCTCTGGTTCCGTTATCTCCGGCCTCTACAGCCAGGTGTATTCCATCATTGTAGGACTTTACTGCTCCCTCTTCGGCCGACCAGTCATTCTTAAAATATTATACCGATTTATTATTCACAAAATGTTTGTTTCTTCAAGCCCTGCTTTTAAAAAAGAGGGTCGACTATTGAAAGTTATTCTCTTAAATGGTTGAATTTAAGCTCTAGATTTTTAATTGTCTTTAAAAAAGGTTGGCTTAATATGCACTATGGGAAAAGCGTAACAGATCTAATCACACTGTTAAAAAACGAGAAGTATGTATATATCCAGACTCACGATTTTCCTGATGAAGATGCAGTAGCATCTGCTTATGCTCTTAAGTTTCTCTTTTTAAGAAACGGAATAGATTCAAGAATTGTATATGCAGGAGAGATCCAGAGAGGTTCTCTCCATAGATTGATAAAAGAACTTAGTATAGATATAAAACATGCATGGGAGTATAAAATAAAGAGCTCTGATAGAATTGTTATTGTGGATGGATGTAAAGGTAATCAGAATGTTTCTGATTTAAAGGGCAGGAATACTGCAATAATTGATCACCATCCTGCAGTTGTTGAAGAAAAGGTTGATTTTTATGATGTACGTACAGAATATGGATCATGTGCCACTATTATCTTTAAATATTTTGAAGAATTGAACATAGAGATGAGTCAGAAAGTAGGATCTGCGCTTCTTGCGGGGATATTGGTTGATACGGCCCATCTTACACGGAGAACGAGCAGCGAAGATGTAAAAGCTCATGCTAAAATTTACACCATTTCTGATAATTTGCTTGTTAATACCATTTTACGTAATAATATTCAAAAAAAAGATCTTTCCTTTTTTAAAGAAGCATTACAGATCGCGAGAATACAAAATGGCTTTGCATATTGTTATTTTAAAAGTGGTTGTAGTCAGAACCTTCTGGGTATAATTGCCGATTTTTTACTTACGATCGAGGAGGTAAGCTTTGTATTTATGTGTGCAAATAATAAGGGTAGAATAAATATATCTTTGAGGAGTGAGAGAATAGAATGGCACTGCGCTTCTATCATACACGAGGTACTCGAAGGGATTGGCGTTGGTGGGGGGCATTACGATATTGCAGGAGGCGTTATTGAGGATTTAAACCTGTTCGATGAAAATCTAATAATATCCCGTTTAAAAGACACGTTGAAAAGGCGAAGAATAGAATTACAGTCACAGGAATAATTTTGTGGTTATAACAATTTATTTTAAGGAAAGCAGGTATGGATTACCCTCTTGAAGAGAGGCGAAGCCGGAAATTAAAAGAGCTGGAAGAACAGGAAGAATACCTCGAGCGTTCTGTAAGTGAGCTGGAAACGAACTATTCAGGATTAAAAGATATTGATCTCACATTTAAACTGATAAATACAAAGTTTCTCATTGCAATCGAGCTGTTGGAATCAATAGAAGTAACTAAAAACTCTTCTATAACAGATAGATTGACCGAGAAAGCCAGAGAAAAATCAATGCAGGCAGTGGGAATGCTTGAAGAGCTGACCGGGGAGAAGGTGTCTGAGGATCAGAGGTTTCTTTTGACAGAGTCATCCGGCTACCAGGAGGCAAAAGAGCTTTTTAACACTCTTCTTCTCCGTGGGGGAGGCATATTTTTTGACAATAAGGTAAAAAATAAAAGAAATGCGGGTCTGATTGCAGATGCTGTTATTGGGTCTATCCGTAAATATCTTTATCCGGATGATAGATACAAACCACTTTTCAAGACGGAAGATCTCCCGGAATTTATAAAAAATTTTGTAAAAAACCTTTTCTATATTTTAGCCCCGGAGCATCAAACCGGTCCACCTGACGGAATCGAGGAGGGGGAGGAAACACTCTATTCATCGGATAAATTAAAGATGCCTCTCTCTCAGGCCATATATTATTATGAGAATGAAGTACTTCCTGAGCTGGAGAAACAGTTAAGGGAGAATCCGGGTGATAGAGAAATTCAAAATAATATTGAAATGGTCAAACAGAAAGTGGAAGAGTATAAGAGTATGAAATTTATCCCCCGCTCGACTCCTATAGTAATGCCAAAAGATTTTTATACCGAAGGATTAACAGGATATACAGCCGATGGTGAGTTGCTTGTAACGGTTCCTTTTCCTGTTATATTTCGATCAGGTACTAATTTGCAAAGGCTTCAGGAACTGGTATTGGATGATATAGCTCGTAAGCTGGCGGGGAGGGGGGTATGTCCGGAACTTGATCGTGAATATTACTATCTGAAGGGGCTTGAAAGCGGAAGAAGGGGGAGCTCGAGAACACCTGGTTTCAAGTTAAACACTGTTAAAGGCTTCAGGATGCTTAAAAACAGATATCCTTTCCTGAAACAGCTCGAAGACAGGGAAAGTTTTAAAAAACTTCTTACACTTGTTCGGAAGAGCAGCAAGAAAACTGCTCAAAAGATGCTCGAGAAAGCCATCATTCAGGGCACAGATTATCCAGAAAGAGATAAGATAGAATAGTCTCTCTCCTCCGTCCCTAAAAAAGTGAGATGAAAAAACAGAAAGGCCGTTATATAAGTGTATAAATTTCTAAAAGAGTTTAAGGGGTAGCTCCAACCCTATGCCTTTCTCCTTAGCCCTGTTATAAATAACAATACCTGTCGATACATCATTTAACGCGAGCCCCAAGTTTACTGCCATTGTTCGTTCTTTTTTATTTTCCCTCCCCGGTTTTTTCCCGGATACTAACTCTCCGAGATCTGCATATATTTCGGGGATTTTCTTGAAATAACCAAGTTTCTTGTAGTATGCGATTTGATTTCTGTCATCGGTACAAAACTTATCTACAAGAGCCATAGCAGAAGGTTTCCAATAAGAATCAAAGTCTACAGGAGAAGCGAAGGTTCCCTCCTTAAACCAATCTGCTTCTATGACAGGGTTGGGATGCTTAAGAATAGGAGCTGCTGTTACTACAATGTCACTTTCAGCTACTACCTCTTTTGGTGTTTTAACATTAATAAACTCGAGTTTCGGAAAAACGGGGTGCATCTCTTTTATATACATTTCAGCCTTTTCTTTATTTATATCATAAGTAATAACCGATTTGATTTTTTTCTGTACAACCATAAGAGCTTCAAGATTGGATCGTCCCTGCACTCCACAACCGATTATTCCAATAGTCCTGGAGTCTGCTCTGGCCAGATGTTTCGCTGCAATCGCCGTAGCTGCACCTGTCCGTTTTGCAGTAATCCAAACCGCATCCATCACGGCTACAGGAAACCCCGTTTCCGGATCATTTAGAATAATGAGCCCTGATATATACGGAAGCCCTTTTTCGGTATTTTGAGGATATCCCGAAACCCATTTTATCCCGGCAGCCTTCAAATCCGGTATGTATGCAGGCATTGCATGAATGAAAGCATCTCCTGAAGGATGTATTCCGGGTTTCGGAGGCATTTCTACTTTATCCTCACTTTTAAGTACATACACTTTCTCAAGGATCTCAATAATTTCTTCCATAGTAATACCAACTTTCTCAACATCCTCCTTTGAAAGGTATAGCAAGGTTTGGTCGACCATTTTACCTCCTTCCATTTTGTATTATTTTTTTGCCTGTCCCGGTACCCTGATCGGGCACATCCAGCTTCGCATATCTAGTTTTTTATTGTAAAAAACAAAACTTCATACAGTACAAATAGGATACATTATTTTATTATAAAAAATAAAATATGTGTAGGTGGGGACGGAAGGGCGAATACCTGTCTTTAGCACTTATGGGTTTTAGCCGATATGTTTGAATAGATTTAACTAAAGGGACAGGCAAGATAAATGAGCAAAAACCGAGTAAGCAAGGTTATAAATAGTAAAAAATTACTCCAGTTTATTTTTTATCCAATGCTTCTTTTTTTGTATATATTCAATGTATCGGGCCAGGATGAGAAAGTTTCTTATACAGTATATTCAAACGAATCAGAAGGGTTCTCTGTTAGAGTTCCCAAAGGGTGGCATTCGGTTGACCAGCATAACGAAGTGGTTATCTATATCACTGTTGAAACTCCACAAAATGATCCCGTTCATGCTTTCAATATTCAAAAGATACCTGTAACTTTCTCTGAAGAAGAGTCTTCTTTAGCTGCTATAGATTTTATTGCACAACAATTCTACGACCAACTTTCAGGCATTGAGGGATTCGGCCTGATCACAGACAAATATATTTCTATAAATAATCGTAAGATAAGAGAAATGATCTTATCTTTCAGATATGACGGTGTGACTCTCATTCAGTCTCATACTATCTTATATCATAACGGTACAGTTTTTGTTCTAATTTACACTGCCGATGAAAGAGTATATAACGCACAGATACACAAGATGGCCTTAAGTAGTTTTAGTTTTGATAAGAGATCACTTTTTTAGATTTCTAAGTTGGCATTACTGCGCGTGAAGGCTTAAGTTAATTTTGGGACGGAGGAAACGGAGGCAGAACAGCGGGACTGAGAAAAGGAAGGGACGGAGGAACAGGAGGGCGGGCAAAAGGAGATATACAATGTTCATGAAATTAAGTAAAGAAAGGAGATCTTTTATTTTTCCGGTAACAATTATCCTGCTTCTTTCTACTATTTTCTTTTTATCCTGCACACAAACACAAGATTATTTTACTTTCTATGATGAGCAATATGATTTTCGGGTACAGGTGCCCGGTAAGTACAGGGAGCTTGAGAAAAGAACCGAAGTTATCGATACGAGTGCAGGGAAGTTTAACATGGATTTTTTTATTGCTACCGGGGAGGAAAAAGTTTTTATGATAGGTGCCCTGAGACATGGATTTCCGGGCACAGATGAGGAAATGACTCGATTCGGAATGGAGTTTGCCAGCAGGAGTCTTGCAGAATCTGCTGAAATTCTCTGGAAACGGGAAATTACATTAAACGGTTATCCTGCTCTTTCTCTGAGATACAGAAAAGAGCAGAATGGGCAAAGTGTATATGCCCATACTGTGATTCTGGAAATACCCGGTACCCAGTATCAGCTTCAAGTAATATCTTACAATGAGAAAGAATTGGATGAACAGGACGCAGTTAGATTTCAAATGTCTTTTAAGCATATTGAAAGCAGAGATTCCAACGAACTCCAGGATCAGGATCAAGATGATGATAGTGAGCCTTAATAGCCGGCTAATATTACCGGGC